>JGI20166J26741_11806473_pt1 | contig 10132 bp, 1 predicted proteins | sample TergutCu122P5_FD_26741 | JGI IMG/M metagenome (IMG submission 26741) | reverse complement strand
TGCGCTTCCAGAGTCAACTTCCAAGCTGCAAGCTGCCGCCGCCGCGCCTGCGCGGGATGCCGGACAGCAAATGCTGTTTGAAAAAGTCGCCGCGATATTGACTTCGTACGGAAATGTCTTGAGGCGCGCTCTTGGCAAGCTGCTTTTTTCCGATATGCCTTTTGGCGATATGCCTTACTATTTGGTTTCGGATAAGTACAGTCCGGATTTTATCGGCAGAGCAAGAGAGATTGCAAAAAAAGGCGTGAAAGTAAATCTTATAATGCCCATGCCGCAGGGCAATGAGAGAATGCCTGAAGGAATTGTCGTTGAGCCTTTGGACAGCGTTACTTTCGGACAAAAATCTGCCGACATATTCAAATATTCGCAGCCGTCTGCGAAAAACAGCGCAGCGGTAAATATATTTTTCTTTGATCGGCAAACGGATATGAACGATTTTGCCGTAAAAACTCTTGAGTATGTCGATGAACAAATAGAAAAAAGGCAGGAAAAAGCAATACCGTCAATAATAGACGTTCAGGTATCGGGCAAGGATGAAACTCTGCAAAATATGTATCCCGACTCCGTTCTTTTGAAAACGGCTGACGCGGTAAAGAGCGCAAACGACGACATCTTGGCGCAAGGCTCCGATATCGATGTGTTTGAAGCCGGAAATATCGGCGGTATGCTCAAAACTGCGGGCGAGATGTTTAAAAACAGAAAAAAAGCTTCCGATATGAACAACAGCCCCATACTTCCTACCACAATAGATATTTCTAAGCCGGGCGTAAGGCTTGAGCAATTCAGCACTCCGTCGGCCATAAATGATTTTAAGGAGCATTCCGTCTCTGTCGTAGTTGTAAAGCTTGGCGCGGACAACGCGCTGCCGGACGAAGCCGCGTTCAGAAATTTTCTTAAGAATATGCACGCCGCCGGACTTAAGGTTGCCGTAGAATATTCGTTTGGCGAGAATAAGCTGGGGCTGTTTAATGAGTGGGCGTACGGTTTGTCGGGGCAGCTTGACAAACTTTCAGGAGCAAGAGCGGGAAGTAAAATGCTTTTAGACGGGATTAAACTTAACTTGTCCGGCATGTCCGCAAGCGACGCAATGGAAGCGGCGCAAAAGTTTGACGCGGTCAGAAACGCCTTAAACGCGCACCGCTCCGGAGCGCTGTTTGGAGTTTTAAGTCCTTCTTTTGTTGACGAAAACATTTACAAAAAGGCAGACATACGGCGCATAACTTTAGCCGTTGACGGCAGCGGAAACGCGCTAAACTTAAGCGCATTGCCGGAAAACTCGTGGGTTGAGCTTGACTACGGAAGAACAATAGACACGCAGTCCACGGATTATGCCGCCGCGGAGTCAAACATCAACGGTATAGTTGAGAAAATAATAAATAATCCGAATGTTGCGATGATAGGAATACCGTGGGACGTCGTGCAGTCGCTTGAAAAAATCAAGGACAGGCCTTTTTCCGTGATAGAACTTATGCGCATGATACCGTTAGCCAAAAAAGCCGCAATGCTGCGCACTCCCAAGGGAAGATTTGATTCGGGAAAAGAGCTTGCCTTAAAAAGAAATGCGACGGTTGAAGCGGCCAATCAGGCGGCGGCATATAATGTCTTAGCTGATTTGCGCGGCGGAACGAATCTGTCTGCGGCCGTAGAAGAGGCCAAGAGCGTTTTGCCGGATTCGGATCTAATAAAAACGCTGGCAGCCAGCTATGAAGCCGCCGCGGATTCATACAAAAAAGATTGTGTGCTCAAAAATATAGAGGGTTATCTGCTGGGCGCGCTTGAAAATACGGAGCTCGCCGCGTACGCAAAAGTTTCCGGCAGCGACCTTAACTTTGTGGTTGCTGAAAACAAAGCGCTGCTGGCAAAAGCTATGGTAAACGCGAAACTCTTGAAAGTGAGCTCGGAGCCGCTTAATCGGGAAGGCGAAGATAACGCGGTCAATGTGTTGAAACAAGAGGCTAACATGCAATTACAGCTGGCGCTTAAACGCATATCCGACGCAAAAGATGGACCTTTCGCAAAAGACGCTTTTGCCAATATGCAGGAAGCCATAAATATTCTCGATTCGCTCATTGATTCCGGCGCGCTTTCGGTTGACTCAAAGCCTATCGCGCTGTCGGAACTAATTACTTTGCTTGCGCTTTACGCAGATCGTGTGCCGAAGACCGCCGTGGATAAAGTCGGCGACAATCTCGCCGAGATGGTAGCCGGAGCGCGCGCGACGTTGGTGGCAGCGTAAAAACGGCGGAAGATTGGAAGTTTAGAGGTTTGGAAGTTTGGCAGCGGCAATAGGGTGTCTCTAATAACCCATGCTTGTCATCCCGGAAGGCAGTAGTCCGGGATCTGCCTTAAAGCTTGGATTGCCGCGGCCCCGTACTACGACCTTACGGGACAGGCTGCTGAGGAATAACGTCTTGCTAATTACTCGTCTCGCAATGACAAAAGAGCGGATTAACTGCCTGCCCATTCGACTTCGCTCAGGGTGACATTCTTTTGTCAACTGCAGATACCGGACAGAGACTTTCCGGTATGACAGACTTTAAGGATTTTTAGAGAAACAGAAATAAATTATAAATCAACGGCAAAAAGCCGTTATAAATTCCCCTTTAGTTAAAGGGGCGAGTGTGCGAGGAATAACGAGCACGTGCTACGAGCGGGCGCGAGATGTGAGCGCACCGGATGTCCGGCTGAAAGCGACGGGGTATGGTCTTTTGTCGTAGCCGTTGCCCCGCATCTTTGCATCCATTCATCTGTCGTTAAAAAAAGGAGATGTTATGAAAAAACTGTTTTTAGCTGTTTTCGTATTAGTTTGTGCCGTTATTATGAGTTGCGGCAGCAGCGACTCGAAAAAAATAATCGGCACCGGAGAACAATCTCAAACCCAGACAGAAAGCGGGCTGACTCCGGCTGACCAAGCTCTTTTTGATAAGATTTTTCCGCGGACGCTGACTTTATCCAACCCAAAACTGCTTGCAGCTTTTTTCCCGTATCAGCAGATAGATTATGTATTTACTCCGGAAGGAACGGATAAAGTAAAACTTACTATTGAGGGAAGCGGCATTTACAAAGACTCATCGCAATACGTCGATGTTGAGGTTATTTACGGATACAGTATAAACGGCAGTACTCTTACTCTTATAAATCCAAATGTGATAAAGAACACTTTGAAAACCCAGTATCCGGCCAATATATCCAACGGCAATCCGGGAGAATTAGTAGAAGAGCCGCTGCTTGATCCTGTTCCTCAAGGCAATACCATGAGGTTTACTATTGTGCCGGGCACTATTGACGGCAAAGAGGTAATTGATTTTATTGTCGATCATGTAAACAGCTTTTGCACGGCAAATTAAAACACGGACACTTTAACGGCTTAACTGCCGTGAAGATAATGTTTTACATTAGAATAAACAATTTTTATGGCTTGCTAAGTCCGCCGGATGTTCATTACAGGAGTAATGTATTTAAAGCATGAAAAAAGCATTGGCAGTATTTATCGCCGCAACTTTTATTTTCAACGTATCCTCGCAATCGCTTCAAGCGGTTGTTGCGGGCGGCGTTTCGCCGCAGGCGTATGACATAAATAAAGATTTTACGGTAAATGAATATTTTCCCTCGCACCTTGCGGGAGAGGGACTTGCGAAGCAAGAGGGTGAGGGGTTGCCGTACTCAAAAACTGTCTTTCTCATACAGGACTTGCACTGCCATTACGACGTTCAAAATAAGATAGCGTCTTTTCTGGAAAATCTGTCCGTGCAGCCCGGTTTCAATAAAATATACATAGAAGGCGCGTCGGCAAATATAGAAACCAGCTTTATCAAAAATCTTCCCGACAACATAAAAGACGTTTTGGTCAAAGATCTGCTTTCCCAAGGCAAAATAAGCGGAGCTGAATATTTCTTTCTAACCTCTAAACAAGAAATACGGCTTTACGGGCTGGAAGAAAAAGATCTGTATGACGGCAACGCCCTCAGGCTTGAATACATACTTGCGACTCAGGATAAAGTGCGGCCGATAATGTCGGAAATGGAAAAGGCGCTTAACGCCCTGCAAAGAAAAACTCTTGATAAGCCCGGCAAGAAAATGCTCTCGGCGTTTAAAAAATATGAAAGCGGCGACATGCCGCAGCGGAAATTTTATTCTTATCTTATCAAACAGGCCGAGAAATCCGGCATAAATACGGATAATTACTCTTCGATAAAAAATATCAGCATTCTTCCAAAAAAAGTAAATTACAAAAAAGTCCAAAAAGAGCTGCAGGCGTATATGCAGGAAGCAAAAAACGTTCTGCCGTATTCCGCTTATAAGGAGCTGACCGGAGAAGACGTATTGGACAAAATCGAGCAGATAAGCGCGGCGAACAAAATGGATTTGAAGAAGTATGAAAACTTGTCCGGCTATTTGGAAGTATATAAATTTGAGGTAAAAGCCGATCCCTTAAAAGTCTATGAAGAAGAAAGAAGCCTGTTGAACGATTTGCTTATAAACGGCGCGGAGCGCGAAAGCCTTGAGATAACGATATTGACTCTGGCGATGGAAAAGCTGAAAAACTTTATGGCAAATAAAGGAACTGATGCCGATTACAAATATATAAGAGATTTTAAAATCGCCTCTCTAGAAAAACTCTGGGGCAAATATTTAGACAAAGCGCCTTTTGAAAAGCTTCTGCCTTACGAAAAAATATACGAAAGCTACTACAGAGTAAATGACTTAAGAAACACCGGCTTCGTGGACAAAATCGTCACCGGATTTGACGGCAACCGTACCCAATCGTCGTGTCACCCTGAACTTGTTTCAGGGTCTGCTGTTAATGATTTAACGACGAGATCCCGAAACAAGTTCGGGATGACACCGTTAGAAGCAGATAACTCCGTCTCCGTCGTAATAACCGGCGGTTTCCATACCGAAGAACTGAAAGAAATGCTTCTGTCAAAAGGCATTGGCGTAATAACTCTAACTCCAAAAATCACCGGCGGCGTAAAAGAAGCGGAAGAAAAATACGTAAAACTGTTCAACGAGCAAAGAAAAGCGGACATAGCGGGAGCATACATAGAAGGATACGCGCTGAAATCTTATTTGGAAAACGAAGGGCTGGTTTCTGCGTTAGGATACATAAGCAAGTTATATGCCGAAGGCAAGTTCGGAAAAACGAGTACAGAGCAAGAAATAATAAAAAAAGTGATAGAAAAATATAACGAAATACACGAGAAAGAAAAATCCGAAATAATAAGTCTGGAAAGCGTAAGCGCGGACAGCATTAAAATAAAAGTAAAGGCGGAAGAGGTAGAAGTTACATTTGACAAAGACGGCCAAGTAGAAAGCGTATTGCCTCAGTCCTTTCAGAAGCCGGCCAAAAATATTAAACCCAATTCGATAATCGACAGACAAATTAAAAGACTATCTAAAAAACTATTTAAAGACGAAAACAGCTCTTTGTACAAATTCTATACCATCGCCATCGCGCCTATATGGGAAGAGTGGCTCTTCAGGGGCGCGCCCGTAATAATAGCTTCGGCATTATCGATAAATCCTTTGATACCATTAATAATAAGCGGCATATTGTTTGTCGCGCTGCACAAGGTATTCAACAGGTCATTGACTCCGAGAGATTTAATAATACTTGGCGGGATGACGGCGGCATATACGCTTGGCGTATTCATGCTGCCGGCGATTCCATTTATAGGGTTTTTCTTCGGCGCATTCCAGTCCGTAACCGGATACATAATTCCTTCGGTCGCCATGCACTTCTTATATAACTTCTTTGTGGTGTACCGCGTGGGCATATTCAAAAAAGCGCCGGTAACCGTGATTGGCGGCGCCGGCATATTGAAAAATACTCCGGTTTCGGAAGAGGAATTTTTTAAAGATATTTTTTCAGGCAGCTATGAGCAGAATACACGTCTTGAAAGAATGCTTTCTGCGGTTGTCGAAGGTCGCCGGGATGATTTTCTTGCCGAGGCGCTGGCTTACGACAATAAATTTGTAGATTACGCCTCGAATCCCGGCTTTATGGACAGCGTTAACGCCTCGTTCGATTCTGCTGCGGATGTTGAAGGCCGCTTCAGAGCGCTGAATTCCGTTTTTAGCGGCATTCCTGAAGCCGATGAAAAATTGAAGAGTTTTCTCGCTGTTGCTTCCGGCAGCGGTATTTTCAACGCTTCTGACAGAGAAGAAGACGACTTGCTCACTGCGTCTAAAGTATATGTGCATGGCAGTGTTCCGCCGGAGATACGTTTTAGCGTCGTTGATGCCGATATAGGCAGCCTGCAGTTTGACAAACTTTTTTTAGGCGAATATCACAGCGATAAAGTTACTGCTAAAGAAATAGAAAAAATAACGAAGATTGAAAAAATCCTCCGTAATAAGTCACTCGGTTTTGCGGTGAGAAAAATATTTTATGATGTTGGAGTCCAATATCCCAAATATAACCGCAGCGCGTTTTTGCAGTCCGGAGAAACCGAAAAACAGCTTGTATTGAATTCTTTGATATCCAAATTTCCTCAGTCAGAAGAATTTGCATTAAGCGATGGAAGAGATAAGTATATTTTTGCCGCTGATCGAAGACAGCGCGGGCTTAAGAATATTGTAAAAATTTATGATTTATTTGTGCCGCAAAGCGGTTCAAAGACGAGCTTTCTGGATTACAACGAAAAAGCTTTGCGCTTGCTGAATTCGGTTGATAGCGAAGAGAGCCTCAATACCGTCACAAATTATATCGAGAACATGATAGAGATAATATCTATGATAGAAAAGATACCGCTGATGGAAATGTTGCCGCCGATAAATCGCGGTAAAGCTCAGAAGTGCAGAGCAGCGTATGACGTATTTAAAAAAAATATAAAAGGCGCGGAGTATCCGGAGATAAGAGAATCACTGAACGATCTGATTAAGTTTGTCCATAAATCCGGAGAGACAGCATTTTTTGATATTATGGATGACTTTTTATACACCTTTGACCCCAACTTTAAAAATGCCAATGTCTGTTTTTCAAATCTGGCTGATAAAAATATACAGATTATTAATTTGTCTTCAGACGGAAAAATAAACCATGAAATTTTTAAAGTTTTCAGAAATTTAATGGCAAGTCCGTATAAATGCAGGCTATCGAGGATTGTATTGAAAGATAACACATTGTTTTGGAGCGTTAGGTTCGGCGGGCACAGCGTTCTGCTAAAAGCGGATTTCAGCGAAAACAACAGAGGCGCATCCATATCGTATTACGAGGATGGGAACGATAACGGCAAAAAGGCGCGGGTAGATTATTTTGCAGAAGCTCTGAAAAAAATAGGTTACAGAATCGAAGACACTAAGAAGAACGGTTCTGTCGCAGGATTAAGCGCAAGTTTAAATAAAGACACAGGTTTAAATGATTATGCCGACTTGCCGTATGTGCTGTCGGAAACTATGCTTCTGTTTGATAGTTCGGTAAATATAGATTGGTATTTTGATCTTGCCGATAACTCGAAAAATATTGATCTGCTTATTCAGAGATTTTTTTCCGGAGAATTGAGAAGTTTTAGTTATGATGACAGAACTCTAAATATTAAAAGGTTTACAAAACCTCAATTCATCGAGATACAGCAAAAATTGAATCCGGTTTTGGAACGATCCGGGCTTGATATGCTGTCAGATAATTTGGCGACGGAATATGAAGACAACCCTCAAGCCGTGATAGATAAATATTTTAACGAACCGCTGGAAAGAGCGTATGCCGAAGGCAGAGTGATATTGAATGCCCGGGGGCAATTGGAAAAGAATGCAAATTATGACGTTGTTGCCGAAATGGCGAATGATATGCCGGGCGATAATGCAGGTAAGTTGTTTGAGGCAGGAACAATAATAAATCAAATAATTAACCCGAGATATTTCAAATTTAAGGAAGTCGCAAAACTTGGCGGACAGAACACATTGCAGACCGGCTATATACAGTTGGAAAACGGGGATTATCTTTCGGTCAAAATGATAGTCAGCAAAGGAAGAACGGTAAAAGCGGCGAAAGCGGAACTTGTAAGCGACGACGGTAGAAAAGTACTTGATTCAAAAAATTTGATAAAGATATTGAAACAAGAAGGTTATCAGGAGCTAGAGGCTGAAAGTATAAGCAAAAGTGAAAAAGAATATTTTATTGAAAGCCTGAAACAAAAAATAGAGATAACAAATAATCAAGATGCGGGAGCGTATGTAACGTCAAAAGGAAGAAACGAGCTGTTTGCCGGAGAAGTAATAATAGACGCGGACAGAAGCAAAATAAGAAAGATAGTAAAAAATGATCCTGAAAGAGCAAAAAGATTAATATGGGCAGCGCCTTATACAACGCCGGACGATATAGAGATATTGGACAAAGTCGGAGCTGTGCTTACGCTTGGCGGAGGCTACTTAAGCCACGCGGCGATAAGCACAAGAGAACGCAATAAGATGTCAATGGTATTAAGCGGAGCCGTATTGCAAAAAGACGGAAGCATAGAGATTGCTTCCGTTAAACCTAAACCTGAAACTGAAATAAGAAATATAAGCGGAATACAGGCGCAAGATGTTGAAGGCGTAAAAATAACCGTTAAAAACGGCGATAAGGTTTTATTAAACAGCAGTTTTGGAACAATAGAATTTTTAAGCCCTAAAGAAAGCCTTGAACAATACGAATATATAAGCGACGCAAGCCCGCCTGCCGCCTCAGTCAAATTACAAACGGAAAAAAGACAGAAAGAATCTTTGGATAAACTGAGCATATCGAATATAGTAAAAACATTCAGAGAGTTGAAGCCCGAAGATAAAAATAAAAACGGAAGCAAAGGCTGGAATTTGGCCGAGATGCTGAAAAAAGTAGGAAAAAATATAATTCCTGACGGGATAACGGTAGATCAAAACGGCATAAGATATTTCTTGGGTGATAATGCGGCGAGATTCGATGAATTAATTCAGCAAATAAGAGACATAATAGATGACGGCAGTTTGAATTATGAAGAGAAGAAAGAACAGATAAAGCCGTTGAGAAATGCGGTAAAAGAGCTGATACGGCAGACAAATACTAAAGACGGAAGAGCGAAAGAACTGATAAAAGCGGTCGTAAATAAGCTGGATAAACTTGGAATAAAAAAGACGGTGGGCCGTTCTGCCGGGATAGGCGAAGACGGCGAAACGCATGCGTTTGCGGGAATGGCCGAAACAAAAACGAAAGTAAAGAAAGAAAACATATCAGAAGCGATAGCGGAAATACTGGAATCGTTTTATTCCGACAGAGCCATAGAATACATGATAAAAAGCGGAGGAATGGTTGAGCCTGCGCTTGTAATACAGCAGTGGATAGATTTTGCAAAAAGCGGCGTAGCGATGTTAGACGGAGATACGCTTACGATAAACGGGGCATACGGCGAAGGTGAAGGGGTAGTAAGCGGAGTTGTAACGCCTGACAATATAGTATTGAAGATTATCGATTTTGAAAAAGGCGAATTTGAGATAATAGAGTACGAAACGGCAGATAAAAATTACAGGGTAGAGACAAATGAAGCCGGAACAATAGATTTGCAGAGAGTAGAAAAAGGAAGAAAGAAAAGGATATTTTCGGAACAAGAGTTAAAAGAAATAGTTAAGACTGTCGGCAGGGTAAAACAAGAATTTGGCTTTAATCCTGATATTGAGTTCGGGTTTGACGCAAACAACAGCTTTAAAGTGGTGCAGGCCAGAGCAAATACAGTTGTAAAGAACGCACCGGCAAAATCTGAAATAAAACCTGCCTCAATTTTAGATACGCTTTTCAAAGACAAAACTAGCCCTTGGTACAAAATATACACAATCGCCATCGCGCCGATATGGGAAGAGTGGGTTTTCAGGGGCGCGCCTGTAATAATAGCTTCGATGCTTTCTATAAATCCGCTGATACCATTAATAATAAGCGGCATATTGTTTGTCGCGCTGCACAAGGTATTTAACAAGGCGTTGACTCCGAGAGATTTAATAATACTCGGCGGGATGACGGCGTTATATACGCTTGGCGTATTCATGCTGCCGGCGATTCCATTTATAGGGTTTTTCTTCGGCGCATTCCAGTCCGTAACCGGATACATAAGCCCTTCGGTCGCTATGCACTTCTTATATAACTTCCTTGCGGTGTACCGCGTGGGCATATTCAAAAAAGCGCCGA
>JGI20166J26741_11806251_pt1 | contig 10134 bp, 6 predicted proteins | sample TergutCu122P5_FD_26741 | JGI IMG/M metagenome (IMG submission 26741) | reverse complement strand
GGTGACTACAGTGAAGGACAGTAAAACTTCGAAACATGTATCTATTTTGTATCAGTTGTAAATAAATAGTTTCCACTATTAAAGTTCCAACCCTCGTAGTATACAGTGAAGTTTCTGAGATCTGTACTGGCCATTAGGAGAAATGATCGCTAGGGAAACGCAGAAAATATTGTCAAATATTGTCAGTAAAATTTAAGACTGTCAAAAGTCTGATTACAGTAAATAGCCTACATGGGATAAACATAAAGAGACTACAACAGACACTGAGTAGACCACTGATGAAAATGCGGAATAAATCTGTCACATCTAGACTGCTTAGGAAGAGCATGCTAAGTTTAATTTTCCGTAGTTCATGAAGAAAAAGTGACAAGAAAGCTCAATACTTGCGTAACTTCTACAGACTTTTACCTTCTCTCTTATTTGTTGCAGTTCATTTTACGACAGTACTGGTATCTCAGTGTCGGGTTAGAGGCCTATGGAATCGATTCAAAATGATTCATGAATTCCAATGTAGTTGGAATGAACAGTTACTGTTCTCCTGAATTTGCCTGGAAAGTTTTCTCCATCGTGTTTTTTTAATTGTTGTTTCATTATTTTTGGATGAAACTGGGAAATAATAATAATATAATTAATTCTAACATTAACTAATAATAATTATTAATATTAATTATAATTATATATTTTCTTTAATTAAACATTTCTTACGTTTCTAGCCCCAATATCTTCACGTTCGTATCTTCCAATGTGTGATCAATGAACAATCAAAACATAGCAAGTCTACACATCAATTCTAATGACGTTCTTTCGATTCCCAGCAGGGCAATCCAGATCGTCCAAACTGGCTCTTGGCACCACCCTGCTTCCTATTAATCCGGTACCGTTGAATTATTTCTACGAGGCAAAGCGACCGGAACGTGAATCTGACCACCCACTTTCATATCAGTGCCAAGGTTAAGAATGAATGTAAGTGTAGCTTCACTCCCCCGTATGCCTTCATTGTGTACACCGGGGAGAAATCTATCGCAAACTTTCCCTAATTATTTTCTATGCATATCCTGCTGAAATTAATCAGTTTTTCCAGAGAAGAAAATGAGTAGTAAATACAAATGGAAGGAAGCAGTGGTTTATGATTAAGAATTATGGATGGATGTAGGTAAAGCGCAAAGGAAAAATTGGTCATGCCCACACCATAAAGGCGTATGGCGGAGAGAAATAGTACCAGACATTCTTAACCTCGACAGTAGCTGGAGGTAAGTGGTCAGCCTCACGGCCCGGCCGTTGTCTCCCCGGAGAAACAGACCCCAGTACCGGTGTAAGTATGGCAGTAATTTGTTTAACTTTCTAAAAGAATAACTTTAAAAATTGACTAAACTAGATCACAGAGATATATGATAATGCAATTAATCCACATATAACGGAGATGATCATCCTGTTATCTGCAACTGACCGCTTGTAGTAGTCCAGCATGCTCACATGCATTATCACGAGGCTGCTGCACGCAGCTGGTCACGAATGTGGTCAGTTCTGCCACTTCGAACTGCGCAAGTGATGTGACGCATTACTCATCTTGCAGCAGGCAAGTGGTGCTTATTATCTTTGCTCAGAGTCGTGCCCGGCGTGTTGCTCTGCTAGCAATAGCTTGCTCCCACGAAGCAGTGCTTTTAATGCATATACCGTTAGATTTACAGCTAGTACTTATGGGTGATGTTACAGCAAATTTCAGAATTTCTATTTAAAAACCATATGGAATGTTTTCGTTCCCTTGAAACACCGATATTGCGGTGACTGTCTCATGCAAATACCACGGTCGACGTTCATGTAATGCTGTGCCGCAGAGTGCAGGACTGGGAAGCCAAATGTCTCTATTACTATGTCCCACTTTCATAACAATGGGTAAGGAAGGGCGCTAGGATACACGGTGAGTCAAAGCATCACTTATCTTCGGCGTCTTCCCTTAATGAATTGCCCAGAATCTTCTGAGTTCAGCCTCAACCCAAGCCTGATATGCAGACTATCTTGATTTCTATACTACTCTCTCTCAAATCTTAGGTTCCACGGAATTATGGGTCTTAGAGTGGACATAAGTTTGTCCATCGTAAATATCAATAAAAAATAAATCTGCCGTGTCCACGCCATGCAGCATATACCTCGTAGGCTGGGTGGCGGTATAGCCCGTCTCACTCTTTACCTCGGCGTTTGATGGAGACGAGTGGTCAACGTGACGCCCCAGGCGCTCCATCCGCGAAAAGGAGCAGGTTAAGGGGCTGATTGCACTCTAGAGCCGCCCAAGAAGTTTTGGGAGAGTGAAAGAGGATTCCCTCTCCCGGAATTTGAACCCCAGATCGCCCAGCCCGTAGCCTAGTCACATACGCTCTACCATACTTGTAATCACTCCTAACCAACTGCAATACAGTAACATTAGTCTTGTTCACGGTAATGTGTTCTAAAGCCGAGTAGGAACAGAATTTCGAACACTGTGCAACCTCAAATGAGGCACAACGGAACATTACAATAACGTGGGACAAGCTGACAGAACATGACCTTTGCACTATATCCAGCCATTTACCAGTAGTAACTATTAAAAAGGTGTAACGAGGCATGCGGAAGGTATAATGGTGATCATAAACGTATGTATAAATCGTGGTTCGAGCCCCGGTGAGGGCATGACGTATTCTCTTCTCCACACCCATCCAGACCGCCCATGGGGCCCACACAGCATCTTGTACGATGGTACTGGAACTCCTTCCCGGAGGCAAAGAAGCCGGGGCGAGGCGTTGACCACCCTACCCCGTCTAGCACTAAGGTTCAGAATATATATACTGTATTTATACTCCCCCTTTCTACTTCTTAATGGCATGTTATGCGGTGACTTTTACCTAATTGTGCTGTTCCATCAGAGTTACAAATATGATGATAGCTTATGAGCTTTGATGCTGGATCTGTACTGGAATGTAACGCCATGTCTGGTGAGGTCTGGTAGAAATTTAAAATGTTCCGGAAGAACCAACTGTCTCCAACTTCGGGGTCGAAAATTGAAGCAGTAAGTTTCTCATAAATTTTGGCAGATTTATAACATACTAGGTTGGACGGTCCGCTGATCGAATCCCGGTGGGGGCGAGATTTTCTGCACCTGTCCAGGCCGGCCCTGAAGCCCACCCAGCCTCCTGTAAAATGGTTACCGGGTCTTTTCCGAGAGTAAGTTGCGGCCGGGGCGTAACGCTGACCCCCTCACCCCTTCTAGTTCCGAGGTCAAAAATAGAGTAGAGCTATAATTCTGCTCTCCTTAAGGGCCTTCGTGGCCTATGAAAGGGTGAAACCTACCTATACTATACTAGGCGTGGTCACTTCCTAGAAAACAACACCATTAAGATAATATGAACTTTGAAATTACGTCTGAAAATTGACTTCCGGAAATGAATACAGATGTACGTGATGAACTGTAAAACTGTTAGTTATAATTGAAATTTCCGTTAGTTTGTCATTTCACACGTCATGTTATTACACGATTTCTCCATTTCTTTCGTTGTTGTAGCTTTGGACGAGTTAGTAGAGTGTTTTAACCAGCGTGCTGGCGCCACTTTGTCGATCTGAATCATATTCTGCACATTGAAAGTTTCTAAAGTGCCATATCATTGATATCTTTCACAGCCTTTTCATATTAGTTAATCAGTGTGCACTATATATTTCTTAAGAATGTTGCACACGTCACCTGACTTCAACCTCTTGTTAGTGGCGGGTAATTCAGGACGTATTTTGAAAATATTTATTCCGGCGTGTTTTTCTTCTTATTGTCGAATATACAGCCGGGGCATTGCAGTAACTATAGTGACTACACTGCTTTGATTGCCGAAGAGGCAAGGACGTTTTCTCTTCTCCGAATTCTCCAGCAGAAGTGCACCCAGCCTCCTATTCAATGGGTTCCGCGGCCTCGCAACCGGTGGGGGAGAGAGTAATACGACCGAAGCGTGAACCTGACCACTTATCTCTATCTACTACCAAGATCAAAAATAAAAGGAGCTATAAATCCTCTCCTCCATGTGCCTTCATGGCAACGGCATGAACGTTACCACAAGCGTCAGTATTCTCCAGTGTTGTCATTCCTTGTTCTCTAATATATCTCGAAAGATAATATTTGGACAATTCTGCAATGCATAGTACAAAGTATTATTTGCCCCCCTCTGTATTTTCGCGCTCGTAGAGTCCCCATTTTTTGAAGCATCTAGGGAAACTGCAATAACTTCAGGGTAGATTGATGATGGCATGACACTGATTGAGCACGGGACACGTTACCGTTCATTGAGTGCCGCTTCTCTATGATTGACTGCTGACTGCACTCATTGTATAACTACACATTATAATGGGCTCTGCAGCGTGTTCCGTCATATTCTTTGTGAGTATCATCAATAGACATGCTTAGTCACGCATGGGACGACTTATAAAGGGCCCGTCTCTTGACGTTTTGACGCGTTGAACAATGCACCATTTGATGGAGGTCGCTCTACTCTTCTTCCACTGGCCACCTGTCAGCGAAGAAGTCTTCAGTGTTCCTAAAAAAAAATCTAGGAGATCCTGACTAGTAATTAGCTACTAATTGTTATCAAGAGTGGGGATATCGTGTACCCCTCCTAACATACATACGTAAAGACTCAGACCGCCTTCTGATCCAATTCATGTCTTGCGCTGTAATAAAAACAAACTGCCGTCCACAGCGTTGCTCTCAAAGTGTACGACTCTTATATTTGTTATGATCAGTGTGTAAGAAAGCTAAGTATCACTTGTTAATCGGGTTTAGTGAGAAACAGTACGCCTGTTACTACTAAAAGATAATTGCAAGTGTTATCATGTCTCTGCAGCAGTTACTGGAAGTCGGGCACTAATTCTTAGCTCTCTTTTCTTCACGGAGGACGCGGGTTGTAATCTCGTCCCAACAGGCTTGCCGAACATTTTCCGTATTTCCCCTCGGCTAGTCTACACAAATGCTAAGAATCTGACTTAGCGTCATTGAGAAGTCAAAGGATAAGGTCCCGGGTGAATGGCGTATTTCATCCTAAACAGAACGTGAAGTCTCAGACGGAGGGCAGAGGTATAAATATATTTTTCCTTGCACCTCAGTGAGAGATGGGGGTGGGTGGTCAACGACACGCCCCGGCCGCTTTACCCCCGGCAAAGACCCGGTATCCCATATGGGGCTGGGTTGGTCCCAGGGCCGACCTGGGCAGGTTCAGAAAATCTCGCCCCTACCGGGATTCGATCCCCGGACCGTCCAGCCTGTAGCCAATCGTTACACCGATTACACTAACCGGGCTCAAGGTTCCGGGACTCGGTCTGCAAGAATACGTACGAAATAAATAAGAGGAGTATTTTTAACCCCCTTGAATATAACACCCGTCATACATCTTTCTGAATTTGAACAATAGTCCTCGAAGGCGTCCAGCGAACCGTACTTCACTGGACAGTTACGTTCTTCTTGATGTCTTCGACGTCCTAGAACCTTTTTGCTTTGAGGTTAGTTTGCACTTTAAGGAATGCAAAAATGTTGGCTGTTGAGGTAACAAGTAAGTAAGATGTGTGGCTTTTCTCCACCCCGCCACGCTACATCGGGAAAGCACTTCATTATCATGGCAGATTGAGCAGGGCCACTGTCGTGAAAACGCAACCAATAGCGTTTCTCTAGAAATTGCGGCCTCGTGTACCCCAAATCAAGGGATAACTACTTTCTGTTGTCCATGTCAGAAATATTCATGCTTCTCTAAATATAGTTTGCTCTACGTATGTGTGTTATGTTTGTGTGTGAGAGTGTGTATATATATATATATATGTATAAATTATATAAATATTATGTATATAGGCTCACACACTATACGTGTGTGTATGTATATATATATATATATATATATATATATATATATATATATATATTTACACACACACACACACAAATAAATATATATATTATACTGGTGGCGAGGCAGAATCTTGATATTATGCGATTTAGGAAGTGATTACATCGTTTCTGCACAATGTAGGCCTGTCCCTTACAGTCGACAAATGCGAATCAACTGTCCTTATACTTATTGTCTCAAAATATAGGGTACTTTCTATTATACTTTCAAAATGACATCATGTATTCTACTTATTTCCCCACGAATACTATATTTAACTTTTACACTACCCTCTATATAATCCCGCTTTTGCGAGCGTTAATTATGAAGATTCTATTCACGTAATTTTCTGCATTCCACCTTCTATCCCTCAATTTCATAGTCATATAAACCCACAACATGAATAATGCTCCATCAAGAATGACTGGCTTTGTTGCGCAATTTTTTTACTTTCGTAGCAATAATGATACAAGGCACTGCACCAGATATGCAGCTCTCCATAAGCCTGTATTAATGTATGAAGTAATTCAGTCAATAGGAAAGAAATTGCAGGATTTTATGCCCAAAATAGAATTACAGATGGAAAACTTCACAGGAGGAGATTACTTAGATATTTAGATGGGTCTACAGGTGAGAGGGTAATGTTAAAAACGATATTCGATTAAGTGATTTTGAAGATTTCGAGTGGCTGGAGACAGTGGTCTCTTGTCAGTACAGTGACAAATTTACGGACTCAGCAAAAGAATGGGTTCTTTTCTGAGGCTCCATACTGACTTAACTATGAAATGGATGATCGGAGAATTGACCTTCGATTCCCGGCATAAGTAGAACTTTTTCTCTTTCCTCCAGAGTTGAGATCGGCTCTTGAACCATCGCTGCCTAACCAAAAGTTATAAGGCCATTTGTCTCCATATAAGACCAAAGTTAAGAATGTCTGGAGCTATGCTTACAACCCGCTAAATTTCTTCATATTGTGGTAGGTAATAGGGCTCGTTGAAACGTTGCATTTATCATATTGCGAAATTAAAATGAATAAAGAAGGGCGTGTGGCACATACGGGAGACGGGGAAGGTGTGTACAATGTTTTGTTGACGAGACCTGAGGGAAAGAGAACACTTGGAAGACTACGCACAGATGGGAACACAATATTAAAATGGATCTTCAAGAAATAGGACGGCGGAGTGGCTTTGACTGGTTTTGTCTGGCTCAGGATAAGGTCATGTAGCAGGCTTGTGTGAATGCGGTAGTAAAGCTTACGGTTCCATAAACTGCGGAGAATTTAATATGTGGAAATAAAATGCCAACTAGATGCAATCTCTGTTGCATCTAGTTGGCATTCTATTTCCACATATTAACGACGATGCACGGTCAAAACTAAATCAAATTTGCGGAGAATTTCTTGACTTGATGAAGACCTGTTAGCTTCTCAGGAAGGATTCTGTTTCGTGGAGTTAATTACTGAGTGATTATGTGATTTATGTAATTCGCCAGTACTGGTCTTGTATTCTGCAACAACAAAGTTTACGAAGTCCATACTCTGTTAATATGACTGTACCACTGCCACTGATCGCGAATTTGCATTGTCACTCTGCACATTTATAGCTGTCTAGGTAGAGATGTAAGGATGTCGCTAATTGGTTTACTGCCTCCTGTAAAACTGGCCAATAACAGTAGGGAATGCCAAGAAGGTCTACAACTCGCAGCATCCACCCACGTAATGTTCCACAACCTGCAGGTAGGTACACGTCTAGCGAAGGTCATGGGCGACAGAGTTAAAACCACTCTGGGGCCTTGACAATACGTTTGATCATAAAATGGATACGACTGCCTTCTGAACAAATGTTTCGTTCGGTTTGAACACCGATCAAAGACGCCGGTCAGACAATGCATATCGACGTTGTTTTCGACCACATATACAACATTTTCAGAACTTGGTAGGTCGGATTACTGGGTATTTCGAGGTGTGGTAGAGTTGCAAGTTTCGAAACAATACTACAACTAAAAGAATTATTTTCCCACTCCTCAAGCTTACTAGAGTAAAACAGAGGCAAGTAACCGATTGTTCGAAATTCCTGACTCTTCACGAACAAAGAGGACAAATTCACAGTGTTCTGTGGACTGTTAAACACAGGAAAGACGTATTAACTTTCTCAAAATGGCGGAGCTAAGTAATTGTGGATGAAACAATAAATCAAAATTACTTCTAGGAATAGACTGAAAATAGATTAAATTTGGTAAATTCTTGCTACAATACGTTTTAAAAGCTTTTGTCTTTCTGCCTTCCATTTAAAGGCGTAGGCTCCGGAATTAAATTATGTCCATTAGAATTATAATATTTCCATTAATTACAAATTTTGTTTACGATTTGCTTAACGATATTATTAGTAGTTCTGTATATAGGCCCTGTAGTGTTGCATTAGTGAATACTGAATTGTTAAGGATATGAAAGTAAGCAGTCCTATGTTAGTGTGAGACAGCATTCTGTAACTTTCTGCAGGGACGGTACAGAATCTTAAAAGACTGCAATCATGTTAGCCTGCCTCAAAACCGAATGTTCCCGGACTGAAAGAATATACAAGTGGAATATATTTCAATTTTATATTAGTAACAAATTGATCGCTACTTAAGTTTTACGGTTTTTGAATCTCGGTCTCCTACTTTGAGGGTGAAACTTAGTTTCACGGTGTATGAGATGGTTCTCATACTAGACCCAATAAGAGCAAGTAGCAGGGTGGTATATTACATTGTTTTATGATGAGATTTTTAGTTTTTACTCCCCTCAAGATATTACTGGTATGGTCGAATTAAAGAGGACGAAAATGTTTAGGGACTGCACAAATATTAGAAAAATCTGAAACGCAAATATAATTTATTTGAAAATACAAGGGAAGTTATCGACTATTAGAGCTTGGCATAGATGAGAGGATATAAAAAAAGGACCTCAACTAAACGAGATGGGAGGTTTTGGACTGGATTCCTATGTCCTAGGATAAGGAAGAAATACGGGTTTTTGAACGTGGCCGTTCACCGCTAGATTCTTATGTTCTAGGATAAGTAAGACTGACGGGCTGTTCTGAACGTGGCCGTTCACCACTGGATTCCATGAGAGGGGCGACTATCTTGATCGGCTGATAAACTGTCGGCTTCTTTGGACGGAATATGTTCCACGGAATGTCAGCTCTTGCGAATTTAACAGGAACCCCTCACCCACCAAGAAATGCCCTTCATTCCCCCCATCAAATTAAATCCTCTAACATTTTCCCTAAACTTTTCAAAGTGCAAAAGACTAGCATTGTGGTTATAGTAATTTCGTACCGGACACTGTCTGTCTAGAGCTTTACAAATCTAAATAAAAACAAAGGCTATCAACCTAATAAGTCAAGGAGCAACGTTCTGCAAAGAACCGTGTGCCGATTTTTTCAACTAGCTTAACGAACTTTGAATGGGATGAAACTGCTTTGTCATTGTAGAAGTTTATGGATCTTAGGGCATCTTGTGTGAATAGATCTGTTAACAAAGTCCTTGTAAAAATGGTGAAAGATTACTCAAGGACTAGGAACGCAAGTGAATAGAAGTTAATATAATTGCAGAGCGACGCTGCCGTTTTCAATGGAATTGATTTCGTGTAGGAATGTTATATTTCGATGAAAAATATATTTTTCTCCTTACGGCTCATTGTCTTCTTATAACCGTAGCGTGAGAGGAAAGTCAAAGAGAGGAGCGGAAGAAAGGTGGTAAGAATTCAGCCGGTTCGATTTCCTGCGTGGAGCGGGCAAAACCGTTGTCTAGCTCAGGGATATCCAGCTCTAAAATCTTCTTTTAATGCACTATGATAATGATAATACGTAGGAGGACGGAGGATGTTAAGGAAGTTCTGAAGTACAGGGATGTGTCATGTTTGAGGAGGAAATGAGAATATCCCGATAAATTTCCAGGTGTTCTCTAACCGGTCATCCACAGCAGTAGGACCTGCTTCCAAATGAGACTACTTCTGAATTTTGTTCTACGGTATTAGAACTAAAGACAGCAAGGTTAAGAAGCTTCAGCAGTACTGACTTAATTCTCAGGAAAAATCGCTGTCTTATAAAATGCGGTGGGCTCGAAGTCGGTTTCGGAATTGTTGATGGAATCTACCCCGCTCTCCTGTTCGGCGCTACTCAGTTTCTTCTGCTCACATAACAAACACAAGGAAATAATGTTAAATTATATCTACCACGCTCTCCTGCCCGGTGCTACTCAGTTTCTTCTGCTC
>JGI20166J26741_11806140_pt1 | contig 10134 bp, 5 predicted proteins | sample TergutCu122P5_FD_26741 | JGI IMG/M metagenome (IMG submission 26741) | reverse complement strand
GCAACGACGACGCGATCCGCTCGGTGTCGCTGCTCACCAAGATCATCGCCGACGCCGTCGCGGAGGGCCTGCTGGCCCGCAGCGCGCGCGCCGTCGAGGGTGAGGCCGAGGCCGAGCCGATGCCGGACTGGGAGCTGGAACTGCTCGGCAGCCAGGACGGCGCCGTCGCGACCGCCCCGGCGACCTCTCCCACAGAGGCGGCCGAGGCCGCGGATGCGCCGGCCGCCGCGCTGATCGCCGAGGTGGAGACGCCCCGGCCGGCCCGCCCCGCGCCGGAGAAGCCCGCCGCCACGAAGCCGTCGACGCCGAAGCCCGTCACCGCGCCGGTGAAGCGCGCCGCGAAGGCCGAGGCGCCCGTCGAGCCCAAGGCGGCGAAAGATGAGCCCGAGGTGGCGAAGGACGAGCCCGCGGTGGTCGACGAGCCCGCGGTGGTCGACGAGCCCGAGCTCGTCGTGGTCGCGGAGCCGGAGGCCGTGGTCGTCGCGGAGCCCGCGCCCGTTGCGGTCGAGCCGGAGCCGGTGGTCGAGGAGCATCCGTACGGGCCCGGGTCGTACCGGGGCGAGAACCCGCCGGCGGGCTTCGACATCAAGGGCAACGCGGACTCGATGAAGTTCCACACGCCGGAGTCGCCGTACTACACGCGGACGATCGCCGAGGTGTGGTTCGACAGCGTCGAGGCGGTCGAGGCTGCCGGCTTCGCCGCCACCCAGGCCGACGCCGGCGCGGACGAGCCCACGGCCTGATCCCGCTCCGCCCGGTCCCACCGGCACGTGGTGGCGACCGCGCCCAGACGTATCTCACCTCATCACACACGAAGGATGGCAACAGACATGGCAATCACCGCCGCAGACGTGAAGAAGCTGCGCGACAAGACCGGCGCCGGCATGATGGACGCGAAGAAGGCCCTCGACGAGGCCGAGGGCGACTTCGAGAAGGCGATCGAGATCCTGCGCGTCACCGGTGCGGCCAAGGCCGCGAAGCGCAACGACCGCGAGGCCTCGAACGGACTGGTGGCCGCGTCCGGTCACGCGCTGATCAAGTTGGCGGCCGAGACCGACTTCGTCGCGAAGAACGCCGAGGTCATGGCGCTCGCCGACCGGATCGCGCAGGCCGTCGACGCCGCGCGCGCCGAGGGGACTGTCGCGGCGAACGCCCTCGTCCTCGAGGGCGACCGCACCGTGGAGGACATCATCGGCGACCTCGTCGCGAAGATCGGCGAGAAGATCGAGCTGGCCGAGGTCGCGTGGTTCGGCGGTGCCGTCGAGACGTACCTGCACCGCCGCTCCCCCGACCTGCCGCCGCAGGTGGGCGTGATGGTCGAGTACGAGGGCAAGGACGCGGGGTTCGTGCATGCAGTCGCGCTGCAGATCGCGTCCATGCGCCCGATGTACGTCACGCGCGACGAGATCCCGCAGGCGGAGCTGGACAAGGAGCGCCGCATCGCCGAGGAGACCGCCCGCGAGGAGGGCAAGCCGGAGGCCGCGCTGCCGAAGATCGTTGAGGGCCGCATGACCGGCTTCTACAAGGACGTCGTCCTGGTGGACCAGCCGTCGATCGCGGACGAGAAGTCTGCGCCGATCGGCAAGCTGGCCGAAGAGGCCGGCGTGACGATCACCCGCTTCGTGCGTTTCGCCGCCGGGTCCTGATCCTTGGCGGAGGGTTGGTGGTCGTCGTGACCATCAACCCTCCCGCTCAGCGGGACAGGAGCGCGATCGGCGTCGGCGACGCCTCGGCGTGGGCGTCGGACCGCTCGCCCCGGGCGGTCTGCTAGCGTGGGCCCCAGCACCGAAGGAGACGCCATGGCCAAGCCCTATCACCGCGTTCTGCTGAAACTGTCGGGCGAGGCCTTCGGGGGCGGGGCGCTCGGCGTGGACCCCCACATCGTCTCGTCCATCGCCGAGGAGATCGCGGCGGTGGTCCGCAGCGGTGTCCAGGTGGCGATCGTCGTCGGCGGCGGCAACTACTTCCGCGGCGCCGAGCTGCACGAGGGCGGCATGGACCGCGGGCGGGCCGACTACATCGGCATGCTCGGCACCGTGATGAACGCCCTGGCTCTGCAGGACTTCTGCGAGAAAGCCGGCGTGCCGACGCGTGTCCAGACCGCGATCGCGATGGGGCAGGTGGCCGAGCCGTACATCCCGCTCCGGGCGATCCGCCACCTGGAGAAGGGTCGGATCGTGATCTTCGGCGCGGGGTCCGGCATGCCGTACTTCAGCACGGACACCGTGGCCGCCCAACGCGCCCTGGAGATGGGCGCCGACGTGCTGCTGATGGGCAAGAACGGCGTTGACGGGGTGTACGAGGCCGACCCGCGCACGCATCCCGGTGCGATGATGTTCGACGACCTTACCTACGACGAGTTCCTCAGCCGCGACCTGAAGGTGGCCGACGCGACTGCTGTGAGCCTGGCCCGCGACTACGGCCTGCCAATGGTGTTCTTCAACCTGGACGTGCCCGGCAACGTCGCCCGCGCGGCCGGCGGCGAGGCGCTCGGCACGCGGGTCCACCGCTGACCGGGTGGCGGCGGCATCTGGCCTGCAGGTTCCGGCGGCTGAGCCTCGTCTGAAGGCACCCATCGGGACGCCGGAACCGTCCCGATGTCCCAGCGGGGGACACCGGAACCGTCCCCATGTCCCGGCGGTTTCGACAAGCGTCAACCGGCGTCTGGGGCTCGGTGTCCGGCCCCGACGAACTCGACGGGCACCCGTGGGCCCGCGCGTCCGTCTCCTTTTACTGGCCGGGGCGCGACGGCTGTGGAACAATGAGAGATCAGTGCGGGCGCGTCACGGGGACGCGCCCACCCCGTCCGATTCGTAAGGAATGCCCACCATGACGGTCAGCGATATCCTCAAGGAAGCCGAGCAGAAGATGGCCGGCGCCATCGACTATGCCAAGCAGGACTTCAGCGCGATCCGTACCGGTCGCGCCCACCCGGACATGTTCAACAAGCTGATGGCGAGCTACTACGGCACGCCGACCCCGCTGCAGCAGTTGGTCACGTTCCACGCGCCCGAGCCGCGCACGATGCTCATCACGCCGTTCGATCGCGGCGCGCTGGGGGCGGTGGAGAAGGCGATCCGCGACTCCGATCTCGGCGTCGCCCCGAGCAACGACGGCAACACCATCCGCGTCGTGCTGCCGGAGCTGACGGAGGAGCGCCGTCGGGAGTATACGAAAATGGCGCGGGCGAAGGCCGAGGAGGGCAAGATCGCCGTGCGGAACATCCGTCGCCACGCGATGGAGGCCGTGAAGAAGCTGGAGAAGGACAAGGAGATCGGCGAGGACGAGGCCGGCCGCGCCGAGAAGCAGCTCGACACCCTGACGAAGAAGAACATCGATCTCGTCGACGCGATGTTGAAGGCCAAAGAGACCGAACTGATGGCGGTGTGATCCGCCGATGCCCCACTCGACAGCGCCCGGTGAGTCCGGGGGCGCACCGGCGCCGGTGCCCGTCGCCGGTGCAGCACCCGCCTCCCGCGGACGGACGCTGCTGGTGCGCGTCGCCTCGGCCGCGGTGCTGATCGCGCTGGTCGCGGCGACGCTCATGTGGTGGCACTGGGGCTTCGTGCTGCTGGTCGCGGCGCTGCTCGCCGTCGCCGTCTGGGAGCTTCGCAACGCCGCCGCGCGCAAGGGCGTCGCGGACTCCTGGCAGATCCTGATCGTGGCCGCGCCGCTCATCGTGATCGTGGCCTACGCCCTGTCGACGGCGGAGCCCCTGACGGCCCGACTCGGGCACCCGGACCCGGCCGGTGTGTCGATCCTCCTGCTGGCTGCGGCCGTGATGGCCGTGCTGGGTTGGCGCCTGCGCCGGGGGGTGACGGGCTACCTGGCGGACGTCGCCGTGTCCGTGTTCACGCTCGGCTACCTGGTTGTGCCGGGCCTCGCCGTGGTGTGGCTCGTCGCGTCGAACCGTCCCGTCGCGTTCCTCGTCGCCTACGTCGCGTGTATCGCGGCGAACGACTCCGGCGCGTACTGGTTCGGCTCGCTGCTCGGCCGTCACAAGATGATCCCGGCCGTCAGCCCGGCGAAGACGTGGGAGGGGTTCGCGGGCGGCGTGCTGCTCGCCGCGGTCGCGGGCGTGCTGCTGGGGATCTTCCTGCTGCACGTCTCCTGGCTGTGGGGCGTCGCGTTCGGCGTCGTGCTCGCGGCGGGGGCGACGATCGGCGACCTCGTGGAGTCGGCCCTGAAGCGCGACGTCGGCGTGAAGGACATGGGGCGGCTGATGCCCGGGCACGGCGGTGCCCTCGACCGCCTCGACTCCCTGCTGTACTGCGCGCCGCTGGCCGTGATTCTCTACAGCCTCATGGGCCTGCTCCCCGGCGGGTTGAGGATGCCGTGAGCGACACGGTGGAGGAATCGGCACCCGCGGCCGTGACGACCGATCGGCCGGCCCGCGCGCCGCGCCACTGGTTCGATCTCGCGCCCGCCGAGCGCGTGCAGGCGCTGGCCGACCTCGGCGCCCCGGCCTGGCGGTCCGCCCAGATCGGCACCCATCTGTTCGTCCGGGACGAACCCGATCCCGACACCTGGACGGACGTGCCGGCGACGTTGCGCGCCGAGCTGCGCCGCCGCTGGCTCCCTGACCTGCTCACCCCCGTGCGCGAGCTGACCGCCGACCGGGGACGCACCCTCAAGTGGGCCTGGCGGCTCCACGACGGCGCCCGCATCGAGTCCGTCCTCATGGGCTACCCCCGGCGGGTGACGCTGTGTCTGTCGTCCCAGGCGGGCTGCGGCATGGGCTGCCCGTTCTGCGCGACGGGCCAGGGCGGGCTGGTGCGCAACCTGTCCAGCGCCGAGATCCTGGCCCAGGTCGCGGCGGCCCGCGCGACGCTGGCGGCGGGACGCCTCGGCGGCGAGCCCCGCCAGCTCACCCACGTCGTGTGGATGGGCATGGGGGAGCCGCTGGCCAACTACACCACGGTCGTCGCCGCGCTCCGCACGCTGATCCGCCCGGCTCCCGACGGCTTCGGCCTGTCCGCCCGCGGCGTCACCGTGTCGACGGTCGGCCTCGTACCGCAGATGGAGCGCCTCGCGGCCGAGGGCCTCCCCGTCACCCTGGCCGTCTCGCTGCACGCCCCGAACGACGCGCTGCGCGACACCCTGGTGCCGGTGAACACCCGCTGGGGCGTGGACGCCGTGCTGGACGCCGCCTGGGGCTACGCCGCGACGACCCGGCGCCGAGTCAGCATCGAGTACGCCCTGATCGACGGCGTGAACGACGCGCCAGGGCTGGCCGACGAACTGGGCCGCCGCCTGACCGCCCGCGGCGACTGGACCTGGGCGCACGTGAACCTCATCCCGCTCAATCCCACGCCGGGCAGCCCGTGGTCGGGCTCGGGTCCGGACGCGATCGCCGCGTTCGAGCTGCGCCTGGAGCGCGCCGGCGTGCCGGTGAGCCGCCGCGACACGCGCGGCCGCTCCATCGACGGCGCCTGCGGCCAGTTGGCCGCCTCATAGGGGGCCGGTGGGCCGCCTGGGCAAGATGCGCCGAGGAGGCCGCGCCGGTCCGGCAACCACCGTGGGGTGAGGCAGATCACGGCGTCCGGGTGCGCCCGGTCGACCCTCCCCGAGGTCGAGCCCGAGGGAGCGAAGGTCACGAGCCTCCGCCAGGGTTGCGCCGAACGCTGCCCCTTAAGTACTTTCGCACCCCGGTTCGCCGATGGCGGGTCCACGGCGCGCTCGCGGGTCCGCAACGTTTCGCCTTGACAGCGCGGTAGACGCAACATTCGCAACCAGATGGCCACAAAAAACAAACGAGGGGCCCACGTCAACGCAGAATCGGCAATAAACATCGGTCGTCAACTTGACAAGGGCTGAGTGACACGTAAGATTAGCCGGAGGAACGGTCTGCCCGTCGACGATGCGTGCGGTCTGGCCGGACCCCCGGAGTCCCGGCACCCCCTGGGATGGGCTCCGTTTCGTGCCCAGGCGAAACGTTCGGATCAACTGAACACAGCCCAATAGCACCCCATGGAACTCGTCTTCAATCGATGGTTCCTGCCCCGGAAGGATTGGCATGAGCGCCCACAGTTCTCAGGTTTTTCACAGGTTCGGCACAGGTCTGCGGCGCAAGGTTGCGCCCGTGGTGGCCTTCGCGCTGACGGCGAGTGGTCTTGCGACGGGGCTGTTGCTCGCGCCACCGTTGACGGAGGTGGCGCACGCGGCGTCCCTGCAGGGGACGTTCGACGGCGCCTCGCAGGGCTGGAAGAGCACGGTGGGGGGTGGCACCAACAACACCATCACGATGACGTCGAACGGCAGTAACACGAATCCAGCGCTGCCGTTTACCCCGATCGACCGGGACCATCTGTACGGCGCGACCAACACCAGCACACCGCCGATCTGGTACTACTCCGAGCCGATCGCGTCGAACACGCAGACGCTGATCGGTGAGGGTACCAGCGGCGCCTGGCCTGGAGACTGGGCGTCCACCATCGCGATCGACGCCGATCCCTACGGCGACCGCGGGGTGAAGGCGGCTTACCTGTGGCCGTGGAACTCCCCGAACGTGACGGCGGCGCAGAACGGTGGGACGGCGCTGCCGGCGAACACGTCGTTCATCGTGCGGTGGACCGAGGGCGCGACGCAGGGCCAGTGGCTCCCCGTGCCGACGCCGACGTACTTCGGCACCCCCGGCCCCTACCAGTACTGGTCGGGCGGTGAGGTGATCCAGAAGAACGGCAAGATCTTCATGAGCGGCGGCGAGTGCACCGGTCTCGGTAGCACCACCAACCCGTTCGTCATGATGATCTACGACCCCAACACCTACGAGTACAACTTCTCGGGACCACTGAAGCCACTGACGCCGGCTGATGCCATCTTCGGCACCGCCGCCAGCCCGTGCGGGGGCACTCCCGGTGGCGTGGCGTCGGACTTCGCGCTGGACGCGAACGGCAACGCCTACATCACGGCCACGGCGAACCTGTCCGCCGGCAATCCGTGGGGCATGCCGGCGGGCTACCGGGCCTTCGTGCTTCGGGTCATTCCAGGCGTGAGCGGCGCGGACTGGACCTACGAGATCGTCACTCCCCTTCAGGCGGCCCCGGGGAATGCGGGCAGCGCGGCGAACTATGCGAACGGCAGCCTCTCCTACGGCCAGGCGTTCTTCAACGGCATGCTCTACGCCCTCCAGACGGGCGCCCAACTCGTGATGGTGAACCCGATGTCCGGGTTGGTGTACAACCTGCCGCTCGGCGGGACGTCCGCGCCGGGTAACGGCCCGTTGAGCGGCAACCCGTTCGACCTGGCCTCCGGTCAGACGGCTCAGGTGCTTGAGGGCACGGTGTTCAACGACGCGAACGCCAACGGCACGATCGAGGCCGGCGAGAGCGGCGTGGCGAACGTGACGGTGGCGCTGTATCTGAAGGCCACCACCGGAACAAACGCGGGCAAGTACGTTCTCCAGGGCGTGCGCCAGACCAACGCCTCGGGCAACTACTCCTTCCTGCTCGGCGGCGACGGCGACTACATCGTGCGCGTCGTCCAGCCGCAGATCAACGGCGTGAACGCCGTCCAGACCTGGGCGACGGGCGACAACCAGATGATCGGCACGACGTCGTCGGCGTCGATCACGGCCGTCTGCGCGACCGGCAACATCACGACGACGGCCGGCGGCACGTGCACGGGCGCCACGCCGATGCCGTTCGTCGATCCGCCCGTCCCGACGTCCCTGTCGGAACTGGGCTCGAACACCACGACCCAGCCCCCGCAGATGGCTATCTACTCGACGATCAACATCAGGGGTGACCAGATCGTCGGCGCTGCCAACTTCGGCATCACGGCGACCGGCTCGTTCGGCGATTCGCAGATCGGCCCGGCGACGATGGCCGCCGGCGCACCGGTCCACATCAACGGCCTCGACGCCGACCGCCTGTACCTGGGCGCGAAGAACGGCCAGCAGTACACCGGCCCGGCGACCGACAACGCGGCGCACAACGGGACCGACGACGGCGTGACGATCAAGTCCGTGCTGGGCGTGATCCCGCTGAACGGGACGATGGTCGCCGGTACGAAGGCCTACACCCTGACCGCCCCGGTCAACGGGACGGACGCGGCGAGCACGCTGGTGAATGTCTCCGGCTGGTCGACGGCCGTGAACGGCACCGCCTGGGTGAACACCGCGTCGTGGAGTCCGGGGATCCTGGGCGGCGTCGCCGAGGGTGCGTTCACCCCGACGACGAGCGGCACGGGTCTGACCGCGACCGGGCAGCCCATGTCCTTCCGCGCCCAGGTGGCCGAGACGCCGACGAGCCTGCCGACGAACTCCAGCTACCAGTACCAGGCCAACCCGGCGACGACCACGACCCCGTGGGCGACCCCCGGTGAGATCGAGGACTACCGCTTCAACGTGGCCGCCTCGGTGTACCGCGTCGCGGCCAAGACGACCGGTACCGGCACGGGCAACTTCACGGTTGACGACCAGAACCTGCTCAACGTGGGCCCGGCTCTCGTGTTCGGTGCGGCCGCCGGTGCGGCGGGCGGTACGGCGAAGTCCATCACCGCCCAGATCCCGGCCAACTGGATGGTCTCCAACGTCCAGCTGTGCGACACCGTGCTCGGCTGCAGCGTCGACATGTCGTCCAAGAACTTCTCGTGGACGACGACGGCCACTGCGGCGACGATCACCTTCACCCCAGCGTTGGGCGATGACCTGACAGTCGTGGTGACCTACTCGAAGGGCCCGGAGGCGTCGAAGTCGACGCTGAGCGTGACCCCGCAGACGCAGGTCGTCACCCACCCGGCGACGGCGACCGTGACGGTGAAGGATATCGACGGCAGCCTGCTGTCCGGTATCACGGCGACCGTGACCGTGCCGGACACCACGTCCGCGACGGTGACCGGTGATTCGGGTGTCGCGGGGAAGTCCGCGACGTGCGTGACCGGGACGGATGGCACGTGCAAGGTGAAGATCAACGATGCGAGCCCGGAGGTTGTGCCCGTGTCCGCGTTCGTGCCGGTGAACGGCGTCTCGACCGAGGTGTCGAACTCGCCGGTCGCGGTGACGTTCACCCCGGATTCGACGACGCCGGTGGAGCCGAGCGCTCGCTTGCTCGTCGATCCGCAGGATCAGTCGGCGGTGATCCCGAGCCCGGGTGCCACGAAGTCCTTGACGACGAACATGGAGACTGTGACGATCACGCCGAAGGTTGACATCGTGTTCGTGCTTGACATGAGCGTGTCGGGGCAGCAGCATGCCACCCAGATTGCGCAGGGCCTGGGCCAGTTCATCAAGAACATCAACGATGCCGGCGGCGTCGATGTGGCGATCGGCATCTATGTGTTCGGCGACCTGACCTGCAATAGTCCGACAACGGGTCAGCCGGACGTGTTCAAGTGGGTGACGCCGGTCACGCCGCTGAGCAGTACATACACGGTGGCGGATGTCCAGAACACCTTGAACAACGGTTTGCCTCACAACAACGGGTGTGACACGGCGGAGGACCAGATCTACGCCGGCTACACGGCGGCCGCGACGGCGGCCTGGCGTGACGGCGCCCAGCGTGAACTGGTGTTGGTGACCGACATCGGGTCGAAGACCCGTACCGACACGAAGTACTACGTGAATGGCCAGCCTCCCACGTTGGCGAACTGGGTGGCGTACTCGAACGCGAACAGCATCCACACCACGATCATCAATAGCTCGGGGTTCCAGTACCCGGAGCAGAACACCGATGTCAAGCCGGGTGATCCGGGCTACACGAGCTGGGGCGAGATCGCGACGGCGTTCGGTTCCGATACGACGGCGTGGCCGTACACGGCGGATCAGTACGTCACCACGATGACCAACGCCATCGTCTACGGCGACGGCACCACGACGGTCACGATTATCCCGAGTGTCACGATCAAGTACGACGATGGGACGACGTCCACGGATGTCACCGCGACGTTGAACCCGTCCACGGCGACGGAGGTGGGGCCGGATTGGGTGCCGTTCACGCTGACGGCGACGGCGAAGCCCACCGACCAGCTGGTGCGGTTGGGTGAGACAACCACGGTGACCGCGACGTATGTGGACCAGGCGACGGGGAATGTGGTGGCCCGGCAGGTGATCACGTTCAACGCGCCGGATCCGAATCCGGTGTGCCCGCCGGGGAAGACGGGAACGAACGTGAGTGCGAGTCCGACGAGTCTCCC
>JGI20166J26741_11806029_pt1 | contig 10135 bp, 9 predicted proteins | sample TergutCu122P5_FD_26741 | JGI IMG/M metagenome (IMG submission 26741) | reverse complement strand
ACAACCGTATCAGCCGCCTGAACCGAAAGAGAAAAAGAAGAAAAAGGACAGAAAACAATTATTATGAACGCCAGAAGCGGCGCGATTATATATTTTGCAATTCTTTTATTTTTTTTGTTTGATTTAAAATTATATATTCTATTCATAAAAACCTCCTGCAATGCTCCCTTTTGAGATATTAAGATAAGAAACTTTATACTTCTTTATATATTTTATGAATTTCGGGTATAAACAAAAACACTTTCCCGATGTTGAGAAAGTTATTGACACATAAAAATAATTGTAACTGGCTGCCTTTCGCAACAACAAATAAAAAAATTTTTATTTGTTATTGCGCTAAAGCCCTTTAGCTTTGCGTCGCTGTCTCTCAACAGTTTTGCCCATATTCAAAAAAAATTTATCAGGTTTATAAAATTCTAAATTTATTATAAACTATAGCAGTCTCATTATATCCTCATCCTCTATTATTGCAATTCAAATACGTTCAGCGGATTAAACGGCTCTATATTTCCCCCGGATTTTTTTACCGTGAACCATATGTCGTCGCTGTCCATTATTGTTTCATAACTCGGCATGCCGACAAAATATATAGTGTCACCCCAGATTGACAGCGGACCTATGTCTCCGAGTTCATTTTCGTCGCTCACTATCAGCTTCGGCGATTTGTCCCCGGGAGTCGCGGACAAAACGGCATAGCTTTCGGTTTTGCCGTATTCGTCCAGTACGAAATACACAATCCCGCTGCTGACATTAAAATCTTCAATAAATGTATTAGAGTTTTTTTTGACCTCGTATATTTTTATTTTGTCCGTGCCGTCCGTTTTTATTCTGCCTATACAAGAACTGTCGTTATTTATATAATATAAATAATTCCCCTCAAAAATCAAAGATTCTATATATATGCCGTCGTCTGTAAAATTATATATTTCTTCCGGGTTTCCTCCGTTCAGACTTACCGCCATAAGCCTCTCGGATTCAGCGTAATAGATTTTATCGTTCCCCACGGTAATACAGTCGGTAATCGCCTCGCATAATAACTGCCTTTTAGTTCCGTCCGTATTTACTTTATAAAACGCGTAATCGTTATTGTCGTAATAATATATAGTCCCGTTTGAAATATACATAAACGTACAGCTTATATTTTTATCAAACAGCTTTTCGGGCTCGGTATTTTTCCCGTCCGGTTTTATTCTGTATATGTTATCCGAATATTCGTCGGATTTATCTATAAAATTCGCGAGGAAATAAAGATAGCCCCCGCTGAAAGACATAAAAGCGTTCATATCGTTAATATAATCGGCGCGCATCGAAGAAATCAAAGTTTCGTCGTTTTTATTTTCGACGCCGCATTTATAAATGTTGCTGTAAATCTCGGTTTGGCTTTTGACTATTGTTTTAGTATAATAAACGTCGCCGCCTTTCACAAGAACATAGCCGTAGTTAGATAAATTTCCCGGTATCGCCGCCTCTGACGGAGAGCTTAATCCGCACGATGCGGCATTGATTAAAAAGACAGCCGCAGAAAATAAAATCAACGCCAACTTAAATTTAATAAATATTTTTGTTTTAACCGTTTTTTTCATAACGCCGTTTTCCCTCTGTAATATTTATTGTTTAACCGCCGCAAAGCAAATTCTTTCGCGTTCGGCAGATTTTTCCGAATTAATCAAATTAACCGAAAAATCGTAAAATATATTTATATCTCCAAAACCGGTTTGAATTAAAGCGTCCCTCAGAAATTTCTCTCCGTAATATTTTTCCGTCTGGGTTTCGTCATATCTTATATAATATCCGTTTTTTTGCCTGACAAAAAGCGTTATGTAAAAATCGCAGACTTTGTTTTTCCTGTCGTAATGATTCTGCCATGAACAAAAAACGTTTTTTCTCTCAAGTATAAAGCTATTGCCGGAATATACCCGCTCGAATTTATATTTTGAATTAACGTCGAAAATAAACAAACCCCCCGGATTTAAATAATTATATACCAATCCGAAGCACTTCTTTAAATCTTCGCCGTCTAAAATATAATTTAAACTGTCAAAACAGCACACAACCGCGTCAACCGTTCCGTAAAGCTCAAAATCCAACATATCCTGATTGAGCCACAGGATATTGCTTTTATTTTTATTTTCGCTTTCTTTATTCTTTTTTAGCTTTTTCGCTTTTGTATTCGCTATAGACAGCATTTCCGCCGATAAATCCAAGCCCGTCATATCGTATCCCCTTTTGTCAAGCTCAACAGTCAGATTTCCCGTGCCGCAAGCCAGGTCCAACACCAAATCCGGCTTTTTATGATAAAATTCAAATACATCTTCTATATAGTCAGCCACTTTTTTATAATCGGCGTTATAATTTAAAATATCGTAATAACCCGCAATTACGGAAAATTGATTTTCCTGATAGTTTTGATTATTTTGATTATTTCGGCTCATTTTCTTTTTCCAATCTGTCAAGCGCAAGAATATAACCGTCGCTGCCGTATTTGAGGCATCTGTTTACCCTGCTTATTGTAGCCGTGCTTAGCCCCGTCGTCTCAGAAATCTCACTGTAAACCGAGCCGTTCTTTAACATTTTCGCAGCTCTCAGTCTCTTTGACATTTCGCTTACTTCGGCTATCGTGCATATATCGTCAAAAAACTTATAAAATTCATCGATATTTTCAAGCGACAGCAACGCCTTGAATAAATAGTCAACATCGCCGCTTTTAATTTTTTCAATCATAAACCCAAATCACATCCCCGTTTTTTGCAATTACATATTTTTGTGTACTGTTATATGTGTATATAATTTTATGTATATAAAATTATTATGAGCTACCTTACAGTTACTCTTATATTATATCACCTTTTTACAATTTGTCAAGCATAAAAAAACAAGGGTATGGCAATCGATTAAAAATACAAAATGCACAAAAATAGAACCGGAATTGTAGGGGGCGCAGTCCTCTGCGTCCCGCCGAACGATACGATGCGGGCTTTCGGGACGCTGGGGACAGCGTCCCCTACGCATTATAGACATAGATTTGTGCAAAATCACAGTAAAGCGATTGCCATAAAAAACAAGGGCGGAAAAATCCCGAATCCTGTTCGTGAGAAATCCGCCTTTGTTGATTTGATTGATGATAATATTTAATTATTATAAACTAAATCTTTACCCTGCAGGAGCTGCCGTCGCCGCTTCTTTAGGCGCTTCCGTCGTAGTATAATCGTGATAATTCTTCAGGCTGGCTTTGGTGAATATAGTATAACCGTATTTTGAATAGCTTAATCCAGAAATTTTTTCTGTTATATTCAGATTTACGTTGAAGTACAGCGGAGCTACGGGCGATAAATCCACAAGCATTTTCTCCGCCTGAGCCAATTTTTCCGTGCGCGCCGCTATATCGTCGTCAAGTTTCATTATTTCTTCCATGAGAGCGTCGTAATCGTTATTCTGGAAACCCGTTATATACGGCTCGGTCAGCGACTTTCCTTCGTCTATAAACGTTACTACGCCGCCTGCAAACGGTTTTGCGAACGGCGCGAGAACTGATAACGCGTCAACGCCCGGAGCCTGGTCGTCGTATCCTATAACGTCGTAATCTCTTGCGAATAACGCATCGGCAAACCCTACGCCTTTAACGGGATTTACGGTAACGGTGAAGCCAAGCTGTCTCCAAACGTCCGCGACATATGCGGCGACTGCTTCCTCGGCGTTGTCTCCTCTTTCGGACGTTCTGACTTTAATTTCAATGGGTCCGCTTGTTACGCCTACAGACTGTAAAAGCCTTTTAGCTTCTTCCATATTTCCCGCAGGGTCTATAGCGTTCCCGCGGACTTCTCTGAACGTATCCGTCGATTTTACGTCTATTATCCCGTGCGGAACTATTCCGGTCGCCGGTTTTACGCCGAGACTGGCTATTTCGGCGATTTTGTTTCTGTCGAGGGCTATCGACAGAGCTTTTCTGACTTCGGCTTTATCGAACGGAGCTTTTGTAGCGTTGAAATGATACGAATATGTCGAAAGCAAATCTTTTACTACCGCTTTGCTCGCAAATTCGCCGTATTTATCAACCGGAACGTTGCCCAGATAGAACACCGTGCTGCTTCCGCTTGAGTAAGCGTCAGCGAGAGCTTTAATATTCTGAGAGAAATCAAGGCTCAGTTTGTACGGGGTGACATATTTAAATATATTCTCGCCTTTTTTGCCAGGAAGCAGATAATATGTAGAACGCTCGATTGACGTAATTTTATTGTATTCCATTTGTTTTATAGCGAACGGTCCGTTTGATACCAAAGTCATAGGTTTTTTCGCCCATGTGTCGGGCTCATAATCTACGTAGTCCGAACGCACCGGCACAAGATATATGCTCGCGAGGTTTATAAGAAATTGATTAAAATCTATCTTGTGGTCGAATTCTATGCGAAGTTCCCGTATGTCGTCTGCGTAAACTCCGAGGTCGTCCACGGTTTTGTCTCCTTCTTTAATTGCGCGCGCGTTCTTTATAGAATATAAAAGCGGCGCGGCTGGAGAAGAAAATTCCGGCTCAAGAATGCGTTTCCACGAGTAAGCGAAATCGTCGGCTGTAACCGGTTTGCCGTCGCTCCATTTGGTCGCCCTGAGTTCAAATACCATTTTATAGTTTGTGTCGTTTCCTTTAGGTTCGTATATAGTCCATTTTTTTGCTATGCCGGGCTGAACTTTGCCGTTTTCGTCAACTGTTGTAAGACCTTGGAATATGAGACCCAGAAACTTTATTTCTTCCGCCGAGTACATCAGTTTTCCGGGGTCTAAGTTCAGGTTGGACGGGTCGCTCGCAAGATACATCTGAATTACCGCGCCTTTGTCCTCGCTGTCTTTTTTGGCGCATCCCGCAGCGCTCATAACGCTCAGCATTACCATTGATACAATCAGAAACAATGCAAGAAACTTTGTTGCATTTCGCATTTTTTTCATACAAATACTCCTTTAAAATAAATCCGGTTTTAATATTATACCACTCTTTTTTTACATAATCAACAAGCAAAAAAATAATTTATACTTTTGCACAATAAAAACATTTTTTTTTGTATATATTGCATAAATTAACTTATCATATCCCGTTATATTCCGTCATGATTTTTTTATATTCGTCATAATCTGTCAAAATATTCACAGCTTCAAGCAGCGCGTTTGACTGCATATACGGAATATTTAACCTGCCGCACAAATATTCTCTTTTTTTTGAACTGTTTTCACCTCCCGACAAACCGTCGTTATAAAAATCCGTTTTCGTTATTTGCCGTGTAGGGCGCGACGACCCCGGCGCGCCGTAAACTTTAGTTAAGCGAAATTTTTTATGTTTTATGTTTTTAACGGCGCGCCGGGGTCGTCGCGCCCTACAGTCATTTATCCCGAATTTTTTTAAAACGTCAATTAATAAATCTTTATCCGTTCCTTCGACTCCTAAAATATTTTCTTTTGACGGCATTGCTTTGCGCTTTTCTTTTCCCGGGATTTTCGGGATATAAACGTTTGTTATATTTTTTACGCTGTCGGAGTTTACGCAGTTTTTGATAAAATTTCTGAGCCTGCGCCCCGCGGAATCAGAATCCGTGAGTATTATAATCCCCGTTTTTTCAGCTATATTTTTGATAAGCGCGCGTTTTTCAGAATCATTATAAATCCTAAAGCCGTCCGTTGTTATTATATTGGCGTCAACAACAGATTTTAACTTGATTTTATCGTATTTCCCCTCGACTATTATCGTTTGTTTTATTTTAAACATTCTTCTATAATCCCGCTATATTAAACAGCAGATTTTCGAGCAAACCGTAATCGTCAAGCTGAGTGCTTTTTAATTTTACGTCGCAGTCTCTGCACAAATTCAATGATTTATTTATAAACTCGCTTGGATTTCTATATCGTCTCAAAGAATTTATCGTCAGCTTTATTTTATATTCGTGTATGCCCGTTTTTTTTGATATTGCGAAGCTGTCTGTTATCCCGGAATTTACCGCCGCGTTCACCGGCAGCAAATCGCTGAAATATCTTGCAATCTGTCCGAGTATGACAACAGGCTCTTCTTTTAAATTCCTGAGTTTATCCAGACTTTCGATTGCCTTTCCGTATTTTTTATCCAATATAGCGTTTGTGAGTTCAAAGGCTTCCATTTCTATTTTTTTCGGAATCAGCAAATCAATATCTTCTCTTGTAATTATATTCCTGTTTTCGGACTTAGAAAAGCATATGAGTTTATCAAGTTCGTTTTTCAGCGGATACATTTTATTTTCTGTCCTGTTTAAAATATATTCGGCGTTTTCTTCTGATATTTCTATGTTTTCAGAAGCCGCTATTTTTTTGAGCCATTTTGCTAAACTCGCCGGCGTATTTTCTTTAAATTCAAACAGACCCGCGTTTTCTTTTAAAAAAGAGATTAAACTCAAACCTGATTTTTTTGTTTTTGAAAAAGACGGCGCGTGAAACGAACTTCGTTCGTTTATGTCGTCGCGCCCTACATTTTTTTCTGATTTATTAACCGTTTCCGATAGATTTTTCATTTTAAAAATCAAGCAGATATATTCGTTTATGTCGTTTTTATATTCTGACAGCATTTTAACAAATTCGTCTTTTTCTCCGCTTTTAAATTTTATTGCGTCCGCGTCTTTCAGCACCGCGACTTTATAATCCGACATAACCGGATAAGACGAAATTATATCCCTGAATAAATTAATATCAAAATTGTCAGCGTCAAAAACCGCGCAGTCAAAATCGTCTCCGCCGTTAAAATCTTTTGCGAATATATCCAAAAATTTTTTAATATAATAGTCAATCATATATTCTTCGTCTCCGAAAAGACAGTATATTCCGCCGATTTTGCCGGACTTTATCTTTTCGTCGATAATTTTTGGATTTAACGTCTCAAGTTCTTTTTCTTTTTTCGGATATTTGTTATAATTATAATTACTCATATTTTAATATAACCTGTAAATTTAATTATGTATGGAATGGTCTTGACCATTCCGCAAATTCAAAGCCAACGGAACGGTCAAGACCGTTCCCTACAATATCATTAACCCAATGTAAGCGGCAGTTTTTTCCCGCCGAGAATGTGAAAATGCAGATGTTTGACAGATTGACCGCCATTTTCACCTATATTTGTGACGACTCTGTACCCTCCTGAAATACCCAGCGTTTTCGCGATTTCCGGGATTTTTTCAAATATATGCGAAACATAGCCGATATTTTCACTTTTTATATCGTCCAAAGAATCAATATGAATTTTCGGCACGCACAAAACATGCACCGGCGCCATAGGCTTTATATCGTGAAACGCTATAATCTTGTCGTCTTCAAATACTTTTTTAGACGGGATTTCCCCCGCTGTTATTTTGCAGAAAATACAACCGCAGTTGCTGCTATCGTTCATATAACTTTTACTCCCCTTCTGTTACTGTTTCTTCAATGACGCTCTCGCTCACATCACTTTCGCCCTCGTCGCTTTCGCTCTCCTCAGCCGCTACGCGTATGACTGATTTTATCGAAACTCCCCCCGACGTTTTCATGACCTTAACCCCTTCGGTCCCCCTGCTTTTTTTCACTGGTATCCCCGATACAGGAGTTCTTATCATTGTCCCGTCGTCCGTGATTATCATTATGTCGTCTGATTCATAAACGCTCAGAACTCCTACAAGCTCTCCTGTCTTTTCGTTGATTTTATGACAAGCCATGCCTTTTCCGCCCCTGTTGCGCCTTGTAAATTTATCAAATTCGCAGCGTTTTCCCAAACCGTTCCTGGTTACCGTTATAACAGTAAGTATATCTTCGTCAACCGTTACGTCTTCGTCAGCGTCTTCTGTTTCGTCAGTTTCTTCATTTTCCTCGATATATTCCTCTAAATCAACAACGTCTGTTTCCGTCTCAATTTCAATTTGTTCCATTGCCTCAATCTCGTCTGTTTCAATCGTTTCCGTACTTTTTTCTTCTCCGGGATTTACAGTAACTCCGGCGACAACCGCGCCTTTTGCAAGCCTTATGCCCCTTACTCCTCTTGACATTCTTCCCATAACTCTCACTGCGCTCTCGTGAAATTTTATTCCCAGCCCGTTTGAAGCCGCAATAAAGATTTCGTCGTTGCCGTTAGTTTTTGAAACAAACGCAAGCTCGTCCCCTTCGTCGAGAGTAACGGCTATCTTTCCGTTTCTGTTTACCCTTGAGTATTCAGAAAGTTTTGTACGTTTCACTACGCCCTTTCTTGTAACCATTACAAGATAGCCTTTGTCAATTTCAGAAACGGGTATAATCGTCGAAATAGTCTCTCCCTCGCCGAGTTCAAGAAGATTGACTATATTCATACCCTTTGCCGTTCTTGACGAAACGGGTATTTCATAGCATTTCTTTGAGTAAACCCTGCCTTTATTAGTAAACATAAGCATAATATCATGCGAATTGGAAGCGAACATATCGGTAACAAAATCGTCCTCTTTTGTTCCCATTGCCGTTATGCCCTTGCCGCCGCGCCTTTGAGCCTGATATACGCTCGCGGGCTGACGTTTTATATATCCCGCCTCTGTCATAGTCACGACGCATTCTTCGCGGTCGATTAAATCTTCGATAAATATTTCCGTTTCGTTGGGGATAATCTCCGTGCGCCTTTCGTCCCCGTATTTTCTTTTAATTTCAAGCAAGTCTTCTTTTATCATTTTGTTGATAGAGCTTTTATCGGTTTCGGCGAGTATGCCTGTAAGCTCCTCTACAAGTTTATGCAGTCTTTCAAGCTCTTCTATAATCTTTTCTATTTCAAGCCCGGAAAGTCTGCCGAGAGGCAGTTCAACTATTGCCTGACCCTGAGCGTCCGAAAATTCAAAACGTTCTATTAAAGCCTGCTTTGCCTCGGAGACAGTCTTTTTTGAGCGTATTATATTTATAACTTCGTCTATATTGTCAATAGCGATTTTAAGACCTTCGTATATATGCGCTCTCTGTCTGGCCTTTTCCAAATCAAATTTTATACGCCTTGTTATAACGTCAGCCTGATGATTTATATAATGCGTGAGCATTTGCTTTAAAGTCAAAGTTTTAGGCTCGCCGTTTACAAGAGCGACCATATTTATAGCGAACGTTTCCTGCATCTGCGAAAATTTATAAAGCTGATTTAACACAACCGACGGATTAACGTCCCTGCGCAAATCTATGACGATTTTCATGCCCGCTCTGCCGCTTTCGTCGCGTATATCGGTTATGCCGTCAATTCTTTTATCCTTGACCAAATCGCCGATACTCGCGCATAAATTAGCTTTGTTCACCTGATAGGGTATCTCGGTGACAACTATTCTGTGGGTTTTTTTGTATTCTTCAATTTCGGCTTTGGCTCTCATTAAAACTTTACCCCTGCCTGTCATGTAACCCTCGATAATTCCCGAAGTTCCGTAAATTGAGCCGTATGTCGGGAAGTCCGGTCCTTTTATATACTGCATGAGTTCGAGTATATTTATATCGGGATTATCGATTGCCGCTATAGTTCCGTCTATGACCTCGTTAAGATTATGCGGCGGAATATTAGTCGCCATAACGACGGCTATGCCTATAGAACCGTTTACTAAAAGATTGGGGAATCTTGACGGCAAAACAACGGGCTCTGTAAGTTTATTATCGAAGTTCGGAGCCATTTCGACGACGTTTTTTTCTATATCCGTTATCATTTCCTCAGCCAGGCGGTTCATTCTCGCCTCTGTGTATCTCATTGCCGCCGCGCCGTCTCCGTCAACGTTTCCGAAGTTGCCCTGACCATCTATCAGAGGATAACGGAGAGAAAAAGGCTGCGCCATTCTGACAAGCGAATCATATATAGCCAAGTCTCCGTGCGGGTGATAATGCCCCATAACATAGCCGACAGTAGTCGCCGATTTTCTGTAAGGCTTATTATACGTTAATCCGTCCTCGTACATAGCGTATATAATACGCCTGTGTATAGGCTTTAGTCCGTCGCGCACATCCGGCAGAGCCCTTGCGGTTATGACCGACATCGCATATTCAAGAAAAGATTTTTTGATTTCTTTGTCAATCTCAACGTCAACAATTTTCTGATTTTCGTAGCTTGAATCTATTACTGTTTCGATACCCATATCTGATTATATATTTCTCCTCTTTAAATTCAATAAGATTTTTATATGTTATT
>JGI20166J26741_11805918_pt1 | contig 10136 bp, 5 predicted proteins | sample TergutCu122P5_FD_26741 | JGI IMG/M metagenome (IMG submission 26741) | reverse complement strand
ACCAATGCCGATTTACGGCTAAGAACTCCTGATGATGGGCAGAAAGGCTGCCCGAAACACGTAGAGTTGTAATACCAATAAAACTGGAATTCAGTGCGTCTCTTGGTTTCATTCATTAGAAACCTACATAAAAGTTTGCAATCCCAAAGACAGAACACTGAATGATGATGATTAACGTTGCAATATATAATAACGCAGGCTAATGATCCAGTGGCAGCCCATTTGACCACGATAATGAGTTTTCGAGCTCCATATAAAGCAGGGATTTATAGCGCAGCTAAGTGACCGTCAGCTTCTTAAGAAATATATGCTCCATGTAGTTAGTGACACTACATTTCAGTCGGGCGATGAGATGCTTCAGATTTTAGATGAACATCGTAAATGCGGTGGACTTATGTTACGTCACGTCCCTGTCATAAGCTGCCTCGTCGTTTACCAGCGTAATACGTTCTGCATCTAGGGTTCCTGGGATGTTCTGGAATTTCATGTGTCTTCTCAGTCAGGTTTTGTGAATATTTTAATTCAGATAATCCAAGAGTTACGTAGTTTCTTCATCGACAAACCTTTCAGTAAGAATGTTCTGACAGTCAGAAACATGAATGTCGGTTGTGCTGGATCTGAGGTGTTGCTATGAGACACGTGTGGTTCGTGTGAACAGTTCTGACAGGTGTGGAATGGAAACGCGGGGCTTATTATTAGTGCTTTCATGCGATATAAACTAAAACTTTTTTAGATCCAACTGTTAAAATTTTACTAGCCGTTATCCTGTGCCAAATACAAATATGTGCCTTTCCAAAAGTGTGACTTAAACATGCAGTCAGTAATATGGCATAGTCACTTTCAAATTTCTTCCTTAAAACTCTCAAAATCCGCAAGAAATTCGCGTCGGTTGAAGAGGTAATTTATTTCATCGCATTATGCGAAATACAATTATTTTAGCTGAGACTTAAGAGGGACGTGAATACCAAAAACCAGTTGGCAGACCTAGACATAAATGACAAAAAAAAAGACACTGAAATGGAGAAACCTGGCATGAAGGTCTGCATTGGATCGAACTGGTTCACGGTGGAGTCTAGTGGCTTGCTCCTGAGAACAATGGTGAAACTTAGGATTCTAAAAAAGGCGGGAAATTTCTCGCACACATAAGGAACTATTAGCTCCTGAATACAAACTTTCCATTCTTAAAATTATTTTGTGCAACAATTATGGAATTGTTGATGATTACGAAGGGAAATGAAACTTAAGAATGTTTTCCGACTGTAAACTTGTAATCTGAATAACCAGAAACCCGTAACAATTTAGAAAACTCAGCACATGTGTTATGAGTTTAGAGTTCCGTCCTTTTCTCTAGTTATACAGAAATTATGGAAGAGTTTATTAGACACAACATGTATTAATACAGTCCATTTCGTCTGCGACTTTTGTTTGAACTGTTCTTGATTTAAGGTTGAAAACAGTTCAGAAAACGCGAGTAGATCTCACGAAAAGTTCTCGTCGAAGTCGATCGTTCTCAGCCGAACTTGGGGTTTACGTCGGTTTTAGCAAAATCGGAAAAATCAGATATTAATAAAATCCGTCTAGCGGTTACCGTTCTGTAATATACGGATAAACTCAAGAACAAATGAGGCGAAACGAACACGGAAAAAATTAACCAACTTCGTCTTGTGAAACCGCCAAAAAATAATGAAAATATACAATTCGTATTCCAGGTACAGGATTGAAACCGATATCTCCAGAAAAGTAGGCAGTAATGGTGATTACTCAGCTACGACACCGTGATGGATACACAAATTGTAAGAACAATAACTCTTTATTGTTGAAAATTCACGATGTAAAATTTGACGTACGTACATTGATATACATGAATATTTTATTTGTTGTTTTATCAATTACATCTAAGTCGTAAGATTATTTATAATTGTGTACAGCTACCCCGAAATGAAATTAGGATAAAATAAACATTCCGCTGTTTTGTCCACTTATTTTATTGTGCGAATTTACTCCATCTTCCAGACAACATTCTTTGGACCGGAGACTTCTTGGATCTTATTAATAACTTCCCCGACGAGGAAATCGCACCAGTGCTGTGTGATCAGTGAAGGTGTATGAAAGTTATTTTAAAAAATATGACTGTCAGGTTGTAACACTTTAATTGTTTTTTCACTGTCTCCGTCACCAAATAAACCGAGGTAAAAATGGTCACTTTAAACTATGAAGTCATCAAGAAACTTAAAAGCTAAAGATATGGAAGTTAATTTCGGCCTATATCACGGTACTATTGCAGTGTTCGCCTAGACAGGCCGACAAGCAGTAAGAAAACTCTCAGTACAGCAGGTGACGCAGCCCGATTGTAACCACGTATCGTCAAATGTCTAGGGCCTTATCCTTACACCAAGAGCAAACAACGAAAGTCACATATATATTGCAATTCAATTCAATCCTTTGTCCATATCATGTTCAAAAACTGCCAGGCATGTCAGCAGGCAGAAAAGCTCTAAGCATTCAGCGACAGTATAAATATTAATGTGCCCATCCCTAAGTTATCATATTCAAAGTGTATGATGCCTGCATCACAACAAACCGCCAAGATAAAGTTTACTGAAACGTTAAGCAAAATTCAAATTTTCGTCCTCCATAAACGTGACAAGAAAGTGGCCTCCTTCTGCCTGTCGCATGAGGAACGTTATCCAAATTTCAAGCGGTTTCGAGTCTTTATTCTGAATAAGAACCTTCCTGCAGACTCTTGGCAGTTCGTTAGAATAGTATTCTCTCTCTTCCACTCACTGGACTGTTACACGTCCGTCTGAAGCGTCATTCTGGGCGTCACAAACCCTACTATGACGGGGAATTAGGTGAAGAGATCAGCTCCTAACAGAGAGAGAAGGGATCCCAAATCCCAGGATCGATCTATTAGGAAAGGAAATCGGGCGAGACCCGTGCTAGTACACTTTGACCCCAGAAGAAGGGATTTCCCACGCCCTAATTGTAAGTCGGTACGAAAACCTTGTTCGGTACACATCGAAACGTAATGTACTGATTTCTGTTCAACGTTTTCTAATTCCTCGCTTTAAATGTGAGATATTAAATATGCGCTTTATTTTAAAAAACGCTTATTATATCAGAAAACACCTCAAAATTAGGGGCATAGATGCCGTTCGGTTTTCTGAAATGCCTTCAAACATTTACATGTGTTTCGAATATATATTATCAAACAAAAGTTCAACATATTCCAGAATGAAAGAATGCAAAATAATTAGTCTTCACATTCTGTAATGAACATAGAGTTTCAAATTAGCAATACTAAAATGAAAACAACAGAAGACTATTTCATACAGAGTGTATCACGAATGCTTGGAAAAACAAAGAAAACATTCCTGCAAATACATGTTCGGAAATGAATGCTTTTGATGAATTATATTCCAACATAAATACCTTAACTATCAACACTGTACTTATAACAGACCTAACACATGCACAATAACATCCCAAATTTTATAAATGTTGAGTTCGTATTGCTTAACAATTCATAATTTACAGCAAATGCTCAAAATATCCTCCACCTGAATCAACACACGCATAGACACTTTTGATCATGGCCCGTCGCATTCTTCCAAAGGTCCTGGGGCTGTTGCGAATGGTTTAACAGCCATCAAAATTGGGTTGGTCAAGTGTATCTTCATATTAAATTGGAGCTGAATAAACTAGGAAGTTTAGATGCCTCCAGATAAAAATCTGAAATAATGAGGTTGGCGAACGTGAGGCTGTACCTCGAAAACTGTTTGTGGATATATACGATGGGGTGCTGATAATTCCTTATCCCGACCTACTTCCCGATGTCGTAGGACGGAATCGATAGTGTCGTTGGAAAGAGGGGTCTGTTCATGTGCCGAATTGCAAGTCCTTTCTTGTTACGGAGGCTGAAAGGAAGCATGTAACGCAACGGGCGCGATTTCAACATCGAGCCGTGAGCTGTCATCAAGTTTTTTTTTTCTGCAAGGCAAGACGCCGAAGGAAATGCACGCCATTGTGACAAAAACATTAGGGGAACATGCACCATCGTATGTCACCGTCAAAAACTGTGTGGTCTAGTTTAAACGTGATGATTTTTCCACCTGTGATGCGCCTCGTCCTGGACGACCCAAAACAGTCACCACCCCGGAGATTATTGATCAAATTCACGAGATAATCTTTGAAGACCGCCGGATTTCGACTAAATCAATAGCTGAGCAACTGGGCATCTCACGTGAGGGGGTTGGGCCCATCATTCATGAAGATTTGGACATACGGACGCTCTCCGCTAAGTAGGTCCAGAAATTCCTGAACGCGGATCAAAAACATCCATGGTGCCAGTACTCTGAGCAACATTTGGAATTTTTTCGGCGCGATCCAAATGATTTCCTGTCTGGCGCGGTTGGTGACATGGACTAAACCTGGTTATATCACTAAGACCCGGAGACAAAGCAACAGTCAATGGAGTGGCGGCATAGCGGCTCACCCCGCCCCAAAATTTCCGAGTGCAAAAATCCGCTGGAAAAGTTCTCGCCTCGATATTTGGGATCAAGACGGCATCCTCCTCATTGGTTATCTTCCAAAAGGTCAAACTATCAACACGGAGTATTACTTAGCTCTGCTGGTACAAGTGAAGGACATTTTGAAAGAAAAACGCCGCGGGAAGCTACCAAGGTGTTCTTGTTCTTGCACGACAATGCCCCGCCTCACCGGGCACTTGCAACCCAGAAGAAACTTGCCTACCTGAGCTTCCATTGTCTTGATCCCCCACCCTATTTCCGGATCTGGCCCCGTGGGACTTCCATCTGTTCCCTGGCCTGAAAAATAACAATTGAAAAGTCACAATTTTTCGCCCTACGCGGAGGTCATTTCTGCCGCGGAGACCTGGTTGGACGGACAAACTTCTGATTTTTTTTAGTGTCTTGCAAAATTTAGAGCAACGGGCTAAGAAGTGTATTGAGCTTCGTGGGGAGTGCGTTGAATAAATCCCGAGTTTGGTCACTGTGGCTTGTTTCCTTCCTGGTCGGGCTAAGGACCTATCAGCACCCCCTTGTACCGATACAAATTTTTACATGCTTTGGTGAGGAAAACTCATTTCTGAAGTTTGTCCAAGCACCATAGATACACCGTGTACCGTGTAAAAGAATGTAACATAGCAGATAAACAATGAATATATTACAAAACAATGAAACCTTTATTTGTAAAGAAAATAAGTACTTTCACAGGAAAAGTCGGTTAGGTGTCTACATCATCCTGACAGAATTAACAATACTTTTCCCACTGGCAGAAGTTTATTCAAAATTTCGTGAATATCGGTCGAATTACGAAAGATAAAACGGGTGGTAAACAGCCTACTTCTTTCCAATTTGAAGCAAATGAATTTGAAAATATAGTTTCAAATATTTGCACATTTTTCACGCACAAATTAGTTCACTATTGTTTGGAGAGTCTCCCATAATTAGGATTCAGAAGTACGGGTCCTTCCCCATGTTTTAACCTACTTTCTTTCCGAAAAGAAGATTTAGGATCGGGTGTAGTGATGTAAGGTGAAATGGAGCGGCAGGAAATTTAAAAGGGTTTAAGCCACATGACAAGGTAGTGAAGTGTAGTGAAGTGTAGTTGGGTGACGTTTAAATGGGAAGAAGTTAAATGTTGACAAGTGTAGTGAAGTGGATTGAAGTGTAGTTGGGTGAAGTGTAGTGAAGTGGATTGAAGGTCTTGGTAACAGGGTGTCTATCATTATTAGAAGATCATATGAAAATTTGCTCCTTCTATGGCTCTTTCGTTTATCACATTCTTTCATATTATTTTGGTTCTATTTTCTATCAATATATATATATATATATATGGTTGTATGTTTTGTATGTTTCTGTTTAACATTGTAAATTACGTATTCTTATTGTTATATATGTTACTTTCTAGGTATTCTGTTTTATTGTGTTGTTCTATGTATTGTTGGTGTGTAAATGTGTACTGTATTACTGCCATCGGGTGTAAACTCAATTGCAGTTAACAAATACATCATATTATATATACTGTCCGCATGTGTTTGCAGCGCGCACGCACGCGTATCTCTGTGTATGTACTCCAGCCTCCGTCTCCAATTTCGCCTTTCAAAGAAACTGATAAATTTTTGCTGAATGTGACATGAAATTTATTTCAACTGAAGTTATCCCACCTTCTTATTTTCAATTTCCCACAATTAAAAATCTCAACAGGGCAGGCTCACGAACTTGTGAGGACGGTCCTGTACCACCGTCACTTATTTCACAGAGTCAAAAATGAAGTAATATATTATACGTTAGAAGGGGCAACTTTTTCAGTAATATTATTTTGGAAATATAAAATAACAATATGACGGGCGAGCGCACATTTTCTTTAGCTTGTGGTTTGACGACGATTAAAAAAAATCTTCCTTGAAATTTGGTACGGCTGTAGGTCGTATATATTGGTAAATGCACTGACACCCTTTGTGCGCTATTTCCACATGTCGATGTTGCGAAACATTCACGTTACATCCCACGAACATAATGTGCGCTGAACTATATGCATGAGTAATAATTTCTCCACAAATATTAAGTGAGACAAAATAATAAACGTTGTGTAAAGCTACAAATTTATGGTATTAGGAAAACAGGTTTCTTGAGTCCTGCTCAGAACCGTTTCTTTATTTTCAGTCACAAAAACAATGCTAAATAAGCAGAACAGTAAATGCATGTCTTATTTCGAAAGATTAACAAAAGGGGAACACGTAAGTTCTACTAACAAGTCACAGACGTTTACAATTCCATAGGATAATGGAACACGAGGAAGAAAAGAGGAAGGAGCGAAGTGTTCGATAGAACAGAAATATAATCAAGAGTATGGAGAACGTAATAAAATAAAGAAAGAGGCGAGGAAACTGAAAACAGGTTCTTAGAACTGACACAATCCGCACAGTTAATGGACAGAATTACAGTCCAGGGTCTCGCGTAAGAAGGAAGTGTGGCTAAAATTTAATTTATCCTAAAACCACTAAATTATTCAGCATATTGCACTGCAGTGTTATTATTTATATTGTGGCCTTCTGCTTTTGACACACAGCAGCCCGGTAGGCAGTTACCGATGTATAGGACAAATGCATTGACTTTATTATTGTGGTAGATTCCAGCCTGACATTAACATGTGTCAGCATATTTATCGATACTGACGTGAACGTTACACGCAAGCAACTTCCACCCTTCTTCATTCCATCGTCATAATAATACCAGGTGAATTATAAAAATTATTAACTTTTTCATGCACTATGTAATTTTCTTTATCCAATTCCTAATTCCTAATTTTACAACCGACAATATCCTGGAGAATATTTTATAAATCACAACACATTCATTTTTTGATTGAGGAAAAAAAGTTTCAAACATATGTGAAGAAAGTTATAAACCTGTGGAATGTTATACAGGGTTACTATAAAAGAAATAGATACTTTCAACGTTATGTAGTATCAAAACTGTTAGCGTAGTGGACACACAATTTGCGTAGTAGCGTAGAGGAAAGATGAAAATTTTTTCCAGGCATTCTTTCGTGACGTCAGCACGACGTCAGCGCCCTTGACATCACTGAAGCAAAATGGCTGCTACTGTGGTAGAGATGGCTTTTTGTATGCTGGAATTAGCGAAGACGAACTCCGTTACAACTCCGTGACAAAAGGCTCACACATAGAACATTAGTAACTTCGTCATATAAACTTAAAACCATGTACTACAAAACCATGTAAGTATTTTGGCTAAATCATTAATAATTTCGTTTCAATACAACATTGAAAGTGTCTACTTCTTTTATAGTAACCCTGCACTTTAATTTCATTTCATTTAGGCAGAACCGCTATACAAAAGAGAGAATTTTAAAATCACATCTGCATTGCAGAGAATTAAGAAAATTCCCTGGTTTTCCTACCAGTGAAGCTGCTGAAACAAGAAGTTTATGCCGTACTGTACAGACACGTTCATATTCTTTAATTGAGCCATTATTTATAATAGAAATTCTTACTTCTGGTTAACTATTTTATTTTCCCTTTTCTCTTAACAATTAATATCGCACTTCTTCAGTCGTGTTAGATACGAAACTTGGAGCACAAAAGCGATCACAAATTATATAACTTTTGTATTTTTGTCTCCCTCCCCCCCAGGGAACTTATGTTTTATTTTCTAACAGCAATAATATTTAAGTGTCTGTAATGAAATACAAACATCGGCCCATGTTTAAACAAATACCGCGCGATGATTTCCAAAGAATCATATTATTTCGGAAAGAGAAACAAATACTACATATCTTCCACGCAGCCTGCGAATGATAGAATCACCCATAGTGAAAAAGAAATATATGTCAGGTCTAACATCCTGATTTAAACCGAAAAGTTTAATACCTAGGCAGAAGCAGTTCTCCATTTTTTTACATTTTATTCCAGTGTTTGTCAGACTCTCACTTCTTTAGTTTTCTGTTGTTATATTTATCCTGTAGAATTCTATTAATTTTCTTCTTATCTCATTCGAAAGAATCATATAAGACACATTAAAAACCCTGTGTTAAAATGGTAATTAATCTACGTGTTTCTTAAAAGGAAACGCAACTTGAACTATATAAGAAACTACAAAGTTTTAAAAAATTAAACTGTTCCATAGCGACAGTGTAGTAATTAAATGCATTGACTTTTATTATTTCATTTTCACCATCTTAACTTTCACTCTTGTCAATTTATCAATTATCAACCTAAAATAAAACTACTAACACAATTTTAATTTTGGTTTTGGCTTTCATAAACCAAGAAACATACACTCTGTGTCTGTCTGTCTCATTCATCTCAAAATGGTTACCTGTGGCTTTCAGGTAACCGACATGAAGTTGACTCAAGGTCCACCACTTCTCGTAAACAAAGCTTCTTCCTACAAATCACTTTGTGAAAGACGAGCTACAGCTACCGACAGTGTTTACTGTAACTAATACAATCGCCCCCGCATTTTACTACATTACCTGTAGAGTGAAATAAAAAATCTCTGGCTACATGCATTTAGCCTTCTCATGTACCTAACCGTGTCCATTTTTAACATCCACAAGACCTCGCTTTTTTACAGTTTCAATTTCATTTGCAGCCAAAAATGGAATATTTGTCCAGACAGTCTTCCAAATAAATATATCGAAAATAGTATCCAACCGGAGAAATATACTATCTGACTGAAAATATTAATGAAAACATACTTAAGAGACTTGACAGCTCAAAGTTACTTCCGCTTAAACTGTACAAATATACCTAACATTTAATTCCACGTAGCAGGACTCTTACTAAGAAGCTGGAAGTAGCCAAGCTGTCCTGCGCCCCATTTCTTAATAGGATTGCTTTTATACGCGATCAGGGGTTCTTAGCTACTCACCCAACACCAACCTTAAGGATCACTCCTTGCCGGCCGTCCAAGAATACCTATTAAGTATACTCACAACTACAATGCATATCTAGAGGGAGTCTCCCCTCCTTTCGCAACATAAGTACGTTATGTAATATGGTGACAGGGGATAAAATTAACTTATCAAGACAAAGATAGTTTTTGTAAATTACTAAAAAAAGTTTTATCTGTCAAACACACTTTTTTCAAACATAACTTCCAGAAAGATCACTATAAATGACTAATTTGGCGCACACTGTAGACAAAAGGTCATGTGGTTTATTGTACGATACTCTACCAGTACTGTGCACGAAGAAACTGAAGAATAACTTGAAAGGAATTAGTCGGGCTTGGCAGCCTCCAATCCTACAGCCGCAGCCAGGAGTCTTAAATACGAGCAATATAAGCGTTAACTATTCAGTCTAGACAGGTCGTTTTCCATGTCAGAGTACTATAATGTGGCAGCTACATAATTCTCGGCAGACCGACCTGCTCACTGCAATGCCGTCACAGTTCATGGTAACTAAGTGTAGGGCTGTACTTCGGTGGATGCTGTAATTGGGGACAGTATCTCAAGGTACATGGGGATTTGACGATGAGGCCGAGTGGTGACCGTAAAGGATGGCGAAGTTACGCCGTCTTGTGCCTGCTGCTGAGCGCCTGCGCCGCGGGGTAATCTGATCCAGCGAACTTACCATCACACTGTGTAAT
>JGI20166J26741_11805807_pt1 | contig 10137 bp, 13 predicted proteins | sample TergutCu122P5_FD_26741 | JGI IMG/M metagenome (IMG submission 26741) | reverse complement strand
TAAGAAACACTTCTTCACGGTGCCGCTGGTGCAGCGGACCATCCCGCATCCCGTCCAAGGCGAGAAGGCGGCGGGTGTCGTGATGCTCCGTCCGGCGGCACCTGGCACCGGCGTGATCGCCGGCGGGTCGGCCCGCGCCGTGCTGGAGTGCGCGGGCGTGCAGGACGTGCTCGCGAAGTCGCTCGGCTCGGCCAACGCGATCAATGTGGTATACGCCACAGTCGAGGCGTTGCAGCAACTGGAGGAGCCGGCGGCGATCGCGAAGCGCCGCGGCCTGCCGGTGGAGGACGTCGTTCCAGCGGCGATCCTGCGGGCGCAACACGAGGAGGCGGTCAAGTGAGCCAGATCAAGGTGCGACAGACGAAGTCGGGCATCGGGGAGAAGCCGGCGGCGCGGGCGACGCTCGCGGCGCTGGGACTGAAGCGTGTCGGCGACGAGGTGGTGCAGGAGGACGTGCCGAGCATTCGCGGCATGGCCAAGGCGATTTCCCACCTCGTCCGTGTGGAAGAGGTGAAGTGACATGGTGCTGAAGGCGCATCATCTGCGGCCCGCGCCGGGCGCGCACACGCCCAAGACGCGCGTGGGGCGCGGCGAGGGCGGCCACGGCGGCAAGACGGCCGGCCGGGGGACCAAGGGCTCCGGCGCGCGCAAGAACATGCCGGCCGGCTTCGAGGGCGGCCAGATGCCGATCCACATGCAGATGCCGAAGCTGCGGGGGTTCCAGAACCCCTTCCGCGTCGAGTATCAGGTGGTGAACGTCTCCGCGCTGGCGTCGTTGTACCCCCAGGGCGGTTCGGTGGACGTGGATGGCCTCGTCGAACTCGGCGCCGTGCGGGCCGGGCACCTGGTGAAGCTGCTGGGGGCGGGCGACATCGCGGTGAAGGTCGATGTGGCGGTGGACGCTTGCTCTGCCGCGGCGAAGGCGAAGATCGAGGCGGCCGGCGGCTCGGTGACCGTGCCGGACTGACACGGGCTGGGACGACCCGGTAGGCTGTCCGGGGTGATCGGCGCCGGAGTGCCGGGCCCCGTAGCTCAGGGGATAGAGCAGTGGTTTCCTAAACCATGTGCCGGGCGTTCGAATCGCCCCGGGGCCGCTCGCGGATGGTTGACACGTCCGCCCAGAGAGGAATCGGGGAAACCCGTTTGATTCTGAATCATGTTGTGGGTAAACTTCCAGCGGAAGCGGCGTTGCTGCGGTACGTCTCCTGGGGGTGGGTAGACGATTCCTACCGTTGGCAGCGCCGCTTCCACCTCTTCTCAGCCCCGGTTCACACGGCGAACCCTATGGGCGAAAGCCCGGTGTGACGTGCAGGCAGAGACCACACAGCCGCCCGATCCGGGTGATCCGTTCGTGGTGGTGATCGGGTGGGTGCTCACCGGCTCCCGGCTGGCCGCACGGTCCGGTGACGCGCCGAACACTCCTGTCGAGGTGGTGGCCTGGCTCGCAGCGAGCGGATGGCCCGTCGAACGACTCGCGGCGCGGCAGCGCGCCGAGATCGAGGCGGGCCGGCGATGGCCCGCGGTCGTGCCGCGGGAACTACGGGGCTCCCGGAGCCCCGCCCAGGTCGCGGCCGGCGTCGCGCAAGTAGTGACGCGTCTGGGCCTCGATCATGCTCCGGCCGTGCTCCGGGATGCCGGTACCCCGCTCGACGATGGCGACCGACGCCTGCTGGCCGGGCGGCCGCCGCATCATGGCGCCGTCGGCTGAACCGCGCGCTGGGCGAGTAGGCTGAGGTCCGCTCCCGCCGCGGAATCCGGTTCGCGGGCCCCTCGGGGGCATCGTCACCGACAAGGAGACACATCATGAAGGGATTCCGGGACTTCATCCTGCGCGGCAACCTGCTCGAGCTGGCCGTCGCGTTCATCATGGGCGCCGCGTTCGGCGACGTTGTGAAGAGCTTCACCGGCATCATCCTCGGCATCATCGCGAAGGTGCTCGGCGGTGACCCGACGTTCGGCAACGTGCCCATCGCCGGGATCAACGTCGGCCCGTTCCTCATGGCCCTCGCCAGCTTCCTGTTGATCGCCCTGGTCGTCTACTTCGGGCTGGTCAAGCCCTTCACAGCGCTGCGCGAGCGCCTCAAGAAGGACGAGGCCGCGGGCCCGAGCGAGGTGGATGTCCTGACCGAGATCCGCGACCTTCTGGCGACCGGAGCGACGCACGAGGCCGCGGCCGAGTGAGGGTGCTCATTCGAGAATGACGCCCAGGGTGGACCCGTAGGCAGTGGCCAGCCGCTGTGCGGCCGCGGGCCCAGCCGCAACCACCACCAGCGCACTCGTCCCGCCGCTCGCGCCGAATAGCCCACTGCTGCCCGCCTGGGTGGGCAGGATGGCGATACGGACATGCTCGGCGACGATCGCGGTGCCGCCCTCCGGTGACGCTGCGACGATGGTGACGACCGTGCCGACGCGGAGCAACGTCGCCACGTCGGGATCGGCCAGCCGGAGTGGCACGAGCACCTCCCCGGCGCCGGCGTCGGCGAGCGCGCCGGCGCTGTCACCGAGCGCGAGGTCCGTCACGATCGCCCCCGCTGGCTGCGCCACCGCAAGGGTGGCGCCGACCGCATCGGCCACGTCGGCCAGCGCGCCGGTGGGCACGAGGGTGTCGGGCGCCATGGCCGTGCGGACGTCGGCATCGGCGAGGACGGTTCCCGGCGGCAGGGCCCGGGTAGTGATGACCACCATGCTTCCCTCCGGCGGTGGTGCCAGCGCGACGGCCGCGCCGACGACCAGGCACATCAGGATCGCGGTGACGCCGACCGCGCGGCGGTGCCAGCGCAGCGCGCGCAGCCAGGAGGAGGGACGCCAGGACGGTTTCATGCCTGAAGTGTGTGCAGGCGGCGCGCGGCGTTCCGCTTGTCCACAGGCAGCGCGCAGCGAGCGGAGGGCTGTGGATATCTCCGGGTCGAGGCTGGTGCGGGGAGTTTCAGGCGGTCTCGGCTGCCGCCGGGGCCGCGGTGGCGGAGACCGTCGCGGCGCTTTCCCCGGCACCGGGAGCCGGGGTGGAGAGTGCCTTGTGGTCGGCGCCGCTCGGGCCGGCCGGCGCGGGCTCCGGCTTCGCCGCGGGGCGGCGCTTGGACTGGTGGGAGTCGGTGGAGTAGAAGCCGGACCCCTTGAACACGATGCCGACCGGGCTGTACACCTTGCGAAGCTCGCCGCGGCACTCGGGGCAGGTAGTCAGCGGGTCGTCGGTGAAACGCTGGACGACGTCCAGGTCGTGTCCACAGTTCGTGCAGCGGTACTGGTAGGTCGGCATCGGTGGTGTGGTTCTCCTCGTCTGGGGCAACCTCACAATTCTACGTCAGCCCGGGAAGGGGGTCGCTCCGGTGGCGATCACGCCGTCCGGCGTGGCGAGGTAGTCCACCGGTACGTCGTGCGGCTCGACGGGCAGGGTTGCCAGCACCTCGTCGTGCCACAGCAGCAGGACGGTCGGCGCCCGGCCGGGGCGCTGCCGCAGCGCGCGGTCGTACCAGCCGGCACCGCGCCCGAGGCGGTCGCCGCGCCGGGTCCCGGCCAGACCGGGTACGAGAATAGCGTCGAGGTTGGCCAGCGCCTCGCCGGACGCCATCGGATCGCCTGGCGGGACGGGGGGCTCGTCGAGGACGGCCCAGCGCGGCGGGGCAGTGCCGTTGCCGGCGCCCTGCCAGCCGTACGGCACCAGCACGGCCACCCCCTGGGCGCGCAACCAGCCGATGACGCGGGCGGTATCCGGTTCCGTGCCGCGGGATTCGTAACAGGCCACCCGGCGCAGCGGACCCCGGTGCGCCAGCCAGGCGACCAAGCGGGCGGTCCGGGCGTCGTCCTCGCGCCGGCGCTCGTCTGCGTCCTTGCGGGCGCGCGCGTCGCGGAGACGTCGCCGCACCGCGGCCTTGTCGGGCGGTGTCGGCTCCGGGTCGATCTGGGGTCGGGCGGTGGGTCGGCCCTGGCACGCGTGCTCCATGGGCCTATCGTATGGGCATGGCTTTGTGGCGCAGGAAGCAAACCCCGTCCTTCGGCACCGGACCCGAGACCGTTCCTGTGCTGCCGGAGGCGCCCGCGCCGGACGAGAACGGCCGCCGCGACCTCGCGGCGCACCAGGCGTGGGTGCTGGCGCAGATCGCTCCGCTGCCCGCCCTCGGACTGGGGCTGCTCGATGCCACGGGGCTGACCTTGTGCGAGGACCTGCGGGCGCAGACGGATCTCCCGCCGCACCCGCGGGCCGAGGTGCCGGGGTTCGCCGTGGATGCCGCCGGCATGACCCAGGAGGCCGGACGCCGGGCGGGCATGGCGGTGGTCGAGGCCGGCGAGGCGCTGCCCGAGGGCACCGACACCGTGGTGCCGCGGTGGCTGACGCGGAGCGATCACAGTGGCGTGCTGCGCGTCACCGGCCGTGTGCGGCGAGGCGATTGGGTGCGGCATGTGGGCGACGACGCGCGGGAGGGCGAGCCGATCGCCCGGGCGGGGGAGGCCGTGACGCCGTGGCTGGCGGCGCGCCTTGCGGAGGCGGGATACGAGCGCGTGCTCGCGCGTCCGCGCGTCCGCGTTGCGGTCCTCAGCCTGGAGCCCGAGCCGGACGAGGCCACCGTGGCGGGAGCATCGGCGGCTCCGGCGTCATACCTGGTGACGATGGCGCTGCGCGCCGACGGCGCGACCGCGTGGCGATTGGCCGTGACGGGTGGGGCCGAGGCGTTGCGAACGACGCTGAACGACGAACTCATCCGGGCCGACCTGCTGGTGTGTTGCGGTGGCCTGAGTGGGCCGCAGGCGCTGTTGCCGGGCGTGCTGGCGGACCTCGGCCCGGTGGACGTGTGCGACCTGGCCCTGGCGCCGGGCGACCGCTACGGATTCGCGCGCGTCGGCGACGAGTCGATCCCCCTGCTCGCGGTGCCCGGCATGACGACGGCGGGGTTGGTCGCCTATCTCGCGCTGGTGCGACCCGTGCTCCGGGCGCTCGCCGGTGCGACACCGGACGAGCCGCTGGTCGGCCGGGCCCTCGTCGATCTGCCCGGCCCGTCGCCGGTGCGTCGCTTCGTGCTCGCGACGCTGACGCGCGACGGGAGCCTGCCGGGTCTGCGGCCCTGGGGATCGCCGACGCAGGCCCGCCTGCGCGACCTCGTCACGGCGGACGCGTTCATGGAGCTGCCGGCCGGTGGCGCGCCGATCGGGGCCGGCCAGTCCGTGGCCTATTGGCCGCTGCCCTACTGACATGCTGCCCTACTGACATGGGGGAGCGACCCGATCCGATGGAGCAGTGGTACTGGCCCGCCGGGGTGGAGGTACCCGACGTCCGCGGCTGGCCCGTCAGCCTCCGCGCCGGCGCGCTCGTGCTGCGTCCGCTGTATCGCAGCGACGAGGCCGCCTGGCAGGCGGTGCGAGCGCGAAACCAGGCCTGGCTGTCGCCGTGGGACCCCACGGCGCCGCCCGAGGACCAGCCGTGGCACCAGACCGTCGCCCAGATGCGCCGTCAGCAGTGGCGCCAGGCGCGGGCGGGCGTTGCCCTGCCCTGGGTGCTGGCCTGGGATGCCGGCTGGCCCACCGCCCGCACCGCCGAGCGGCGGACGCGGCTGATCGGAAGCGTCAGTGTCTTCGCCATCGCATACGGGGCGGCCCGGAGCGCGTCGTTCGGGTACTGGATCGACAGTGAGTTCGCCGGGCGTGGTCTCGCGCCGCTCGGGGTGGCACTGGCGATGGACTACTGCCTCGCGGTGCTGCGGCTGCACCGGTTGCAGGTGGACGTGCGTCCGGCGAACGCAGCCAGCCTGCGCGTGGTGGCGAAGCTGGGGCTGCGCGCGGAAGGCCCCAAGCCGCGCTACCTGCACATCGCCGGTGACTGGGCCGACCACCTCGCGTTCGCGCTTGACGCATCGGAGGTCGATCGCCCGCTGACCACGCGGGTGCTGGCCGGCCGGCCGGTACCGCGCCAGGATTGATCGGCGACACGCGCGCGTCAATTCCGATGCGGCCCTTGATGGCCCCGTACCGTGGAGGGCATGGCAGCCGTCGTCGTGGGGATCATCGCCGTGGCGTGGCTGGCCTATCTGTTGCCCTGGCTCCTGAAGTACCGCGGCCTCACGGTGGAGGCGAGCGTTGACGCGGTGGATGGGTTCGCCGAGTCGATGGTGATCCTGCGGCCGCAGGACCCGCCCAGGACGGACGCCGCGGCGGCGGGCCGCTCGGATCTCCTGGTGTCCACGCCGCTGCTCCGCGAGGCGGCGCGCCAGGACGTCGCGATCCAGGCCCGCACGGCCATCCGACGGCGCCGGATCGGGCTGGTGGCGAACCTCGTCATCCTAGTGGTGTGTGCGGTGCTGCCGTTCGTCACGCCGGCGCCCCTGTGGGTGATCGGCATCGGACCGGTGATGCTGGTGGTGTGGGCGCTGGTGGCGCACGCGAGCGTCGGCATCCTGCGCCGGCGGTTCGACCACATTCTAGAGGTGCTGGCGCACGGGTGGGACGAGCAGACAACGGTCATCGCGGCGCCTGAGGCGTTGGCGCAGACGGGGCCGGCCGAGGTGGCAGTGGATCTTGGTGCGCCCTCATCCCCGAGCGTGGCGACGTTCGATCGCGCGACACCGGCGTCGTCGACAAGGCCGTTCCAGCCGCGGTCGGTGCGGACCGTGGATCTGGCCGCCCCCGCGCCCACACCGCGGCGTCTGCGTCCGGGATTGCCCATCGGGGAGGCAGTGCCGCAGGATGTGCTTCCGCTGGGCGGGGCAGCGCAGTCGGTCGACGAGGAGGAGACCAGCGGCCACCTGCGGGCCGTCGGCGAGTGAGTCAGCCGCGCCGGGCGGCGTCGGTGAGACCGTAAGGCAGTTGCGGAGCAAGTCCCGCGATGTCGACGAGCCGGTTGTACTTGGCGATCGCCTCCCGGCGCACCGGGGCCCCGCTCTTGATCTGGCCGCAGCCGCTGGCGACCGCGAGATCGGCGATGAACGAGTCCGTGGTTTCGCCGACCCGGCCGCCCACCATCTGGGTCCAGCCGTGGTTCTGGCAGGTCCGGATGGCGTCCAGGGTGCGGGTGACGGTGCCGATCTGGGTCAGGCTGATGAGAGCCGCATTCCCGATGCCGTCGGCCATGCCAGCCTTGATCAGCGCGGGATTGGTGCAGAACACGTCATCGCCGACAAGCTGGATCCGGTCGCCGAGCGTCTCGGTGAGCGCGCGCCAGCCGTCACGGTCCCCCTCGGCCATGCCGTCCTCGATGCTCCAGACGGGGTAGGCGTCCACCATCTCGACATAGCGGGTGACCAGGTCGGCGGCGGTGAGCGTCTCGCCGTTGATGCGGTAGGTGCCGTCGGCCTGCTGGAAATGGGTGGCCGCGGCGTCGATGGCGATGCAGACGCCGGCGGGACCGGTCGGATAGCCGGCGTCGGCGATGGCGTCGGTGACGAAGCGCAGCGCCATCTCCGGCGGCCCGAACGGGGACGCGAAGCCCCCCTGCCCGCTCAGGCCGGCGGGCTTGATCCAGTCACCGAGACGCCTCTTCAGGGCCGCGTAGATCTCCGTCCCGGCCCGGACGGCGTCGCTCATGCAGCCGGCACCGACCGGCACGACCATGAACTCCTGGAAGTCGAGGGGCGACTCGGCGTGCGCGCCGCCGGAAAACATGGTGAAAGCGGGGGCGGGCAGGCGGGCCGGGGCCCCGGCGGAGGGCAGCCAGCCGTAGAGCTGCTGCCCGGCGGCCGCCGCGAGCGCGCGAGCGACGGCCATCGACATCCCGGCGATCGCGTTCGCGCCCAGGCGGCCCAGGGTGGCGGTGCCATCGAGGTCGCAGAGCGCCTGGTCGACCTCCTCCAGGCTTGTCCAGGTCCGCCCGAGAAGGAGCCGGGCGATCTCGCCCTCGACCTTGCCACAGGCGTCCAGTACGCCCAGTCCGTTGAAGCGTTCCGGCGTGCCGTCGTGCAGCGGGGCCGCCTCCTGGCTTCCCCGGGACACGCCGGTGGGCACGCCGGCATCGGCGCGCGTGCCGTCGGTGAGCATGACGGTCACCTGAAGGGTCGGTCGGGAGAGGGAGTCCAGCATCTCGATGGCCGATACGGAGGCGATCTCGAACGCCACGGGTGTCTCCTTTCGCACGGCCACGGGCGTGGTCGTACTCGGTCGAATGCGCCGGGGGTGAGCGCTGGGCGAACGACGGCGCGGGCGCCGCGTCCGAGCCCCTTGTCGGGACGGTGTTCCCGGCTGGAGTGGACCTGTGTTTCGGACCAACCGGGTCATCGCCGATGCTCCCCAGGTGGAAAAACCAGGCCGGGTGCTCCTCGGTCCGGCTCCGGACACGAAACAGCGCCCCGGCCGCGGGGGCGGGGCGCTGCGAGGCGGGGGTCGCTCAGGCGGACAGCGTGGCGGCCCGCGCGGCGACGGCCGACTTGCGGTTCGCCGCCTGGTTCTGGTGGATCACGCCTTTCGAGACGGCGCGGTCGAGCGCGCGGGTCGCGGTGCGGGCCAACTCGACGGCCTTGTCCGTCTCGCCAGCGTCGGCCGCCTCCCGGAACGCCCGGACATGGGTACGCAGCGCGCTCTTGACCGCCTTGTTGCGCTGGCGCGCCAACTCGTTCGTCTTGATGCGCTTCATCTGCGACTTGATGTTCGCCACGGAGTATGTCCTTCGGGTATGTCGAGGTCGTCGTACGCCCGGCGCCACGGAGGCGCAATGAGTACGCGGGCGAAGGGTCATGTTACCAGGAGCCGCCCGGTGCGGACAAATGCGCGCTACGCGTCCGGAACGGTGGGTCTCCCCAGAAACGCGAGCACGACGCCGAGCACCTCGTTCCGGTTGGCGTCGTAGTGGAGGCAGTGGAAGGCGCCGTCGAACTCGCGCAGGATGAGGGTGGGCCCGGCGTTGGCCGCCAACTCGCGGATGGCCGCCACACTCACGATCCGATCGCCCGTGCCGGTGAGCAGGAGCGTGGGCGCCACCAGGTCGGCGGCGTGGGCGATGGCGTACTCGCCCTCGTCGAGGACCTGCGTGTAGAGGCGGAACGAGATGCGCCCGTGGTAGAACGGGTCGGCCTTGAGGATGGCGGTCTGCTCGGGGTCGCGGGAGACGGCGTCGAGGTCGAGCCCGGCGTTGATCGCGAGCGACGGTGCGAGCCGGCCCACCACGCGGGCGAGCGCCGTGACTGCGCCCGGCATCGGCTTCGCCAGCCGCAGCCACGGCGACTCCAGGACGACTGTCGCGAAGCGGAGCGGACGGATCCGCTCGGCGTAGATGGCGGCGATGCCTCCGCCCATGGACAGCCCCCACAGGACGACCGGCAACCCGGGATACCAGTCGTCGATGCGGTCACGGACGGTCGTGATGTCCTTGAGGAACCAGGCGTAGCTGTCGATGACGCCGAGGGCCTTGGCCCGAGCGGCCGGCGTCCTCTCGGGCATCTCGCCGTGGCCCCGCTGGTCGTGGATCACGAACGCGTAGCCGTGCCCGGTCAGCACCTTCGCCAGCGGCTCGTACATGGCGATGTGCTCGCCGAACCCGTGGACGAACTGGATCACGGCTCGTGGGGGCGTGCCGTCCGACGGCTCCCAGCGCATTGCCCGGATCGCTGCCCCGTCGTCCGCCGTGATGGTCTCTTCGATCGCCCGCATAGCGCCTCCTGCTCGTTCTTTGTCCATCATCCCACCTCTTCGCGCGCGGCTCCCGCGACCTGATGGGCCAGTTTCGCATCGAAGGTGTAGAGCGGCGAGTCGCCGTGGGCGTGCGCCTTGTGGGCCAGGTAGACGTCGACGACACGTTGAACATCGGGGTGTTGTTGCCCGTGGTGCCTCACCCGGCGACGTCGGCGTCGACCCAGTCGAATGTCCGGGTGACGGCCTTCTTCCACAGGCGGTACGCGCGGTCGCGCTCGGCGGGGGAGCCGCTCGGCAGCCAGCGGCGGTCCTCGGCCCAGTTGTCGGTGACGTCGTGGGTGCCCGCCCAGTAGCCGGTGGCGATGCCGGCCGCGTAGGCCGCTCCCAGCGCCGTCGTCTCGGCCACCACCGGGCGCACGACGGGGACGCCGAGCTGGTCGGCCTGGACCTGCATGAGCAGCTCGTTCACGGTCATGCCGCCGTCCACCTTGAGCTCGGCGAGGCGCACGCCGGAGTCGGCCTCCATCGCCTCGGCGACCTCGCGGGTCTGGAACGCGGTCGCCTCCAGCACCGCCCGGGCGAGGTGGCCCC
>JGI20166J26741_11805696_pt1 | contig 10137 bp, 4 predicted proteins | sample TergutCu122P5_FD_26741 | JGI IMG/M metagenome (IMG submission 26741) | reverse complement strand
TTTTTTTCTCTTTTATTTGGTGTTAGAACTCTACATGTTTCGGACGCAGTTTGCGTCCATCATCAGGAGTATTATAAACTGTAGCAGCAGCCAATGGTGTTTGTCATGGGTTCGGGATAGAATAAATCCTGTGTAGCAATCAATGGCGGTGTGTACTATGTTATTCCATGGTCCGATAGGTTAGAAGGCCTGGTGGTGTGCGCTGTGAGTGGTGGTGAACGGGTGCGCTATGTATAGCGTGGTAGTCCCCGCTTCGGACTGGGATATCTTCGGAGTCCTTGTGCATTTGTTATAAGGTCTATCTCTTGCCGTATGTGTATGGTGAGTCTGGATTCGGTGTAGGCTGGGTGTCCGTATGCACTGTGGTGTGTGGCGGCACTCACTATTACACTGTATCAATCTGATCCTGCGTGTCATTATTTAGTTGTCTGTAATGTCGTGCGTGGCTGCTGCTACAGTTTATAATACTCCTGATGATGGACGCAAACTGCGTCCGAAACACGTAGAGTTCTAACACCAAATAAAAGAGAAAAAAAGTTGCATCTCGTTGGTATTTATATGACTAGTATTACTAAGATGCACGGTACCATGAACATAAAATATATCTACTCTGTTATTCGGCTCCTTTGAATACCCACAGGTGATTCAAAATGCGATCCTTTCAAGGAAACCTTTTAGTTTCGGGCATAATACGAAAAATCGCGTAAGTCCAAATCAGACATGTACGGTGAAATTGTTAAGGCTGGTAAATACTGCTCTTAGGGCGATTTACGAAGATACTGCCAACTCGGTGCATGGAAACGAACAGCACGTACCAACCTTCGTCGCCCATATTTCATTTACAAATGAATTGGTCGCTTCCAATTTAATTGTGGAAAAGCATACAAAAGTTGTGCCACAGCATATCCTAGAAACTTAAGAACACTCCATCAGTACCTTCAAAAACAGACCGGCACATTCAGTTTGTTTCAGTATTTTTTCCCTTACTAACGATAATTTTTACGGCACGTTCTATTGTGAAAAGGAGAACTCCACCATCTGGATGGATGTACAACTCCTTGTGCACTCTCACGAAACAAGATTCCAGATGGAGACAGGCACGTTAACAAACCATCATAATAAAACGAGGAGGATTAGGAAGGAAATGGTCGCGGCTCACTACACTAATTGCAACGCAAATTTCTGAATGCTTACTCGTTATTTACAATGGGTATGACGGTATAAATGACATCTGGTCTCGTTCTGAGTCACCAGTCAAGCATTAGCAACATCGTTACATAATCCGAAGAACAGAAGTAGGTGAGTCAATGGATTAACCACCTAACGCTCAGTGGCAGCAATACGTTCCACCTACTGTAGTCACACAGCGTATCGCTGTGTTTCGCATGTTCTCCGAATAAACACCGACTATCTTTCAACAGTATAAAGCAGTCATGCCGACGAACTGTATTCTCGGAGAAGTTTTACTAACTTTATTGACTATTCACAACTTTCCGGGCCATTCGTTGTGTCAAACTGCAGTATTCACGGAATACCGATTCATTTTTGCCGTATTTCTACTTCCACACTACGTCACGGGGATGATGTCACAGCCTATCGTTGATGTCAAGTGTGACGTCACCATTACGTCAGAAGCTTGTGACAACCAGTCCCATCAATTCCGGGAACGAACGGCTGGCGATGGCTTGCGGTATGCGCTCGTGTGTAACGTGTTCACCTTTACGGCCTGTCCATGAACCACGTCTGATTTGTAGTTAGATCCACTTAGCTTTTATGGCTAGTGAAAAGATCTGGATCTCGAGTACTACCTGTTTGTCTGTCAGAACTCGTGCTGGCTAATCCAGATACCAGTATTATGAACGAAATAGCGACTGTAAGTCCCACTTGTGATTTGTTTCGTCACCTTTTTTACACGTCCCACTAATGGCCAACTGCGATGATCTGTTCACCGGAAAAGCCTGACGAAGTACGTATAAGAGAGGCATCAAACAATGGAAATATTCTGTCGTGAGAAAAGACTCCCACGCCAAACATGCTTCCCAATGAACCCATCGTGTTCATACTTCCGAGGACAACTCATTCTTTCAACGAAGTACAAATCTACCCCTGAAAAATCATCATTCTGTCTCCATGTAGTTATTATTGCAGTCACGGATACGTACACCAGTTGAAAGATTGCTTAAACAACCAATCGTTTTGGAGCTGTCGAGAGATACCTGTCCTTTGGTTGGTATGCATCCATGACCTTTCTTGATACAGTTCTATCTTTCACGGCGTGTGTGTGAGTTAACTGCGATTTTATAGCATCCCTCAGCAGCTGTGATGTACGAAAACGGATCGGTGGGAGGCTTATCTATACCAACCGTAGCTAGAGATGGGGATTGTTAAATATTCCAGCAGAAATTGCAATAGGATTTATGTACTAGTCCTCCCCATTATCCAACTGCAACCAAGAAGGATTTATTCGCTAGGCCCGGAAACGCTTTCTTTTGATTTTTCAATCACACAGCTCTTTGTCCGACAGATTTACGCCTTTAACATATATCAGTAACCACACTCCTACAGTCCGAGTTCTTCCTCTTGTGTAATTTCATATTCTCCGGCTAGAGGAAGGCGATTGGTTATCTGTGATTGGGCATGGATTTTTGCTACCATGCGTAGCGATCTCTAGGCAGCGAGAGTGGCAGCTAGCAGACACAGCTAAGCAGTTTCTAAACCCCCACCATTTTAGGATTTAAGCTTATGACAAATTAGCCAGGTGGCAGTCAACGGTTGTTCAAGGAAACTTGCATGTCCAATGTTCAGTCCCGTCCACTTATTCCAGGGATTTTAGTATTTGAATAATAGTACAAACTGTACGGGAATAACTGTCTAGTGTAGTTTCACTACTGTAAACAGAATTCTGTACGTTCAAGAGGCCAAGAAATAGAGAAACTTCATACTTTCAATAACTTGACAAACACTGGGAAGGTAGCCTGGATATCTGCTCCAAACACATCAAACCCACGTGTATCTCATACCACGACAGTGAGTTCAGTCCAGTGATGAGACAATAGCGAATTTGGTTTGAAACCTCTCACGCCTCTCGAACCTCGTTAAGGAACTTTCGATTCAACTAACGAAGAATGACAATGTGGTGATACAGAGCTCCGGTATCCTTTTGCAACTATCTAATACACAACGCAGCACAACGTACTATTCAGCAACTTCCAAGGCTTCCAGAATTGTGTATTAATTTTCAGACCGTTTTGGAATTAAAGACTTCAATAGAGCTACATTATACATCTATTCCATTACATTCCAGAGTACGAGACTGGTCACCCCGAGGAGACAATAAAACACGAAACCCCTCAACAGAGCGAAATCAGTTTTTTTAAACGGGGCTAGAATGACAAAACCTAATCATAAAGTTGCGCATTTGATAATTACGTATAGATCGTAAGGATAACGGCGACAGTTTCAAGAGGGACTACTTCAATGAAACCCGTTGGCTTGGCGTAGAACCGATGAACTGTTTGGCACTTGGCCACAGCTTACACCTGCCCCATACACTGCCCTCCTGTGTGGGCGCTTTCAAGGAAGCATCATGCATCATGGCGGTCTCAAATATTTTACGGTCATCCAAATTCTAGGGCGCTTACAATGTCTTGTACGTGTACACTATCTTTTGCCCCCTTAACTGTGAGATACTGGGAAATTATTCCAGTCATCCGAGCATGGTCGAAGGCAGTATAACCCCCCCTTCCCCACCCCACCCCCTTCTTAAAGGAGAAAGACACCAACAGTTTAGTAACGACTTCTCCCACACACTTTCACATTAGATTTTATTCAACAAAAGTACAAATATTTATGAAGGTAGCCTAATGTTTAACATATTTTTGCGATCCCGGAATTTCGTAAATTTAAAGTGCAATATATTCTCTCCTCGATTTTGAGATTTAGGCCTGACTAATGTATTTTTAATGTCTGGCGTGTATTTGTAGTTTTTTAATATATATTTTATTACTAAATTTACTGTCGTATCAATCTACAGTAATTTGAATGAAACCCGTTCCCCATAAGAAAAATCCAGCTTCCCTTTCAGGATTAGTACCCTCATTCAGCTGGGTCAGCGAGAAGATACAAACATCGCGTGATTATCTTCAAAAACTGTTATCAAAGCATGACTCACGGAACTAAAATATGTGCATTGAGATGGAGTATTCCACAGCATCTATGTGGGGCCAGCACTTGCAAACTCGACGTCTTGTTCACTCGTTATATAGTTAATAAATTGAACGAGTGTGTGTTAGGGACTTCTGAGTTCTAAACTTCCCCTAAATTTCTATGAAGAGGCCGGCATAGGTCAGTGGACACACCGTCTGGCAGGTTCAGTGAATATTCTGAACTACATTTTGCCATCTCAGAACATGTCAATTCTGATATCAAAGTCCAGACTCCGCAACACGAATCAACACTAATAATCTTTTGCACAAGCGATACAGACTGTGCGAAAGACTGCAGTAGCAAATGTTTCATTAACTAAAAATAAATCAGGTCTGGGAACAAAAGTGACTGAATACCACTTCCACAGCATTAATTTCATACATAAATCCAGCTTAAACCAGAAGCTTATTCCGGCCTGTTATATTTCTGTCAGCCGTCGGAATGTGCTCTTGTCACACTGTATAATAGCTCTGAGTTCAGCATCTTCTTGTACCATTCCACCTCTTCATCAAATCACGTTCTTTACCATGCTTAGAGCACTAAAAATACACTGTGCAACAAGGAGGCAGCCTGAAAATAGCTTCTCGCGGGTACCAGGTGCGGAAAGACGTCTCCCTGCGCCCTCTGCAACAACACGGATCCAGTGTTTCAAAGCCACGATTGACTTTAGCATATACAGATTCTAAAAACTGCTAACGTTTTCAAAACAAACCTTCCGAATTATACCACGTTAATTCAGAACACTGCCTCGAATACGTATGGCAAAAGTGGCCGTTTAATTGGCCGCATTTTAATTTAGCCAATATATGGTTAGAGAACAGCTTCAATCGAGATGAAATTTTTCAGAAGAACAGGTGGGTACACCCTTTTTGACCACAAAAGGATTTAAGAAATTTTGGAAGAGTTGAAAGTAGAACCAGTTGACGAGAAACTACGAAGATACAAATCAAATAGGCTACGACATGTACCAAGAATGAGCAACAACAGAAGCCCAAAAATGATTCTGAATTACAGACCCAAATGGACGAAGATGACTTGGAAGACATTAGAAGAGACTATTAGACGAGGCTGAGACGGAAGATGATGATGAAGAACAGCTTCATATACCGGCCGCTTTAACCCGGCATTCAGCTACCGCATCTACCGAACAGACGCAGGGCGGGCTGCAGAGACCGTCTGGATGCTATGGATAAGAGGAAGTCCCTACCGTGCCTAGAAACAAACCGAGATTTCCTGACTTTCCAACCTGCGGCGACAAGTTGGCCTAGGTCACTCAGTAAAAGCAACAGTAAAAGTGCATCACTGAAGTTCAGCAGGTACCTGAATTGCACAGAGAATGTTTTTCTCAAGTTTTTTTAAATCATCGGTCTAAAAGTCTTCCAACAGTCATGTAATGCTTCGTCGTCTCCTTTGGCTATTCACGCACCTATAGCAAAGATCGTGTACGTAAGCTACGAGATATGGTCCCAGTCTTTCGTCTTACCCGTTACTTCCAACACAAGTTCGCAAATGGTGTATTCCGCGACGTAGTACAACCATTACCGAAAAGTTCTTTACGTTCAAAACGCCATACGATTTCACGGAACAAGCGTGAATATAATTTCATTCATGCCTGCCCATAAGAAAAGTACGGTCTTCCAAGCACGGTTTAGTTGCTGACAAACTAGGTCACAGACGGAAAGACACTGTCTGCACAAAAGGTGGTTTTTTTTACTTCGTAAAGAAGGAGCACTACTTACTGCATGCAGCACAGTCCTTCTTGAGAAGCTAACTGGGTCTCATCTAGTCAAGAAATTCCCCGCATTTTACGGAACTCGAAGGTTCATTGTCGCGTTTAAACAGTCTGACATCTGTCCCTGTCCTGAGTCAGATCAATCCAGTCCATGCTCCCATCCCGCTTCATGAATATCCATCTTAATATTATCCTTCCATCTAAGCCTGGAACTTTCAAGTGGTCTCTTTCGCTCAGATTTCCCCACCAAAACCCTGTACGCACCTCTCTTCTACCCCGTACGCGCTACATGAAGGTGCACAAATACTAAAATAAAAAGAACTATAAATACGTCTGCAGTTCTGTATGGGTGTGAAACCTGGTCTCTCACATTAAGGGGAGAACAGAAACTCAGGCTTTGAGAATGGGGTGTTGAGGAAGGTATTCGCATCTAAGAAAGAGAAAGTAACCAAGATTAGAGAAAACTGCACACTGCGGAGCTGCATAATCTGTACTCCTCACGAGTTATTAATACCGGCGATCAAATGGAGGTAGTTTAGATAGGCCGGGCATGTAGCATGTACAAGGGAAAAGAGAAACACATACACTTTTTGGTGGGAAAATTGAAGAAAACAAACTACTTGTAAAATATAGGTGTACATGGAATGATAATATTAAAATCCAGTTTAAGAAATGGATTTGACGACGTAAACTGGATTAATCTGGCTCAGGACAGAGATAAGTGGCGGCCACTTGTGAACGCGTTAATGAACTTCCGGATTGCATAAAATGCGGCAAATGTCTCGACTTTTTGCGGAAGTGTTACCTTCTGAATAAGGACCCTGCTTCACGGAGTTGGTCAACACGCAAACACTGTCGTCCCTCTTCATAACACAGGCCATGTGCTTCAGACGAAGAAGGACTTGGAAACGAAATAAACTTTCAGACTCTGGCTTTATATTATTTACGTTAATTTATTAGGTGAAAACATAACTGGCGTACATTATTATTCAGTATTGAACATTTTTAAGGAGTTGAACCTACAAATTAAGGAAATCTTTGCTACTATTCAGGTTAGACCTCTCGTATTCCCGTCTCCTAATTATAAATCTAACAAGGTAGGCAATATTCAAATAACGTAATATAGTGGTGCGTTCGCGTAACCACTGTTGTCACACAGCAACCGTAGGCTCCATTTGTGTTGTTGACGTACATACGAGTATGTCGATTGAAAGCGTTACCATTGAAAAACAGCAATGCGCTATTTGAATTATAGCGCCACATGCCGCTCGCTGAATCCAATACTGGCACAATCCAAAGACTGCCCATTGGGAATTAATACTACGATTGACCTAAAAAATTTAACTATGTCCGACAATAATGGAATCTAGCGGAGTATTCTTCCGCTAACAAGTGTGTCGGTATTACCGGATGTAGTTGTTATATTTTTCAGCTCAATCGTAGTACTAACTCCAAATGGTAATTTTTGGATTGTGCCACTATTGAATTGAGTTAGCGATACGTCGCTGCCAATAATGTGAAAAACATGTACGTCTTCATGTGAAGAGCCCGACGTTTTGCTTGATTTTAACCAAATCTGGATAATATCGACATGTCTTCGTCATGAAAGTCCCCAATATAAAAATGATCACGAAAATACTTCCAGTGGAAGCCGCACTGATACGCGAGGACAGACAGACAGACACGACGAAGCTAATATGCGCTTTTGGCGACTTAAGCAAACGCACCTAAAACTGCACACCTTGATCGAAATGCAAGGTTCATTATCGTGCCCACACGAGCTTGGTATCGGTCCGTACAATGAGCCAGATTAATCCACTTCATACTGCCATGCCCTCTTTCTACGAAGTTCTTTTTACATAAAACTTATTCAAATCAATGCATAGGTCTCCAAAGTGGTGTCCAACCTTCCAAGTTTCCAGTCAACATTCAAAAGAAAATGCATGCGTTTTGTACTCGTAAGTACCGCCACTAAATACACTGCTCAAACGATTAAATACAGCTCGAATTCTTGGACGAGTTCAAGACACACGGTTCGCTGTACTGAAGTAGAGGCTGTTATATCACTTTCACATTACTCCACATCGCCAAGTTCTAGCGTTCTTACGTGCAGTGGTTTATAAAGATTAACATTATTCATCCATTGGCGTCAATTACGCTGCATGGCTAGTCCTTGACATTTTGTACTGAGACGGCAGCGAAAATTTTGCGTAGATGTGACACCTTATTGGCTAGGTCTATCCTCCTACGATACGACATTGTATACTCCAAACATAGATGTTTGCATGTAACAGATGAAGTCATAAAATGACAATGAAATTCTTACTAAATCCCGTGCGCAGCACATACCGCCTAGCCATTCCTTAAGACAGACGCAAATAAATATGCGTCACACAAAACATATACACGCCAAACATCACGTCCTCCTCTGCGTTCGGCAGGTAAAGGAAACCATTCTCGACCTGGAAGCCACATGCGTTTCCACGCAACACATCCAAGCAGCTACCAGTAAAATAGACCATGGCGTATTACATACACACAATTCACAAATAATCATTTCCTCTTTAAATAACGCTATTCAAAGCACGAAACCGAAAACGAGCCACCAGAATCTAGAAACTTGCTGTTTTTTTTTTTTGGATTTCGTGCGATTTGAGGTCCTCGCAGTAAAAACGGTGAAGTTTACTCTACTGAGAAATACGACGCCGTGCAGTTTAGTAAACAGGCACTAACGTTTCGGGGAAACTTTCTTTCCCCATCAGAATATAATTATGCTCTTCTACCCTTAGAATGGAGAGTGATTACTCTTCTACATGCCATGTAGTTTCTCTCGCGTCAGGATGAGAGAGTGCGAAGTGAGCCCAGTTAAAACTTACACCACGAAATGACCCATCCACCGACGTCAAGTGTTCAATTCATCATTGGCCTGTTTCTGATATATCCATCGTGAGGAGTGGCTTCACACGTCAATATGGCAAATGACCATACATTCTGTTTCTGATCATCTTCCACATTTCTCCAAAAGAATGAGAGAGAGAAAAGGGAACTCCGTTCCTGGTGCAGTAGTGCCGACATGCTCACTCACTGTAAATGAGCAAAAAGGTGAGTATCATCAATCACAACTATCTTCGTGTAAGCTGAAATTTATTAAGCTACATGTTTCGGCTCACCTACAAAAGAGCAGTCATCGGTGTGTCTGTTGATGTATGAGGCTAGACTGGCAGGAAATATTTTTAATTGTGACACCCCTGATGATGACTATTTTATAGGTAAGCCGCAACATGCAGCTAATAAATTTCAACTTATTATAAGAATATTGTTGTGACTGATGACACTTTCCTTACCCAGCGATCTAACACTCGTTTCCCACGCGAAATCCCTGGGACAGATTACTCCTTCAGAAGGTAATCGTCGTTCATCTGGGAAAGAAATTATTAGTCCTTTACAGTTTCTGGGGTGTGAAGCATAGCGTGGCAGATAGGTACCACGGTTTCAGAGGAATGTGTTGCCTACATCTTCTTGGATGAAGGCTCTTCGGACTGTTGTTGGGTATCATATTCTGACTGAAATTTACAAAATACCTCGCAATCGTTGGCTCTAAAAAACGTATCATGTGACATGTTCATAAATTTACGTTATCAGGTTGTATCAAAGAGTACATATACATATACGTAACAAACACGAGGCAACTGTGCTTAAATATGCAGGCTCTAAACGCAAAAGATTTCATAACAATTTATTATCCCGTTACCGGATCTTCCGAAACGCATGGAACGCTGACATACAACAAGCATAAACGTTGGTGACAGAACTAAAGCTATGTAAGTATTAAAATACTGAATTTTACATTTTTCCTGTTTGATTACAAGAAGTTGGGGCCTACCTGACTTGAAAATCGTAAGCAATTCCTCTAAACAAAACAGAATACGGTCCTCTAAAAGAACTCAAGGACAGCTGCCCTAATCTCATATATAAACGGCTGTACTTGAACGACTTCACGATTTTAATTTTTTTCTGTTGGCAAAGGAATAGACAAAAATATAGGTATGTGGAAATAAAACGCCAACTAGATGCAAGAGGTTTTTATTGCAGATCTTAATGCTTGCTCAACATGTTTCGGGCATCAATATGCCCATCATCAGGAGCTCAAGAGTATTATACAGTGGTTGCTGCCTGTGGTATTTCGTGCTGTAAAAATG
>JGI20166J26741_11805585_pt1 | contig 10138 bp, 8 predicted proteins | sample TergutCu122P5_FD_26741 | JGI IMG/M metagenome (IMG submission 26741) | reverse complement strand
TTTACTAGGAGCTCCATATATATACGAAATTAGTAGCCTAAGGGTTAATATTATTAAACGGCAAGTGAAATTTAATCCGGTAGCCTAAGGGTTAATGTGCTAAATATTTTAAAATATTAATATCATTATTATTTTCCACCGTCATCAATACCGCAACACAGTTACAACGTTCTGGAAGCGGTCTGCTGAGGTCCTAGAGTGACAAACCACCAATCCTAAGAAACAAATTGAACAACATGTAACAGACTCGTTGTCATAAATCACCTGAAGGCGAAAGAAGTTCCTTTCCCAAAGTTGTTATTGTGCTTCAGTGTTGGTGACGACAGAAACAGCCATTGTACATGTTAGTGATATCATTCATGTGAAATCATTGTCAAGAATTTATGTCACAATTTTACCACGCTGTTTGATCATGCAAATGGGATGAGTTTTCTGCTAGACACACGGAAGAAATTATTATTCATTCGTATGTTCACGTTTATTCAATTTTAAAACGGCAGTAGGTTATCAGTCATTGGCAGATCATTCAAATCCTGCAATTTTACCTTAAGGTTGATTTGTTGCAGTTAAAATCATTCTGTTATTGTAGGCCGAAGATTTGATTTGGTCAATCAATCTCTTCTGCGGGCAAGTGTTCGCTGAAGCATTCCCTTCTGTTACTGACGTTCACTTTATTTCAATTGTTTCGTTGTCCCTTCTGCCCTCCAAGTATTTACGTATAGGAACAAATAAGCCATCAATCTAAAATTAACGCACGCAACAGAGTAAATAGAAGTTATTTCAGGAGAAAGAAAATTTCCCGCTGCAACTGAAGAAAATTCTTTGATGTAAAAATATTAAAGATACGGTAAAATTGTGATAGTACATAATGATACGGTGAAATAACGAAGTAATTATGAGACTGTGCATGAAATAAAAGCACAAGTGTTAAAGCATAGTAACTAAATAACTGTGTCAACAACATGACTAAGCATCTTTCAGTGTGACAATTATAAGATTATGTATTGACGTACTAGCAATCCTCTGCCACAATACCCTGCCAGCAGTGCCAAGAATATCTGTCGATATTTGCTCTCAATGATATTCTGCTTTGCCTTGATTTGCAGTATCCTATCTAACTGTTCACACAGTTGATAACGACCCAAATGGAGCACAGACAATGGCGACGCGAGCAACACTTCCTTCCTTTTACCATTCAACAAACTGGAAACTAATTCAGTAAGTGTTCTGCCTTGCGAGAGGTCCATAGCTTCTTACAAAACGAGTTCTCCACAGAATGTGATCTAGTGCTGCCGCATTCAAGTTATTGTAGCTTTTCTTTCCCTTAAGGTCATCTAGTAGCTGCATACGTCTTCTTCCTCCTCTTCCGCCCTTTATTTTTCCTTCAATAACATGTTTTAGAAGGCAGTTCCTGTGCAAATGTAACCAATCGTGTTAGCCTTTCTTTTTTATCTTATGTAGGATGTCTTTTTCTTTATCTAGTCCATATAACTCTTTTTCATTTTTCACAAAAGCGGCCCCTGCAACCAGAAAACTTGACAAGCATAATGAAATAACGTGACACTAATTAAATTTGGTGGTTGATATCTCAAGAATACAATATAAGGACTACTAAGCACCAGAAAGGTCTATCATGTAAACCAGTGATCCGAATACGTAAAATTCTTTCATTTACTTTGAGAGACTGAAATATATACGTCACAGAATAATTAAAAGTTAATTTTCTTTGGGAAACCAATAATAATAATAATAATAATAATAATAATATTTACAAATATTTTACCTCATTATAAAACTCTTATCCAAATTTTCCAAATATCTACCTGGATCTACAGCCACAGCTTTATTAGCACATCTTAATATTTTCTTATAAGCTACCTCCTTTTTCACAGGTAGCCACTTCTTATTTAAATTTAAGTTCACCATTTTACAGTATATAAAATTCTCAACATTACGCTTTTGCCATCCTCTTCTCTTACATTCGCCACTGGAACATTTTGCCACATTGTATTTTTTATCCATCGCCAGTTTGCACGATGAGATCACATAAAAATTTAAATTACAACGACTCAATCCATATTTTAACAAGTATTAATGCAGCTACCGGGATGCAAACGCGACCCTTCATACTGGTGAAGCACAAATTTACCTTCTCCACACACACACACACACACACACACACACACAATGCCATAAATTAAATCCGAGCTCTCCATTATTCTGTTCACATTATGACGCATCATATATCAAAACCAGGAGTCGCCTTTCCTCGGTACTAGGCACTTCGTCTTCTCGCTGTTACCTAGAAGGTGCGTAGGAGATGTTTATACCACAGTCCGCAAACCATAGTGTAAGAAACATAAGGTGACAGACACTGCAAACTCCTAGACACGTTCAAAGGTTCTGGCGTATACACAGTTAATTTTAAGAATGGTTCAGTTTTTTATCATATCTCAGGAAACGCAGTTTCAAGACTAATAATCTTTGGTAATAAAGTCTCTTCCTCTTGAGGAGCTCATTCGTCCTCCATGTTGTTATTTTCTCAGTAGGGAATTAAGTAGTTTGCAGGTTGGGTTAACCTCTAAAGGCAAAGTTTTCAAAATTAACTTACAAAAACTGGAATACTAGTTCAAAAATTAAAAGGGGTAAAAAATTCACGCTCAGTAGAGAGATAGGTTCAACTGACAAGCCTCTTTGTTTGTATACGAAAGAAACGTAGACTAATTACTAATATAAATATATATATAGCCCGACGCACCTTGAGTGGTGCAAGTTTTTTTGTTACTTACAAATTATGTAATTTTCTCAAAATAAATTGCCTCAAATTTTAGGATGATTAGTGGACAAAGAATTGGAAATATTTTGAAAGAGATCAATGGTTACTATCATGGAATTTGTCTGTAAGTACTGAGAAAACCCACAAAGAATGTGAAACAGGGCAGCCTGTATCTAAAAAAAATATATATATTTAACACTGAACGCAGAATCAATTGTCAATGTGCACCATCACATAAATAACAGTAATAAACGACGGAAAAAACATGGATATGAACCCAAAGCAGCTTTAACTACTGATTTTTTCTTTGGGCTCAATAGCCATACTTAGTCCTAGGCTGCCTCACTCTTGAGGTTTCGAGATCTTAGACACACCACACTCGGAAGTACTCCTCTGGACGAGCGATTGACCCACAACAGAGACCTCTACCTGACAGCACACAACATTCACAAGAGACAAAACATCCATGCCGTCGGCAGGATTCGAACCCGCAATTCCAGCAAACACACTGCCGCAGGCCTACGCGTTAGACCGCGCGGCCACAAGATTTATATTCCTAGGAGTCATTGTAACTGTACCTTCTCATTGGTTCTCATACATTTTATATTTTTAAATATCTCTAATTTTATTTAATACTTTTAATGTATTTGAACTTTGTATTTTATATCCATGGTGATGGCCGCATAGTTGGCCTAAACATGTAGTGGTTTATTGTATGTGTAAACAAATTTTAGTATATATTTTTACATTTGTTGGAGTCAATACTGTATATATTATGATCAATAAATTTAAAGCCACCAATATTTATTCGCTCTATGCTCATTCTGCTGCAAAAAAGCAAAAGAAAATTTTAAATTCACAAATATTAACTTGAAAAAGAAATTCACACAAAAATTTTAATGCATTTTAAACTTATGACTGCCAATTTTTCAACATCACATAGCAATCAGACAGTTAATTTTAGTACCGGCACGCTGAAATAATTTTTCCCTAATTGTTCCTAATCGTTCTCACAGTGACCGCCAAAGATAATTTTAAAGTCATCTTCTCTTGAAGTGACGGAAACTTCCAATACTTGTCCCTGTTGACGATAATCTACTATACCCGCCTCTCCATGTCATATAATCCACGTGCTTAACTACCAAATGGTCTGAATCACCCAGGGGGAAAACATAGACGAATCACCAACTTTACGCATCGCTGGCATAATTCGCATCGCTAACTTCCATTGGCTCGCGCACAGCTGCAGGCATTGCAATTGGTTGCTGGTGGGTGCCCTCTTACCCGTGAACCACACGTGCTGGTACAGACAGTTCTCTGATCATTGCCTGCGTTGGTTCTTCTGAGAACGCTAGGCCAGTGTTGTTATCATACAATTAATTACGCGGACTATTTTCAGAAGACATATTTGGGCACGATGGCACAAACGCCTACTCCATATCCGTTCTACTCCATTTCTACCAAGTCAAGTGGCCGATATTCAATGAATTTCTCGAGGTTTATAAGCGAACAGAAACCTGTGTGAGTAGAACTGAAGATTAAACAGGCATGGAACCGGGCTTACAAGTAAAAGATATGACATAGACATGAGGCTTATTCATATGCGACATCTGTGTATCAGGGGCTGTACAAGCTAACACGGTAGGCCACAAAAATTACCATGAACTTTCTCCATTGTTTAAAGGATCTCAATTTTCTCTTCGATGTACTCTTTACGGGTTTTGTTTTTTTTTACAGGTTGCACAAGATATAAAAATCAATAAAAAAGCTCAAACTGATCGAATAAATCAATAAATGGCGGCAACCAGAAGCACAATTACGTCGTAATCCCTTGTTTAAGCTTACAGGCTAAAGAATTAATTTTTCTTTAAGAAACAAATAATGTAAAAGAAATTGTCAATGAACTAGAAACAAATTTACAGTGGATTAACGGATAAACGTGTTCTCTGCGTGAGAGAATGATTAACTTTATATTTTGCTTGGTAGTTAAGGCTTTCCAGTCACTGAAATAATTACGAAAAATCGTTTGAAATTTACAGCACATGAATTTCCGTTAATGTCTTCAAAAAGCCGGCTATTAGACACTATCCGAAGCCGGATTAATATACTTCTCATCCTCAAGACCTTGGTTATGGATGGATCGATGTATGCATGGATGAAATGTTATGATCGAAGGTGAAGAAACTTGTATGAATGAATGGTTGGGTGAGAAAAAATTTGGATCTAACAACGAATGGACATGTGCGCCGAAGCTTTGTATGATTTATTGATGGATAGACACGTGGGAGCGTAGGTCAGTAAATGAAGGTAGGAATAATGTTTGATATAGTAGATGAGAGGACTGGGGACAAGGACTGATGGCCTAATGATGTACTTGCACATATGTGTGGACATATTGCTGAAAGAACGATATTCTGTTTGGATAAAAGGGATTGTAATTTGTTGGATGTAGAAATAAATGGACGCACTGCCTCCTGCAGAAAAGATCAATTTTTCCTGTGTTCAGTTGGGCAGCATGCAATAAAACAAATGGATAAATGGAGATGTAACTCCATGCATTCTTAATTTCGGTACTGGGTGGAAATAAATTTTCAGCTTCATGTTCCCTTCGATATACCCGCAGAGAAAGAGAACCAAATAAACATTAGAAATGAGGCTGGTCAAGGACATTAATCGCTCTGGAAGCAGCTGCCAAGAATAATGATTCTGCCCCGTCAGGAATAAATTCCTAAATATTCGTCCCGTAGTCAGTCACTATACTGGCTGAGCTATCTAGTTTCGTTTTGATGCTGTGCTGTGCATTTTGAAACTTAGCGCTGAACTGAGATCAGAGATGTAGATCACACATGTCATGAGAAACGGGTTTGGCTCTGTTATTTAGGATTATTCCTGTTAATTTAACTTGCTGAATTAGGACAAAGCGAGGGGTCAGGACTAACTGAATTCTGAATACAACTAAGTTGCAAGTCTAAGCGCGTGAGCTTCCGCAGCGTAACTTCTCTTGGTCTTGCAACGTTCTTACATCTCAGTGCTCTAAACATGAGAAACATGTGAACGGTCTTCTACTTCACACTGTGCAATTGGGAAAATTACGTTTATGGTTGCTCATATCCCTGCCTTTTACGACTTTAATGTATACATATTCAGGCGCGTACGTAAAAATTGCGAAAAGTGACTCTTATCTCCGTCATGTCTGTCCGTCCGTCCGTCTGTCCGCATGTAACAACTCGGCTCCTACTGGGTGGATTTTCATAAAATTTGAATTCTTTTCGAACACCTGTCAAGAATATTTGGGTTTCAATAACATCGGACAAGAATAAAGGCTACTTTACCTGAAGACCAATATACATTTGCTATCATATCTCGCTCGGTTCTTCTTAAAATGAAAAATGTTTTAGACGTATGTTGTAGAGACACCCAAAGCACACATTTTAGGTTCAATACCATTCTTTCGAAAATCGTGCCATTTATGAGATAACGTGAAAAAATATTGTATTTATAGCCCTAGGTATCCAGCATTGCTTGCTGGATACCTAGGGCTATAAACACACGCACTCAGTTTGTGTAATATTCGTTGCCTTTCCGCTGCAACAGTTGTTGCACGAATGCGCCTCAATGTTACTTTGTACGTACATTGTCTGTCTTGTTATTCGCTGTATTTGGAAGTTAAACCGCATAATAATAATTTACTTTGCATTATTTGTGTTTTAATTCCAGCAGAGTTTGTGACAATTTTAATGGAAGAAATTAGCATATCATCTGGCTCTGTACATAAAGAACGGTCAAAATGAATAAAATGCTGCAGACTCGAGTATATTCAAGAACGTCCTAATTCATCTACGAAAAGTTACGGTTGTTCAGGGAAATATAAAAACGTACAGTATTTATCGTGTATTTATGTAATTCAACTAGCAGCCCTATTTAATATCTCAGGATATGTAAAATTTACCTGGAAAACTGTTTAAATAAGAATCGTTTACAAGACAAGCGGAAGCAAGCAATTCCATTCCTGGAAGAGAAAGAGATTTATCTATTTGATGTGATTTTGACCGTGCATCCTCCTTAATATGTGGAAATAAAATGCCAACTAGATGCAACAGAGGTTTTTATTGCAGATCTTATTGCTTGCTCAACATGTTTCGGGCATAGTGGTGCCGAAAAATGTTGAGCAAGCAGTAAGATCTGCAATAAAAATCTCTGTTGCATCTAGTTGGCATTTTATTTCCACAGATTTATCTACTAGTATTTTCAGAAATGTGGGCCGTTTCCCAGTGGCAAAGTGACCTGAACGTAAATATTACAACTAAACTCAATGTAAGGCCTAGGTTAAAAATTTTTAGAAGTAAACCTGTCCTGCCTCGCATATCTTAATGAATGTTACAGTGACAAATTTACATATGGAACACAGTGATCGTAGTGTAATCTGAGGAATTGTATCGGCATACATCGGAAGGTCCTGAAGAAAAAACAGAAACATTTTTGTCCATATTTTAAAGCGATCAACTTCCAAATACAAGTTAAAAAGTATTTTCACTTGAGTATAATTGTTTAGTAAGAAGAAGTGTGACAGAAAATGTTAATTAGCATTTATGCATTTAAGTTGGAATTTTATTCTCAGACATAGAAATTTATTACTAATAAACAGTAAGATCTGATTATGTAACCAACCTCGGATATTTTATGTTCTCTCTCGGAATCTTGTTAAGTTACGTGTGTATTTGTAAAGCCGTACTAGATGCGGAAAGGAGGGAACGAAGGAAAAAAAGGGAAGAATAAAGGAAGGAACGTAGCGTTCTGTCTTACTTTGCGTGGTGTTTGCAACAGGTTGATAGCTCTGCTCAATAAGACCACAATCGCACACATTTCTCACTTCGCAGTTCATGAATACGTTTAGAAACATGTGCAAGACACATCGAGTCCTTTAGCAGCAAAGCTGCGCAATTTCTTCACTATCTGTGAGCGCACAGACAGAAATAAATCCGTCACAGAAGAGACACAGATGTAAAGCTTACTAGAAAGACCCATTGCAACCACACATCTTCAAAAGCATCAGGATTCGGGAAAGTTACAGACATACTTATCTACTTGTTTGCTTTATGTACTTGCATTTGCTTTACGGTTCTTGGCAATGACAAGATATTATCTTCTTCTTGAAGGCGACCAAACTTGCTGTGGACGGCGCAAAACCTCTTATTCAATAGCTACCTGGGACTACTCCTTCAGATGTAAAATGTCCTGGGCGTGAATTTGACCATTCGCCTCCATTTTTGCTTATGTGAAAGATGAGTAGAATGGTATCTCTTCTTCTCAGCTGCATTTTCCCTGCGTGCAGAGGGAACTAAAATTTCGAATCTCTGCAAGGTTTTGCTCTTTTCGCTGCCATGTCCAGAAACCTTCCCGGACGTTTCAAGCCTCTGAATATTCTTACGAAGGGTATAACAGCCGAAGCGTGAGGCTAACAACTCATGTCTTTCTCTTGCCTAGATTAAGGGTGTGTGCAACCTTTCCTCCATTTCTTCTTACGTCTTGGTATTTTGATGACGTAACACAGGAACGACTTGAACATATCTTTTATATCCACGGGGTACGAAGTTTGAATCTTGACCAACACCGTCTACCGTGTCAAAAAACAATTCGGATTTTATGCAGTGACTTTTACGTGATTTTCGGATTAACACCTGCTAGAGAAAGCAGACGTTGCTTTTCATTCTTCTTCCTCAAATACAGCTAAAAATTGCCTAGCTGACAACAGCCCACCCTTAAATGAACATCGAAATAGTTTCGAAATTCGCATATTCCTTCATCGTTCTTTTACGGGGGTCACTCATTTATACACATTATTTAGTCTTATTGACAAATATTGAACGGTAAAGCAGTCCCGTTACAGGCCTGAAGTGGCCCAGAGGGTTCCAGGAAGTTAAGGTTCCCAAATTTCATGACAACGGCACAGGATGGTGGTAAGGTTGTCAGCCTTATGCACCGGCCGCCTTTACCTCCAGGAAATACACCTGGTACTCATATCTGTTAGAGGCTGAGTCGACCCCAGGGCCATAGTGCGACCGGAAGGATTATGTCACTGAAAAATTCCAATGAAACCATCGGGAATCGAATCCGCGACCTGCCGGTTTGTGGCGTAGTGCCTTAACCACTACGCCACCGCGCGCCCCCATTGACAAATATTAAATTCCATAAAAACGAAAAGAAAATGTGTCAGTCATATAAGTAATAGTGTCAAAAGCCCTAACTGAACAAACCAACTACATGTGTTACGTATGCCGACATTCTTGAGAAACTGATAGTCGCACAAGTGGCCAGAAATTTCCATATTTTTACAGAAACCGTAAGTTCTCTTTTAATGGAACGTAACCGGAGCTACTTTCGTCCACAACACAAGGTCACCTTTCGCTCCTTTAACATCACACTTCATGCTACCTCGCCAGGTCAGTTTACATCTCAGAAGTGAACTCTTCTTCCATTCATTTTTTTCTGATTCAGTGTCCCATCGTCGGTCCCAGAGGCCGCGCGGTCTAAGACGTAGGTCTGCGACCGCTCGCATGCTTAGAATGTGTGTTCGAATTCCACGGAGGGCATTGACGTCTACTTGTAATGAGTGTTGTGTGTTTCAGGTAGAGGTCTCTGCGACAAGCTAATCACTCGTCCAGAGGAGTCCTATCGACTGTGGTGCTTCGTTGTGTGTGATCTAGAAACTGAGTATTCCCTGGCCCACTGAGGGCTGTTGCGCCCAAAGAAAGAAAGAAAGAAAGAAAGAAAGTGTTTTAGATAATTCTCGTCTCAACAATACCGGTTAGTATAAACGTAGTGGCATTTACAGCTAACTCAATCTATAGGGCTTAGGCTAAGCCATTATTTCCTCAAAGAGATAAAGAAGTTTTGAACCACTAAGCCTTAAGTTACATTACCATGTCCATAGCAGCCGGTCACGACTCTCAATACTGAGCCACATAAACGAAAACATCACACTCTGACGCTATTCCTGCAAGACCCACTTTAATGTTATACTCCCTTCTAAGCCTAGGTCTTCCAAGAGGTTTGTATCCCTCAGGATTTCCAACTAAAAACTTCTTAAGCCATTCACTTGTCCCTCCTGTGTGATTACACTTAATATTTTTCGCGAAATTCAAATAAGCAGTTCTTATATTGTCATGCAATATTTACTTTCCTAGTCTTACATGTGTGTGTGTGTGTGTGTGTGTGTGTGTGTGTGTGTTGTGTGTGTGTGTGTTGTGTGTGTGTTGTGTGTGTGTGTGTTGTGTGTGTGTGTTGTCTGTGTGTGTTGTGTGTGTGTGTGTTGTGTGTGTGTGTGTGTTGTGTGTGTGTGTGTGTGTTGTGTGTGTGTTGTGT
>JGI20166J26741_11805473_pt1 | contig 10140 bp, 6 predicted proteins | sample TergutCu122P5_FD_26741 | JGI IMG/M metagenome (IMG submission 26741) | reverse complement strand
GCTTCGGGGTGCATAAAACGTAGAAAGTCGTCAAAAACGTCTTCCAAAATCCCTTTCCACAAATAATCATTCACTTGTTTCATTGTGCAAACATAGATAAAATAAACGAATTTTCCAAGTATGTCGAACAAGAAAATTTTTTCAGGATGGGAAAAATCGTATAAACCAAATATGTCAAAGAACGCTTTTTCAGGTGAAAGGTACAAGGTTAAAGGTGAATATTTTTTACCTTTCACCTTTTACCTTTTACCTATCCGGCGGCGAGGCTGATGCAAAAGAAGTCAGCATTCCGCATTGGGTTGCGGCGGGGGACAGTTTTTGCCGTTGCTTGGGTTGATATGATGATAAGTCTGGTTTGGTAATTTCCGGATACACGTTTTCCTTGTTGGCTTTAGCCGACTGACTGTCGCCTCCGATTCGCTGCTGCGGCGAAATTGTCGCCGATTCTCGTCCTCCCTGTAAAAACGTGTAAGAGGAGGGCGCAAGCGGGAACGCAGGTAAAACAACGGTAGTCGGTTCGTATTCAACAGTTTCATTATCGGCAGCCGCCGGCGCAGGAGGCGCTTTCTTTTCTACTTTGGCTGTTGGTTTATGTTTTTTTGCAGCGCAGGTTTGTTCTGCAATAACAGGGTCGGGATTGTAAATTTTTGCGTTTTCGGCGATATAAATAAAGGGGGATTGCGGGTCAAGCCGGCAATGACAGTCTTTCAGCGTGTCAAGCCCGGACTGGCAGCCGCTTTCCGCTGCATGGAGCGGGAAACACGCCAGCGCCAATAAAACGCCTGATAAAAATAATTTATACACCTTATTTATTTTTTTACACCTCATAATTTATATTTTCTCCTCCCCCTAACCCCCTCCAGAGGGGGATAATAACTCTCAACTCCCGCCGGATTCCCTGTCCCTGCTCATCACATAATTTTTTTTTTGCGCTAAGACGTTTTTCACAAAAAATCTTTTCCTTGAACTATCAACTGGAAGCGCTTATTATCTACAAATTAAAAGCGGGACAGGGAAACTTGCCGGAGATGGAGCATAACACCCCTGTCTGTTTAACTCACATGTCTGTTTATTTCTCTCTTTTTCATTTAAAAACACTTTTTTTGTCATATAATTCATAATTCGTAATTCATACCTTTTCTCCGGCGACTTTCCCTGCCTCTGCCAACTCTTTTTTACACTCAATACTAATATCTTTTGTGTACTTATTTTGTGCAATTCTTTTGTGTCCGGATGTTTTTCACAAAAAATCCTTTCCTTGGTATTATTAAGGCGGATAGCAATATATACTAACATTTTAAGAGACAGGGAAACTTGCCAAAAATCGAGACGAATCGCGAATTAAGTCTAACCATTGTTTAATTATTTCACCTTTGTCATATTTATAAAATACCAATTTCACCTTTGTCATTTATGCGGCAAAAATATGACAGCTTGATGAAAATTAGAAAAAATATGGATAGATAGACTTTTATTTGGACAAAATGCAAGGAAGCGCTTGATGAAACGTTCAAATTTTTGATAAATGACCGATGGCGCCTATCCGTTTTTTTACTTCGGCTTTGTAGTTTCTCGAAATCGGTATTTCGCCGGTCAAATAATCTAACTGTATTCTGAAACCGGTTATCTTCTCTATTCTATACAGATTAACAATAAATGCGCGGTGGCAGCGGACAAGAAAGTAATACGCTTTCAAAGTTTCTTCCATTTTCGACAGGGTAGCAATAAACGATTTCTGCAAAACCTTCCCGTTTACAACATGATAAATATGGACATAATTGCCTTTCGATTCAATATAGAGCAACTCTTGCGGGAAAAGCGAAAGCGAATCCTTGCGCGAATTGCCGGATAAGGTAATCAGTTCCCTGTTGGAATCATCTTCTTTCAGAACCCTGAAAGTCAGCTTAGAGTTTTGCTCTTCGGTTTTCTGCAAATCAGACGTAAGGCGTTTTTGCGTAATCACGAAATAACAAACAAAAGTGGCAACAATTCCTATCAGAGAAGTGGATACAAAAAGATTGGCAAAAGTTTTTAACAGCGAACTGTTGTCGTAGTTCGTGAAAAAATAACAGAATATCGAATTGAAAATCCAGATTGCGGCAGTCAAAGCAGTACAAAGCATAATAAATCGTGCAACCGTCCATTGGTTTTTAATTAGCTTAGAAAAGAAATAATAAAAAAATGGCGAATACACGGCTGTAATAGCCTGATATCCGACTACAAATACGATGAAATCGTATAAAGTAAGATGCATATAGCGCCAAAATCCAAATCCCATTAAAACTGTCAAAACAAAAACAGTGAGGTTGAGCGAAAGTAAAAACGGCTTTCTGCTAAAATTAGAGAAAGGCTGATTGAGAGTGCGTATCTTTTTCATTTGTGATGTTTTTTTTTTCTCCATGCAACTCAAATGAAGATTATTTAAAAACAAAGAAGTGAGTTGCCGCTCACCCCTCTTTAGGTATCGCCAAACACCCGCATCCACGTAAACAAACAACTCACTAAGGAGTTATCTGTACAGTGGATGCATTCTTTTTTGATGAGTTGGCGATTTCAAAAGAGGGAAGCACTTCTTATATTAGACTGTCGATATTAGATAAATATCGCGACAAAAGTAATCAAATTATTTTAAGCAGAAAAATTATTTTTCATTCCGAATCAAAAAAAAACCCCCAACCCCCTGAAGGGGGCTTTATTCGGCGTAGCGTCTTTTCGCTACGTCGGGCTTATAAAAGAAAAGTATTATATTTGTGGGGTAAGGGGCTATAAGGAGTTTAAGGGGGGTAAGGGGGTGGATTGCTTCGCTTACAATTACGTAATTTCTTTCTTTTTGAATTTACTCTAATCACTATGCTCTACCGATTCTCAACCGATTCTCAACCGATTCTTAACCCATCCTCTTCCAATTATCATTTTGTTAGATAAAGTACACATCACAAACAATGCACAAAAACCGGTATGAAATATCATTTTCATAAAAGGAAATACAAAATAATTGCATTTATTATGAATAATAAAATTTTATACTTATTTTTGATGTCAAATTTATAATATTATTAAATTACTATGGATACAACGAAAATCAAATCTAAGTTCAGCGAGTTATTCGGAACAGGCGGAACGCTTTACACCTCTCCGGGACGCATCAATCTAATCGGCGAACATACCGATTACAACGGAGGCTTTGTCCTTCCGGGCGCCATAGATAAAGCCATGTATTGTATGATTCAACCCAACGGAAGCGACCGTGTGAAAGCTTTTGCTTTGGATTTGAACGAATCTTCCGAGTTCGGACTGAAAACCGAAGCGGATAAACCGAAGGAAGGATGGGCAAAATACATCTTCGGTATTTGCCGCGAGATGATTAAGAAAGGGAAAACGGTTCCGGGATTCAACATTGTGATTTCGGGAGACGTCCCTCTGGGCGCGGGCATGTCGTCTTCTGCCGCTTTGGAAAGCGCGGTGGGATATGCTGTAAACGACCAATTCGGTTTGGGATTCAGCCGCAAGGAAATCGCCTTGATGGGACAGGCTACCGAACACAATTACGTCGGCGTCATGTGCGGAATCATGGATCAGTTCGTTTCCTGTCTGGGAAAGGAAGGTTCGCTGATTCGGCTGGATTGCCGTTCTCTGGAATATGAATATGTTCCTTTCAAACCCAAAGGCTACCAGTTGGTTTTATTAAACACAGGCGTTGCTCACGAACTGGCTTCGTCGGCTTACAACGAGCGGCGAAAATCCTGCGAGCGGGTAGTCGCCGAAATAGCCAAAACGCATCCCGAAGTGAAATTCCTTCGCGATGCTACAATGGAACAGTTGAAAGCGGTGAAAGGCAAAGTCAGCGCCGAAGATTACATGCGCGCCGAATTTGTGATTGAAGAAATTCAACGGCTGCTCGATACTTGCGAAGCGCTGAAAAAAGACGATTATGAAACGGTCGGTAATAAAATGTACGGAACGCACGAAGGACTGAGTAAACTATACGAAGTAAGCTGCGAAGAATTGGATTTTCTGAACGACCAGGCAAAGAAATGGGGCGTAACCGGCTCTCGCGTCATGGGCGGCGGTTTTGGCGGCTGTACAATCAATCTGGTGAAAGACGGTTTGGTTGAATCCTTTGTGAAAAATGCTTCGGATGCCTACGAAAAGAAATTCGGTTTCCGACCGAAAGTGTATGATGTTGTAATCAAAGACGGAGCAAGGAAATTATAAACCCCCAACCCCCTGAAGGGGGCTTAACCCTTAAAGTCCCCTTTAGGGGTAAGAAGCAATAAATGAAACGAGGAACAAAGGATATTATTTTTTACGTTGTCATGATTGTGCTGTTCGGCGCATTGATGTACGTTATCGCTAAAGCAGGCGCACATCTGCAAAAACCCGAATTAACGACAAACATGACTTCTCCCAAAAATCTATTGGAAGGATTGAATATTTTTGTCAAAATCTTTTTGGAACATATTCAATCCTCCTTTGGTATCCTGCTGTTGCAAATCATCGTCATCCTGTTTTTTAGCCGCATCTTCAGCGGACTTTTCCTGTTGATACGACAGCCGACCGTTATCGGTGAAATTATAGCGGGCATTGTTTTAGGTCCTTCGATACTCGGGCATTTTTTTCCTCAAGTCGCCGCTTTTCTGTTTCCTCCCGAATCGTTGGTAAACATTTCGCTTCTGAGCCAGTTCGGGCTAATCCTTTTCATGTTTGTTATCGGCATGGAATTAGACATCGACGCAGTTCGTAAAAAGCTGAAAGAAACGGTGCTGATAAGCCATGCCTCTACTATTTTCCCTTTCTTTCTGGGAATGTTAGCCGCTTATTTTATTTACGATAAATATGCGTCGAGCCAAACGCCTTTTCTGTCGTTTGCTTTATTTATAGGCATCGCTTTGAGCATTACGGCTTTTCCTGTATTGGCGCGTATTATTCAGGAGAAAGGCCTTACCAAATCGCATCTTGGAACCATTTCGTTAGCCAGCGCCGCCAATGGCGACATAACTGCCTGGTGCCTGCTGGCGGTCGTTGTAGCGATTGCTCAGACCAACAGTATGTTGAGCGCCATTTATAATATCCTGTTTTCTGTGGTTTACATGCTGATAATGTTTCTGGTGATTCGACCTTTTCTTCGGATGGTCGGTCAGGTATATCACAACGAAGAAGTGATTGACAAGCGATTGGTTGCTTTCATCTTTTTTGTTGTAACCGTATCGGCTTTCCTGACGGAAATATTGGGTTTGCACGCTTTGTTCGGCGCTTTTATGGCAGGAGTAGTCATGCCGGTGGACATTAAATTCCGAAAAATCATGTCCGAAAAAGTAGAAGGCGTCTCCCTTGCGCTTTTACTTCCTTTATTTTTTGTATCCACCGGATTAAAGACAGAAATAGGATTGTTGAATACCCCCGAATTATGGGAACTGTGCGGCATATTTATTTTGATTGCCATTCTGGGAAAATTCGGCGGCGCAGCGCTGACTTCCCGCTTTGTGGGCGAAAACTGGAAAGACAGTCTCTACATCGGCGCTCTAATGAATACGCGCGGATTGATGGAGCTGATTATTCTGACCATCGGATACGAAATGCACATCCTTCCCCAGCCTATTTTTGTTATGCTGGTGCTGATGACGCTCGTTACCACTTTTATGACCACTCCTTTGCTGGCGTTTATTCATTCCTGCTACCGTATCAGGGATAAATTCACCAGACGGAAAAGACCTGAATATCTGGAACCGAGACGTATGGAGGGAGTATTCAAAATTCTGCTTTCCTTCGGTCGGGCAGGAAGCGGACAAATCCTGCTTGCGCTCGCTCATCAAATGTTTGCTCAAAGAGAAAAGAAATTGGAAGTAACCGCTCTGCACTTTACTACCAGTACGGATGTGAACCCCATGCAACGGGCAAGCATCGAGCTGACAAGTTTTGAACCTGTTCTGGAGGAAGCAAAGAATTTGGGCATGCAAATCCGAACGCAGTATGAAATATCGAACAATGTAGGTGAAGACATTACGAAATTGTCCAACGAAGGCGGCTACGATTTTCTGTTGGTAGGCGCAGGTATTACCTGGAGCAATTTACCGAACGACATCGCCGCCAATCAGTATTGGGATTTTAAGAAAAACCGCTACTTCAAATTAGATGCGTGGTTTTTGCCAAACGAATTATTGAAAGACAAAACCAAAATGTTTATCGAAGAGACCCAATGCCCTGCTGGCGTCTTCATCAACCGTGATTTTGTATGGGCGGATAAAACGCTTGTGATTCTCGACTCGGAACAGGATTTATATCTTTTGCAGTATGCCCGTACTTTATTGAAAACCACCAAAGGCTCCATCGTTATTCTTGACAGAACAAAACCCTCAGATCGCGGTCATGAAAATATAAAAACCCAATTGGGACTCTTTTTCGAATCCATCCAATCGGCAAGCATCCTGTCGGAAGAAGAAATCACAGCATCCCTGCTAAGCCGTTTCGATTTGATGTTGATAAGTTATCTGACTTGGAACAAAGTTTCGGAACAATACAAGGAAGCGTTGCAGCTGATGCCTTCTACACTGATTATCAGCAAATGAAATTATCCATTAAAGAAATTCAATCGTCTTCTCCAGTTGATTGGCTCTTGAACCTTTAATCAAAATGTGGTAGCCAGAAAACTTTTCAGATTGAAGGTAATCTAATAATTCCTGCGTATGCGGGAAGACCGTCCATTCCGAAGCAACAGCGTGAATATTCAGAAAATTTTCGCCGCACAGAATCACTTTATCAATGCCGCTTTCGCGTAAACGGTCAACTAATTTCTGATGCTCCTCCCTGCTGTATTCTCCCAATTCTTTCATTTCGCCTATAATCGCCATCTTGGGAGCGCCTTTCAAACTTAAAAAATTATCCAGCGCCGCCTGCATACTGCTCGGATTGGCATTGTAGGCGTCAATAATTAAATCATTGCGATTTGTCTTCATACTTTGTGACCGATTGTTTTTTGGCAGATAATCGGCAAGCGCTTGAATTATTTTTTCCGGCTCCACCTCAAAATATGCTGCCACGCAAATGGCTGCTAAAACATTTTCAAAATTGTAATTACCCACTAATTGGGTTTTTATTCTCCCCCCCCGCCATTCCATTTCCAGTCCTGAATCCGAATCAATGATTTTGCCTTGAATAAATGCTTCCGCTGATGTTCCGTAATAAACTGTATGAGCATTGCTGCTTCGCTCTTTCAGAATTGGATTGTCGCAATTGACAAAAATCATCCCGCCTTTTTCGCGGAGGTATTCATACAATTCTGTTTTGGTGCGGACGACTCCCTCAAAAGAACCGAATCCTTCCAGATGCGCTTTTCCCACGTTTGTTATCAATCCGAAATCAGGGTCGGCAATACGGCAAAGCTCCCGAATTTCACCCGGATGATTGGCGCCCATTTCGATAACGGCAAAACGATGTTCCGGCTTCAATTGAAGTAATGTCAGCGGTACGCCAATGTGATTATTCAAATTTCCCTGTGTAAACAAAACAGGATATTGAGAAGATAAGGCAGCGGCAATCAATTCTTTTGTAGTTGTTTTTCCGTTGGATCCTGTAATGGCTATCACTTGGGGATTCATCTGTTTCCGGTGGTAAGTAGCTAAATTTTGCAAAGTCTGAAGCGCATTGTCCACGTGAATAATCCGGTCGTCTTGCGGCAAACCGGCACGGTCGCCAACGGCATAAGCGGCTCCGTTCTGCAACGCCTGTTCAACATAATCGTTTCCATCGAATTTATCGCCTCGCAATGCAAAAAAAACAGAACCCGCCGGACAGTTTCGACTATCTGTTGCAACAATGGAGTGTTTTAAGAAAAGAGAATATAAATCGGGGATATACATTTTTTATTGATTTTATTCCACAAAGATAAAAAATAGGTTTGATAACTTCCGTCAAAATGCTTATTTTTGCAGCATGAATAATCAAAAGAATGCCATAACAGCCAATATTAAGGGAAATCTATGGGATTTATCGTCTCCCAAAGTCATGGGAATATTAAATATTACGCCTGATTCCTTTTTTGAAAAAAGCAGAAAACAGACTGAAAAAGAAATTGTTGAACAAGTGTGGCAAATGAAGGAAGAAGGTGCGGATATTATCGATGCAGGAGGATATTCTTCCCGTCCGGCGGCTGCTTTTGTTGATGCAGAAGAAGAAATGCGCCGGTTGGAATGGGGCTTAAAAATTCTGTTCAGAGAGTTTCCTGACGCCATCGTTTCGGTCGATACTTTCCGTTCGGAAATTGCTCGCTGTTGTGTAGAACATTGGGGCGTAGCGATTATCAACGATATTTCCGCAGGCGGATTGGATGAAAAAATGTTCGATACGGTTGCCCGATTGCAAGTACCCTATATAGCCATGCACATTCGGGGCAATCCGCAAACCATGATGGAGCATACACATTACGAAAATCTGATGCAGGAAATATTGTTGTATTTTGCAGAAAAAGTAAATCAATTACATCAAAGGGGGGTGAACGATGTATGGATTGACCCCGGATTCGGATTTAGCAAAACAACGCCTCAGAATTATGAAATTTTGAATAATTTAGATGAATTTCATATCTTTGAACTGCCGATTGTGGCTGGTTTTTCCCGAAAAGTCATGATTCGCGAAGTTTTGGGTATTTCGGCTAATGATAGTTTGAATGGAACAACCGCGTTAAATATGTTTGCGTTAACTAAAGGCGCGCATATTCTGAGGGTACATGACGTGAAAGAAGCCGTCGAGACGGTTCAATTGTTTAATCGGATATTTCAACCTTTATAAAGCTATCTTTCATCTTTGTGCGGCTGAAGGGAAACTGCCCTTTTATATCAACTCGCTTTCTGTTAATATTTTATTTTTGTCTATTACTGTCTTTTGTTGTTTTTATGTTTATTGTTGTCTATCGTTATATTTAACCCATTTTGCAGCATCCCGCCCTTCAAAGAGTTAAAAATGGTTAAATAGTGAAGGAAAAGAGTTAAATTTTGGGGTTATTATTTTATGCTTTTGGTTATCATGCTTCTTACAATACATTTATTCAACAGTATAAAAATCTTTATTATCGAAAACCACATTGTAGTGAACAGCCGGACTTGCTTAAATAAAAAAGAGTTGCGAACTTTGCAGCATGTTTTTTAAGCACATCAACCGATATAATCCCCAAAGCGGCAAGCGAGAAAATTATTACAGTCTTGTAGAGAGTTACCGCGATAATTTGTGTGAAACACGTCATCGCACGGTATTGTCATTGGGTTATGATGTTGATGAAAGCTTGCCCTTGAGTGAAATATCGAACAAACTGACTGATTTGTTAGCAGGCAAACAGGGTTTGTTTCCATTGGAAGAAAAAGCAGAAAAATATACAAGGACACTCTATCATCGCTTGCACAAAGAGCATCGAATAGATGTTCTGCATCAAATACACAAAGACACGGGCGATTGGGAAACGGTTGATTTAGGGAGCATACGGGACGAAGAAGTCCGAGAATTGGGTTCAGAGTGGATGAGTTTGCAGGCATTACAGGAGTTGGGAATAGCGGATTTTCTTCGCAGTCAAGATTGGGATGAAGAGCAGGTTCAATTGGCTCTGACGCAGATTGTTTCACGCGCGGTGTATCCGGCATCGGAACTGAAGACGGCAAGTTTTATCAGAGAGAACTCCAGTATATGTGAACTCACGGGTTATCCTGTCAAACAAATAACGAAGGACAAACTTTACAAGATGTCCAAACAACTTTATCAGATAAAAGAGAAGATGGAGATTTATTTGTCGAAAAAGACGAATGAACTGTTTGATTTGGAAGACACAATCATTCTTTATGACCTGACTAACACCTACTTTGAAGGGAGCAAACGCAGTTCGGAATTAGCCCGTTTTGGCAGGAGTAAAGAAAAGCGCAGTGATTGCCCATTGGTTGTTTTGGCATTGGTTGTGAACGTGGAAGGCTTCATCAAATACTCATCCATCCTGAAAGGTAACATAGCAGACAGTAAGACACTTGGAGAGATGGTTGATAACTTGCGGACAGTGACAAGCGCCGGCGAAAAACGAGCGACAGTTGTGATAGACGCCGGTATAGCCACCAGCGAGAATCTCGCTACATTGAAGGAAAAAGGGTATAATTATGTATGTGTCAG
>JGI20166J26741_11805362_pt1 | contig 10141 bp, 9 predicted proteins | sample TergutCu122P5_FD_26741 | JGI IMG/M metagenome (IMG submission 26741) | reverse complement strand
CACTGGCCAGGTGAATACCCACCCACCCCACCTTCCCCGCATTCCTTAAATACCTTTCAAGTGTCGAGATACGGAAACTGTACAGTGATACCTCGGCTAATGAAGATAATTCGTTCCGGAATCACATTCGTTAGCTGAAACGTGATTTCCCATAGGTTTCTATAGAAAATCGTTTAATTCGTTCTGGATGCTGCACCCATTTTACAGGAGGCTGGGTGGGCCTCAGGGCCGGTCTGGACAGGTGCGGAAAATCTCGCCCCACCGGGATTCGATCCCCGGACCGTCCAGCCAGTAGGCAGTCACTGTACTGACTATGCTACCTGGCCCAAAGTACTGTATATATCAAACAAAATTCAGAAAAGGTGTGCTGCCCAACATAACCACAGTGTCACAAATCAACCACTGCTACAAACCTTACAATAATTACTGTTGTGACACTCTAGTGTCAGATGCATACCTGTTAAGTGGGACATACCAGTGTCATACAAATTTCAAATTTTTGGTGACCTTCATTTGCTTTATGTAATATTCAGTGTCCTTTATACTCAAACAGGAACTGGATAATTTAATAACAACACATTTTATTCAGCGGAAATAATTTAGAGGTAGGGGCAGTGTAGGAGCATGAGAAAGACATCATTGCCCTTAAATGACTTTCAGAATAAAATCTGAAACACTACGTAACTGGCATCAACATCCACATTTGTTTTTCACATGCTATGATTTCAAGCTCCATATTTTATTATCATGCATGAGCTAATGGTGATGTTAACATTATTTTCTACTATCACAGGAACTTGACTATGAAGACATTAGTTTAAATCCACCAATCCAAACAGTACTGATGTAATGATTCCACTTTCAATTACTGGAGACACCAAACAGAAAAATTCTGTTGATAACAGGTGATAATATGGGTGAAAGATTAAGGTGTTGTTTACAATTCGTACTATGACTATCTCATTATCTTGGGCTACACATTAATCATGGCAGGATAAGTGGAGATTGACAACTTCAAAAGGATTTGCAAGAAAGCTATTGTCACCTAATCAAGATACACTCCCAGTACAGCCCAGAGAAAGTGACATAAACAACAAGAACGTCAGTCACAATAGTAAGCTGTCCAACCGATATGTGAAGGTCTCTTCCTGAATACAAGCTATGCTTGCACCATCTACTCAATGGGCTTTAGGAGATGTAAGAGTACCTACTGCTATCTACATTCATGAAGCTCTTACATGATCAGACACCAGAGTTAAGTTTTACAAACTGAATAACTAGCAATGGCAAACCCTCATTCCTACAAAACTTGCTTCCTCAGGATCACATTTCTTCAGGAATGAAATCCCTAACCTACAAATACTGAGTAACGAGACATCAAGTCTTGTTACACAGTTTCCTTCCTTTAATTGTAGCATGTGATTAGAAAATATCCAAACCATATTTTTGTCTCAGAGTTACATGCTGTATCCTTGTAACCTGACCAGTCAGCCCAGTGACTGCCATTACTACAAACAGTCTTTAATGTCCTCTGTTTGGAACTCTACATGCAGATGGTAACTATTCTGTTCTTGAATCATGATTATGCCATGAAATTTCCTTCGCTTTAGTGCCAACCTGAGTTTCAGAAAAACAAAAATGTTATAGGGTGCTAGACATGGGCAGCGCTGAGGGTGTGGGGCAACAATCATGCCATTATTGGTCAGAAATTCCTGCAGAGACAAAACAGAGTGAGAAAGGTGCACTGCCATGATGGAGAAACTGATTCCCAGCGTGCCACCTCTCAAGCAATTTCTGTCACGTGCCTTCCTGTGGACATTACAGAAATATCTGTGTAGAAATGTTGGTTCACAGTTAGTCCCGGTGGAACAAATTTGTGATAAACAATTCCATGCACTAAAAAAATATATCAGCAAGCATTTCACACTAGAACATCTCTGGCCTTCTTGAGGCCAGAGATAATGGATTCTTCCACTGAGATGACAAATAGCTTCTTTAACAGCTTGAACGTTTCTGTAAGAGTTCTGCATAACCTGAAGTAGAATCTGATGCATACTCTCTCTCTCTCTCTTCCCCCCCCTCCTCCTGTAAAGTCAGTCATTTTCTGACGGAGCAGACATCACGTAAGACACCACATAGTCATGCTCCACAAGGTGTTATTTCCTACTGATGCAGGCTACAACTTTGTAATTGACAGCAAAATTGACAGCAAATGAATCAATATATTCCACTTTACCTAAGTCTAGAGCATAAGTTCTATACTAACTGCAGTGATGTCATCTTGTATCCATCCAGAAACTTCCTGATGACACCACTATATAAGTACAATAAGTCAACACAGTACCTCATTTTCAGAATCTGCTATCCTCTCATATGTAGTGTCACCCCCTTCTTCCTCTCCCACGGTCATATAATATGAGGTATCTAATTTGCTTGATGAATTATCTATCCTATGCATTCCTTCCAGTGCTCGCCGGTTATTTGGATCCAAACTGTCAAAAAAGTACATCTCATTTAGTTTCATGCCAGTAAGGAAAGAGGTAATTTTGAAACACAGATATGAAACATTCTGACATATTAAGTGCCCAGAAAGACACATAAATTTGAAGAATAAAAACTGTAAATATCTATTACATAATTATGCTAAGTTTATATGCTTGGGATGACAGTAGACTACAATAAAAGCTAACTATTACTTCTGACATTTTCCACTGCATAGTGTACTTGAAATAAAAATGTAGACATTCAGTTTCCAGAACATAATAATGTTTTGGAAACTGGATGTAAGACAGCTTTTATTCAGCCAAGCCCACTGGCACCTCACTGGAGGTCGTCATTCACACAAGCTCTTTCTAACTGTCCAAATTTTGAAATACTGCATTAAAAAATAAAACAAGATAATGGGCAATGTACACAATATTAGTCATACTTATTACTATATAGATAGCTGCAATACAGAAATACACTCACTTTAAAGCTATACTGTAATGTTCTAATGCTTTCTCTTCCTCATGAACACGAGCCAACAAATCACCCAGCATCTGGTGCAGCTTACAAGTTGGTTGCAGTTCTGCCTGCTTCTCCAATAGTGTTATTGCAGACTCCAATGCCATCTCCTAAAACCAATCATATTACAAAAGAATAATTTAGCACAGTTTGGCTAAACAAAATGGCATCACAGCTGACTCTGTTGATGTACATATTCCCATGTAAAGGCAATCACAAAATCCAAGTGTTATACCTCAATTTTTTAATATTTTGTTGACCGTTCATCTTGTTACAAATTCTTGGAAATAACCAACCTGACACATTTTTTCATGTATTTATTTATTTCATGTCTCTACATGTTTCGAGCGTCACAGCGCTTATCATCAGGGGATCGAACTGCATTAATATATCATCTGGTATGATTAGTCTGTGTAAGTGCCGGTCAGAAGGGAACTGCAGTTCCCTCCTGACCGGCATACCAAGCAGTCACTTACACAGACTAATCATACCAGATGATGTATTAATACAGTTCGATCTCCTGATGATGAGCGCTGTGACACTCGAAACGTGTAGAGACATGAAATAAATAAATACATGCAAAAGTGTGTCAGGTTGGTTATTTCCAAGAATTTGTTATACCTCACTTCACTCAACTGTTTTAAGTCACAGTAACATCAAGCACACAAGACTGCAACAGATATCTCCAGTTCGTTAAAACTCTCTACCACAAATATTGTACAAAATTAAAAATGTTTACCTTTCTGGCAAACAAATATTTCACTAAATTACAAGATTTTTAACCCTTTCACACCGGACATTATACATACATAACACACAGTGCACACTCAGTATGTCCAACGTCATATAAATATCTTGTAAATAAAACCAACTTGGTGCACAATTTATTCTTAGTATATTTATCAATCTCTACATGTGTCAGGCAACTTTGTGCCCATCATCAGGAGAAATAACCGTGTTTTGCGACACTTGGTACTTGTTATTCTGTGTGGATGACTGTTTGGTATGCAGAGTGGAATGAATTCCACCCTCCATACCATAGCTGCCCCAAACATGTAGAGATTGATAAATATACTAGGAATAAATTGTGCACCAAGTTGGTTTTATTTACAAGATTATACAGAGATGCACGGTCAACAAAACACATAAAATCATATAAATATACAGGGTGAGCATAAAGTCTTTTCCTGATTACAAACATTTATTACAAGAAAACTATGTGGAATATAAACATTTGTCTTTTTTTAAAACGTAACTCAACTCAAAAAGTTTTTTTTACAACACATTAGTACACTTCAACATGTGCTCCTTTTGTTGCACGGAGAACGTCTAATCGATAATCAATGATTTTGTTTCGTGATACCACAAAATACATGGGCTTTCTCCTTCATTGATGCCATTTTGACACTAGCAGGTTATGCAACTGTAACATAAGAATAAACACATGACATAAAATTTAAGAAACTAACTTAAGTAACTGTAAAAACATGTGTTTGTATTCCACATAGTTTTCTTGTAATAAATGTTTGTAATCAGGGAAAGACTTTATGCTCACCCTGTATATCTGCTCTGAAGCAACCCCCATTTAAATTTGTCTTCTGCACATAACTACAACCATTCAATTCCAGTGTCAAAGGGTTAAACTTCAGATAAAAGAAAATATGCTATCAGTTATCTGAAAGCAGATTTCAGGTATGTTGGCAGCCCAAATATGAAAAAGAATAATTATCTGTATAATGCTCCTCCCCTTTACATTTATTTGAATGTCTAAGGTAGTGAATGTTGTGCCCCATTGTGTTCCTACCTTCGCACATTCCTTCTTCGTGTCTGTCTGTAGCTTAACAACACTGCTAGTACCTGCCACTATATAGGATCACATTATTGGAAGAGACTGAATGTGGAAGTAAGTAAGTATAGCTTATTTTTAATGTTACACCTGGACATATGACTGAAGTGGCTGAGAAAATCCAACAAAAATATCAGTACAGACAGTTATTTGGCCTGGCTGAGATTCAAAATGGGCACATCCTGAACACAAGTCACAAAAGCTCTACTGAGCTAACTCATTTGCTCTTCAAACTTCACTTTCTACAATCTTCATGACTGCATAACTTGCCATGGGAATTTTTCTCTTGTTCTGCCCTTCACATCCTTTCTACAAGCAGATACTGAAAGCTGCTTGGTGATGAGTCGAGTTCCGTGATGCTGTGCGTAAGTAACACTTCAGTGTGATGTTTAGAATTTTCAGTGTTACTTTCATGTTGCAAAATTTGCAACAAATGTGTAAAACAATTTTGTCCTTTGCCAATTTTTCTCTCTGATTTACTGTTTAAAATAGGTGTTCACAAATTTCAAACACCAGGCTGCTTGGGGGTACTGAATTTTTATGGTGGTGCCTAATAAATGTTGGCCATCAGTAAAAAAGTATGCTTCAAGTCACCCTTCTGGCACCTAGAAATTTTAGGCGGATCTCAGACTTTCAAAAACTTTATGGACCCTTGGTTTTACAGATAGAGATGTAGCCATTGCACTGAACTCATAGAGGATTTGAACCCATGCCACTTTCCTGGGATTTTAAAGCTTCATGTGCACCATCTAACAATTCCTGAATGTCTTAAAAAGATGTGAAAGCTGCAGAGACAGACATCTGTGAATTATAATTATATGTTGACATAAGAGTGTGCTATGTGTAGAGGTTTGCAACATATAATTCTATATTTCATCCACAGTGCACATGATGTTTCGATAAGGTACCAGTGATGACAACAAAGTCTGGAAACTGTAACTCACCTGTTCATATATTTCAGCTAAGAGGTATACTGCAGGCAAATACATCTCATCCTGTGCTAGAGCCTTCTCCAGAATGCTCTTTGCTTTACACACAGTGACTGGATCTTTCATAAGGACTGATGCATACAGCTGCAACACCAAAGCAAAATGTCAGTTTCTTGATAGATAATTCACCTAAATATGAATGCTGAAGGCAATTACAGTTCATACAATTCATTTAAACAAAATACATGCTTCTGTAACATCCTATCAGACAGAGAGAGAGAGAGGGGGGGGATATGGAGCTCAGCATTTTTGTAGAGGCCAGTTGAAATGTGATGGCACATGTGTAGAAACCAGATTTCGTCTTTCGGCAAAACAGACGAGTCCATTTAAAACGACCCGGGGGGGGCATCAGTTCAGTCGACTACTGGCAGCCAAGGTGTGCACATCAGCGGTAGTAACGCTGGATACGCCATGTTCCGAGGTAGTGTAAAGGGTACTGGCTACCCACTCCATTTGCCAGTTTCCCCTTCACTTCCCCTCCCGTGCGTCACCGTGTGCCATCACATTTCAACTGGAGTCTACACTACTGAGATTCTGGTGGCACAGTTTTACCTACATAGCCCTATATGCCTTCCATGGCATGACTCTTAGGCAGTGAAGGGACTATAAAATTGTCCCGACGCATGGCATAAAGCCATATGGGGGTATTGCACATACCTCCGCTCATTTTCAGCCTCAGCACTAAGATGGTGGAGAGTGGTCAGCTTCAACTCTAAAGAATGAGCACCAATACCACTAAACATGACGCCAGATAGGCCCCAGAGCTGGTCTGAACCCTCTAAACGACAGTAAAATCTGCTTCCCCTGCTGGGATTCGAACTACTATTTCTTGGTCATACAGCCTGTAGCCTGGTCACTATACACCAGACAGTAGGAAAACATACATCAGTACTGCAGTACCCATCTAGAGGTGTAAAGTGGATAGAGCTTGAGGCTTACCACCCATCTCCAACTATGTGAAGCTATACTTCCACTCCCCCATATGACTTCTTGGCATGTACGGGGACAATCTTACCTTCATCTTCTACACACGAGAAACACATCACTTCAGATGCTGACCTTGCTGTATGTAATTAGGAAAAGAGGGATATCATCTGAATTTCTGTGCATATCAGGTGCACCTCACACAACAGGCATTGTTAGAAATAACATTCTTAAGACCGGGCAGTCAGCATGATATATTTACACAGTTCTTACAGTGAGAGCTCGTGGGTTCTGTCCTAGCTGCTTGCAGGCATTACTAGCAATTGTGAGGGCTTCCCGGAGTCGATGCATGGCTATATAGCAATCAACAAGGCCACGATGTGGCTCATAGCGATGAGGTGACACCTGCATCGCTTCTCGAAAGTGCACAACTGCATCCTGGAACTTTTTCAGATCAAGCAATATGGCCCCTTTGAGAATCAGTGCCTCTACATTTCGTGGACTAAGGAAACATGCTTTCTGAGCAAAGTAAGCAGCCTTTGAGTTCTTCTTTGTAGCATACAAAAAATAAGCCATTGCAATCCATGTTTCTGGGCCATATTCCGATACAGTGATGCTCGGTGATATAAGTTTTTCCAGTTCTTTATGCTTCCGTTCCTTAGTAAGAAGAGCAGCCAGGATATCCAATCCTCGCTGCATATGAGGATCCAAAGCATGGGCCTGCAAACAGAATTATACATTTTGAATAGAAGTATGAGTGTTGATAAAACACAATTTTCATCATTTCAACTCTCTTTTTCCTATCATATGCCAACCAGCCAGCTCAAGAAATTTCTTCTTGCATCTACAGTGTTGGGAAAGGTATATATTTTAGTAAAAAAACTGCTTGATTTTAATACAATTATTCCAGCAACCTCAGGTGACAGCAAAGCTCCAGACTCAGCTACTAGCTGTCAGATGCACATATTCAGCAATACAAATTCTGGCTAAATTTGAATATTAAATTGTGTCAGACCCAGACTGGTAATGACACTATAGGGAAATCTGGGAGATCAAGCATCATCTGACAAATGAGCACAAAGTGTAGAAAGCCTTCACCATCTGCACATGTGTATCCCATCAGTGCTAAGCACCAAGTCTTGTGCAATTAGGTATTATTGTATTGTACTGTTTTAATTTTTTTAATTGCATAGGACAGGCATTACATACCTTGAAAATGTTGTTATGTTTGTATCTTTCTAAGATCCTTATCCTCCTGTCATGTTATGTGTTTCACAACAAATGTGTTAAACACAAAAAATGGACAAATTATAAACAATTAATTTATTTAATGAAGTTACAAAAGCACAAACTTTCTTTTGTAATATTACAGTATCACGCAGCTGTACAGTTGCTTATAGCCAGTTTGATATCAAAAGTAAACTGTATTCTTGCAAGCACTAACTCCATCTTTCAAAGTCTGAGATCTTCTGGGATATGATGCCATACGCTGGGATGATAAATCACACATCTCAGAAGACAATCACCTTCATAAAACCATCTTCATGGTACACAAATCTAATGACAGTGATGTACATAAATTTCTTTAAATACCATACAATGTAGTGGTTGTTAAATCATGCAGAACTTCAGTATCAACACCCAAATTTCAGGATAATATAAACTGTTTACTTGTGACACATAATGAAAGCATGTACACATGTACACCACAAAACTTGTTTCTTACTGATTAAATTTAAAAGATTCTTGAAGTTAATTTCATAAGATTCTAGTAATGTGTTTTGTCTAACATTTTACTGCATCTACAAAGTATAGTATTCTGCAGTGGAAAGCCAAGTCAAGTGCTTTCAGTGAACACACTTGCCAATATGTTTAGGTGGCACAACAATACTCACCCTCTGCAGCACAATGAGAGCATTCTTGTGGTCTCCAGAATAGTAGTAACTCTCCCCCATTGCAACTAGAAGGCTGAGATTGTCTCGTAATGATGAACGTTCATCCAACTGCCGGAATGTTGTGACAGCCTGACTGTACTCTCGATTGTGAAGATGAGAATGGGCTTTAATCCAAGAATTTAACCTGTCCACAACCAACAGTCCATCATATACAGGACTTATATAGAAAAACACTACACTAACCACTATTCAATTCTGATGCAGGTTTGCAAAATTGTGAAAACCAACTATTGGCATTGTCATGTCTGTCTGTCTGTCTGCCCACGTGGAACAACTCAGCTCCCACTGCATGGACTGTCATGAAATTTGACATTTGTGGGTTATTCAAAAATCTGTCAAGAAAATTCAAGTTTCATTAAAATCTGACTAAAATTACAGGCATTTTACATGAAGACCTATGCACATTTATGATAATATCATGTTTAATTCTTTTCAGAATGAGAAATGTTTCAGGAAAAGTTGACGAGAAAATCAAAGCACGCATTTTATGTTCCATACCTTTTTTCCAAAAATTACGCCACTTATGATATAATGTGAAAAATATGGCAGATCCAGACAGGCCACAGATGACAATATAATATGGTCCCATGAGCTTTGCATGCTGGATAACTACAGCTACAAACACACATTCAGAATATGTAATAAATTTTGTTTTTCCACTCTCTACAGTGGTTAAGCAACCACCTCAATGTTACATTATACATACACTGACTGTCATCTTGGATTTGGTCCACAGCCGAGTGTTTAAAAATACAACAAACTGAACAGTGTTCTGGCATGAGAATTAGGCGGGGGCCACACTGGATAGGTACTTCACCACCCTTGTACCAAGGACAGAGACAGAACCATCTCTGAACATTTTGTAGAAAATTTTGTGCTTTTAAACTCCAAACAATAAACAAAGTCCAAATACTGAATGATGCAAAATGTCATATTCCATCGCCAAAACCATGCAAAATTGGGCCCTAAGTTTTTCTCTAAACTTAACAATTAGCTAATGCAATTCTTGATTGGGCACAATGAACTCACAGTACCAGTACACAACAGAATAAACGCCATTTGTGTTCCACAATTCTTTCATAGGTCTATGCCAAGGGTGTAGACCATGTAACAATCTAACTTTCAGGTACAAATATCACTACAAATACATGGTAAATATGATCTACAGCGTTAATGACAAAATAATTACACCGTGACACCATCAACATTTTCACATATGTTTTTATGAGTGAGAATTATTAATTGCAATAAATTCTTATGTAATACACATTATTTTAATGTTTACATTAGCATAAATTGCATGGCAAGATGTAAAATTGTCACTGAAAAGATCCATTCATTCTTCTATTTTACCCTTTTGCCCAAGCTTCATGCTATTTTGAAGAGGTTATACTTTTGGGTCCGGATTAGAAAAGGGGGGG
>JGI20166J26741_11805251_pt1 | contig 10141 bp, 5 predicted proteins | sample TergutCu122P5_FD_26741 | JGI IMG/M metagenome (IMG submission 26741) | reverse complement strand
TTCAACTTTGGATATAGGTGTTTTGGGTTATATCGGTATAGTTTAACATAAGTAACACCCTCCCGAAGTTTGGCCCTTTCCTCCTGTGACACCCTGTATATATGTGTACGTATGTGCATATATTTATATGTGTGTGGTAGTAATGAGGCCAGTGTTACCTACATTTAATGTAGTCCACGGTCGGTGCTGGTGTCGGTTGAATTACGTAATAACACTTGAACGTCACTGTGTGTGCCGTACTGCGTCTTTTTTGTATCCAGTGTAGAGGTGTAGACAATATCTTCTGTGAGGCTGCGGTGTAAGTGCGGACCTCAGGTTTCGTGTCGTGTATGTGCACTAATCACTCACGTAAACTATGTTATTCCAGGTTATGTTATTAACACTTTTACCATGTTAAACGAGAATTATGAATCTATATAGATATGTGATATTACATCGGAGATTGTGGATATTGTTTGGGCCTGGTAGCTGTTAGGGTGTGAGAAGGAGGGTACTTGGTTTTATGAGGGTGTCAAAGATTCCGTCTGGAAAGATGTTGTGTCGTCGTTTAGGTGGTTTCCAGCTGTGTGATTGAAGAATTAAGAAAAGTGTAGAAAATTTTAATTTAGTTCAAAAGTGATATTAACAAGACGGGTAGAATGGGTAGATATAAATTTATGAACCTTGTTTCATTTTGGTCTACTTCATCTCCACTTTTTATACTAAAAACACAATGGCAGTTTCAACATGTGTCAAAAATTTAATAAAATTCAGTCACCAAAGAAGCAGTACGAAGCACAATCTGATTTGTATGGCAAGCGTGTGGGAGAAGTGATCAAATTTACATGTATATGGCAGTTCAGTATGGCAATAAATGTATGAGCAAGGGAAAAGTTTGTGTATGGGTGGAAAGTTTTAGAGGAGGGCTGCCGACTGATAATAATGACGTCACAATAGAGCCTAGAGTATTAAGGTCAAGGTATTGGTTATTCAGTATTTTGAAATAAGAGAAAAATCGAAATTTATAAAGGCATTTTGAATGAATCATAAATCTATTGGACTTAAAAGAGAGGTCCATTTGAGGGGGCGAATCACGATTATGCATTTTAACTAAACTGCTAAAACCTGTAACAAGTTTGTCTTTAATGTTTATATACACATAATAAGGGGGAAAATTCTATCGCTTTAATAAATAAAAAAATATTTCACTTCATGTCATAGTAATTGTTTTATAATATTCAGAAATTTATCCTCTGTGGCATTCACTAATTCTGTATTTTGCTCACACATATTTTTTCTATGTCTTTGTGTTTAAAAAACACCGATTATTTCCCCGAGCCGTATCAGAAAATTAAAATTTTACGTGGAAGTATGTTTTGTTCTCTGCGAGGTGAGCAATGCATTTTAATTTAAATTTAGATAAATTTATATGTGTTACAATTAATGTTCTTAAAGAGGATTCCACAACTACGAACTAATTTTTAAACCATTAACCACCTCTATATACACACGAACGCAGTAATAACGTAAATAGAAATTCAATATTATAAAAAACGGCACCATACTTTGTCACAGACTGTACGCACGTCATAATTACGTCGCGTTTTGTCACTCCGTTTCTTTTATCCCCATAAATGTACAATGAAACTACAACGTGAGATGAGTGTAAAAACGTGTGTTATGTTTTCCACTACAGCTTCGTTCTAAATATTTTTGGCTAAATTAATGTTGCATTAGTTACATTCAAGCTAGGCGAGGAAAAGCTTTCAGATCGCAGCGTAGACTAACAATTATGCTGTCCAGCTTAACAAAAGTTTTAATGTATGAAAATATAAATGAAAATTTGCAATTTAAATTTCCAAAACAACTCACTTAACACCTATTGATTTATATATGCAGAAATACCAATAATGCGAAGATGTATTGCGCTTTATGGCAGCTTTTCTCTGTATATGTTCCAGATTCGAAGTTTAAATTTACGTAATGTTAATTCCCCATTTTCAGCACTCTTTTGATAGAAGATTTAGCTTATTCTTCGAAACACTGAAACCCAAACGACACAAAGAAAATTCTTTCCTACCTTGCGACTCCGTGCTCGACCCTTTCTTCATGGCTGACTCCATCTTACTTCCGCTTGAACTATTTCTCCTGCAAGAAGAAGAAAAAAACAATCCATCACTCGAACTGAGAAACAAACAAAAGTAAGAAGAGATTTTGTGTTGAGGTATAGAAAAGATCGGACAGTCAACATGTCTGTAATTTTTTTATTGGCAAGGTATAAATGGCAAATAAAACACATACCTAAATTCATAAAATCTTCCTGCTAAATTTCACTTCTGTAACTCCTCCGAATAATTAGACAAGGTCGTCAAACCGAGTGGTAAAGAATTTTCGCACGGCCTCCATCATTTTTTTTTACTTTCTAAAAAATACAGCATTAAAAATTATATTTTTCCGACATCTATTGTTTTATATACTACAATTTCAGAGCAATAAAGTGAGTTACCTAAAGTCGATCCCGCCAGAGGAATTCTTTCATTCGCCATGTTATAATTACCGACTATAGGAAATGTGGAGGCATAACGGTGAGGTGATGTGGAATAACACGTTTTCCAAACCGTATTTTGTGAGAAACGATTAATCTTTCAGAATCTTAAGTTGGAAATACATAGACATATAAATAGCATTTGGACCTTACAAATAATTATACCTTGCTATGTAGGAAAAAAATCGGCCATAAAACATTCTAAGCGGGAGAGCCTGAATGTATATGTCACAATGAAGAAGTGGAGCACTTTTTTTCAAGTGAGGCATCCCCGTTGTGTTGAATATATGCTAAAATGTAATATAATATATATATATAATACAGTCATACACAACTTTATAATTTATTAGATTATATTAGATTATAATTCCATCTACATGTTTCAACCCAATTTACGAGATCTTATATTACAAGAATTCTTGTAATACAAGATCTCGTAAATTGAAAGCATTATCAATTGGACACTCCACCTGTTCCAAGATCAGCCTGAAGATGGCCCTAAAATTGGGCCGAAACATGTAGCTGGAATTATAATCTAATATAATCTAATAAAATACAAAGTTGTGTATGACTGTATTATATATATTTTATATTACTTTTTAGCATAAGTGGATCCCCTTTTTAGGACGACAATCAGTATTGGCTTTTCATAAAGTCATCAACGCATTTGACTGTCTCAGAAGCTATCTAGTTTGAAGTAGCACCCGGTACCAGCGACTCAGTGGTTTCACATTTAACTTCATTAAACAGGCCTGCTAATATTATGGTGTAGCCTTCAGCTCTCTAAGCTCTTAGTGCCTCTAACGGTAGGGCTTCAGAGTTTTGTTGTTAACAAAAGTATATTGTAATTTGCACTTCTGAGAATAAGCCACTTCGGGCGCTCTAGAAATCAACGGTATGGTTTTCAGAAACAGACGATATAGAGAAGGACAAAATACATTCATCCCACCATCTGGTTCGCCGTCACGTTTAGCCTAAGGAATGCATTTACAGATTCCTCGAGGAAGCAACGATAATTAAACACTTCAAAGCTCGAATTTAATCTGGTACTTAAAAATCCTGTTCCACCCTCACAATAAACAAAGCTAATATCTGCGCAAAGAAATCAGCCAAGTTTAATTTAGGGAAAAAATCTCTATTTATTTTGAGAATCAAGTATGAAACATGGAGCCTACTGGAAAACTGCATTTCTTGGTATTAATGCAAATAAGCTATAAGCGCTTTAAAATTCAAATCTTTCTTTAACTGCAGATAAAATGAAGGGGTGGTCTGTCTTGGGGTCCACGTTCATTCATATGAACTCTTCATTGTCTTTGCATGGAGATTTGCTGTCCCCCAGGCTGGAAATTTTGTTATTTTCATCAGTTGCACTACCGAAATTGTGGCACAGAACTTAAGACAGACCACGATCCCGTCTAATTGACTTCTCACTTCATAATTGAATATAATCTTACATATGTGTGTGTTGTGCGTCTTCTAGTTTTAAAAGTTTTTGTAAAATATCAAACTAAATTACATAGAATGAAAATTATTTTAAAACGATTAAAAACTCTACAAAGCTAGACTTTTTCAAATTACCAACTTAATGCACAATTCCTTTATTCTTCAAAGACATGTATATTACACTACGGTCCTCAACATGTAACATACATATTGTTGAATAATAAAGGAATTGTGCATTAAGTTGGTAATCTGAAAAAGTCTATACTTTGATGCACGGTCAGAAAAACTTCAAATTCTACAAAGCTATTTTTTATAAACAAAGAACCTAAGAAGCATTTACAATGAAATTAATGTCTCTAATTCCTTACGTATGATTCGCTTCTATTCTGAAACGACAGAAAAAGTCTCTATACATGGTTGTAACGAGGGTTGATTCTTCCCGTCTGTTTCTGTACTGCATTACCCTCTTTCCGCCCCTAGTGGTAACAATCAGCTCACCGTGCTTGTAGTTAGCGAAGTTATCTATGACAAAAGTTTTAGACAAATGGAGAAAAATACAAGGAATAATGTTGTAGACGATCCATAACATCTGGAGGGAATAAGCTAAAGAAGGACTTTGCTTGGGTGCAGAGTAATTCACACATTTCAGTTAAATTTGGTATTGAGGTCAATTTCAAGGCTATGGAAAATATCAAGTCAATAAACATCATGTATAACATTTCCGAATAAAAAATTACAAAAATTTTTAATGATTTATTTTCCTATAAAATCAGTATTTGAGAAAGTACATGTTACAATAACAGTCTAAAATTTGTGTTTCTTGAATGTTTAGATTTTGTGAATTACTGATGGCACAAAAGAAAAGATATACTTACATTTGTTATAGTATGACGTCTATAGCATACATGTGCATCTGCTCTGAACAAATATGAAGGCCTAAATGTAAGACTGGGGGGGGGCGGGGGGGAAGAATATCGCAATTATTCTTTCAAGTCTTGTTAAGGTTTCTGTTTTGTGTTAACTTCCCTCGTGACTTAAGACGGTATTTTGGAACTCTATGTTAGATTTTAGGCAGGTGTTATATTTCGCTAATGCAATTTTAATGTTTAAAACACTTCTGTGTCACTTTAAGGAACTGGGTACGAGAGACTGTTGCCAGGTAACAGTGCGCCGTGTTTCAGCGGCAGCATCTCCTACATCGCTTTGAGGCGTGTAATCGAATCATACTTCCACAATCGTTTCAGAGGCAATCGTGTTAAAACAGTATTCGTATAGCTGTTGCCTGTAGTAAGTGAAACTGAATAAAGACACTTAAAGATAATTATTAATGTACTATTAATTTCGTGCTTATCTTCATTTTCACCTCCCGGAGTTTGTTTCGCACAAGTAAAATTCTTCTGGCCTGTTGCAGTGTGTAGTAATAAGGTAAAAAAAGTCCCCTGTGTTTAAGAAAGCGACAAGACAAGAGGACGTGTGGCAGAGAGGTCATTTAGCTCCACTTGTTTGTGTCAATGCCTAGTCAGTTTCCGGTACACATTAAATATAACGCTGAGCATGCCTCAAATTTAATTCGGAACCATGTACAACTTTTCTCACTGTAGGGCAGTCCCTTCGTAATTCCTAAGGCTTCTGTCCATTAGCTTAGTCACTGTGCTAATTTTTCGTGGACACAGCTTTTTTCTGTGGCGCTACAGCCCAAATCACGCCCAACCAGCCTCATTACTGAAGTGTATACCGGTATACATCACACACATTTAGACATACACATAGCTGATAGGGCTCCTCTGAACACGTGATTATCTGGCCGGAGAGGCTGCTACCAGCACAAAACAGAGCAAATACAAGAAAAGAATATTCAATCCTTCAGATGGATACGATCCCCCCCCTATCCCGGCAACCAAGAGGCCGCAGTCCTACGCCTTAGACCGCAGGGGTACTGGGATGGGCCGGACAGAGCAAGTATCGGCGTATTTAAATTTCGAATATTGTGGAATGCGCTAAGGAAGGATATTACTATACCTAAGAGGGACTGAGGAAAACGTTATTGTACAAGGCATATTAGGTCTCTGACTCGATAAAAAATTTCGGACCCCCCCCCGCAGCAATATGTAGGGTAACCATTAACTGGAAGGCCGTACTTGTATGTCTATGGGTCATTTGATGACATTTATCATCACAAATCATCATACCCTCTCTCAATAACAACGGCATGCTTCCCTGCATTTAGGTGTTAAGTAGAACGATGACAGAATTGCGGGTCTGATTTTATACAACTGCAACATCACAAATAAGGTAAAAAACAGATTTTTGATGCCCATAACAGAAGATGAAGCTGTAGGTATCGACAAAATGTCATTTCATTTTTCATAGAGTAGAAAATACGCGTCGAATGTTTTGGTGGCCTGATTCTTTGTAAAGGGACTTTGGAGATGACTTCAGACAAAGCGAATTGAAAAGTAGGATTTTGTTTAAGGTGGGGTAATTTCTTTAAAGCCAATACTGTCACCGAAAATGTTTCTCTTAGCTACAGGAAATACAGTGTTGCACAAGTAGGAATCACCAGAAAAATCTGATCGTCTTCCTACAGGAGAATCCAGTACAGAGACTACGCTACTGCGTGGATGATCAGGTGTTCGATTCCGGAATGAATCTGTGGTCAAGTGACGTGGGCTTGAATCTGGCCGCACAAATACAAATAGCGTTGGGATTAATATTGAGTGGATCTGCGACTGTGAAGTCCGTCCATACTTGCATTCTTATGGTGTAAAATACAGCTGTACGGTTTGCCTTGCTTAATAGTAACCAAAGAGAGGTTTTGTATTGATCTAACAAATGTGGTGTGGCGGTGTTAAAAACTCGATACATAACTTAAATTGTAACTGTTGTTGTATAAAAGCACAGAAGAATATGAGCATATATGCAATAAGTTAAAAAAGAACATTTATTATTAGGTACATATCTGGATCTGCGAATCGGGGAGTAACAGCAGTATGGAGTAGGGAAGGAAATAACAAAATGATTTGGACGATAAGTACAGGGGGTACGTGGGAATTGTTTAGAAACTTTGATTGGTTTAGGCATCAAGAAGGAAATATACCCAGATTCTGGGCGTGATACAGAAACATATTAAAGTGGAAGTAGAGTAAGATTTTGTGGATAGGAGTTAACTGTTTCTACAGGGTGTATATTGAAGGGCTATTACCAAGAATCTATCCAATAAATTCCGTGATCCATAAAAGCAGTGAATTTTTCTAATCCGATTAATGTTGTAACTACCAGTATGACATTTACTTATGTGAGCTAATTTTACTCTCGTGAAAGGGGATATCCAGTTTTTAATATTTAAGCTAATATGAGCTGAGATATCGACAAAGATAGCAACTGTATACAGGACGAAGTACAAATGCTTCTGGTTTTAACCAATTTTGAACCAAATTCACAAACAAAAACCAGTTGTCACTTCTTCAATAATGTTTTGGAAATATTTAAAACATAAACTGTATTTAATGAAAGGAAAACCATGCTTGATATATGACATTTACTTCAGCAATGTGTTAAGAGTATTTTTGACATGCATTGAAGATTGTGTTCGCATGTCACATACATAAGCGTTTATCACAGTGATGGAATGGTAGTCAATTTAGCTACATACTCGATGTCCTCAATTCCAGGCTGATGAATTGAAAGAGGAGTTTCCTGAAATAGTATTTAGAGCCCACATTAATCTTTTACATGTCGACGGATGCGCAAATTTTGCATGTCAGCCCCACTGCCAACATGGTTCACACATTTGATTTGTAATGAATGAAGCACTCCCCTGGCAACATATTGACAAATTAATGACTCCCACTTACCCTTGTTGCTTCATATTTGTGAGACGTATGATCGATACCTGCCTGTATTTCTCATATTTATATTTAAAATTGCTACACTAACGAAAATTTTGTCATAAATTCTGTGGAACAAAAAAAGAACTTATAAGTATGCATGAGTAAGATTCTGGGTATAGTTAGACCTTCGAAGGTCAGTGCTGATTACATGCACCAGTTGATTTGATACCAAACACATTGTGTTGTGCACACTGTATTTTGTATATTTCTTGCAACAAACAAAATTGTTTACTTACAAAACATTAATATTTCGATCTTTATAATGGAGCTTATCGGTGTTTACTGTGAAGTAGGAAATACATTTCAAGAATTATGTAAATTAATTCTGTACTTAGAAAGATAAGATTCGAGCTGTTAACTAGTTACTTTGTGTAACTTACGATAGAAGGACAACATTTTTATCATCAAATCAGTTTCTGTGTAAAGACACTTGACTTATAAGTAGCACAAATTCGACAGAAAATTTTGTATAGTGTCAAGAGCAAATTTGGAAAAGCATGGAATAAAGTTTCATTACTAAAAATCTTCAACGATTAATGTTTTTCTTTTCGTCTTCAGAGGAAATCACCCAGCCATCCAAATTTAGGGCGACCTACATTCCGTGGAACTGCCGGTTTATGTACGGATTTTTTTTTTCGTAAGAAATATCTATACCGATAGAGTTTCGGGTATTCCGTTTCATTATTAAGAAGGACATTTAGTTCCGCTCGGATGCTAACGTTATATTTGTGATTGTTTAATTTGTGGCTTCTCATAAATTTCATTTCTGCCGCTTCTAAAATAAGTCTATTGTTCCAGTTAATATCATGTTTTCACAATTATATTTTAAATTTCGAATAAAGCAACTGTGGCATATTTATAAAATATTTTGAAATTAACTTTAAAATATATACACGTACCACATAAACTTCACTCAAGATAACGTGTTGCAAGTAGGAGTTTCGAAACAAGGATAGCACACACACGAATAAGTGTTAAATACTTAACCTCTTGTGGTTCAAAGTTTTAACCATTTTATTATGCACTAGTGCAGAAGCTTTCACGATATTCAGAGCAAATTCAGAGTGAAATTTAGGTTAAAAAATTTTAACTATTCCAATAGAAATACACGTCAGATAAGAGGCTTTAAGTACTCAAAGTTGTGCGTTCGGTGTGAACACTTTTATCTTATAACGTAAGGCATTAAGTTCTTGCAAATATTTGATGTGTCGCTAAGAACTTAGAGGTGAACGGGGCACCCTGAAGATGATGTCGACGAACACCAAAAAGCTTCGGAGCAATAATTAATATTTGATTTAGTATGCATAAAGGTGTGCATAAGTGTTGGTCCATATAAGGAAATATGAACATAAGGCTCACTGCATGTAGCGTTAAAGCATTTAGTCTCTGCCTTTAGTCTGAAGAAGTGAAAAGAAGCAGCAGTGCCGTACTTCATACTGCTGCATTAAATTATTGTAGAGGGACTGAGGAGTATGTTTTTGGCGCAATAGCCCCCAGAGGGCCATGGCCTCTCATTTATGAGGTTTCTAGATCATACACAACGACGCAACACAGTCGGTAGGACTCCTCTGGATGAGTGATCAGCTCGTCGCCCAGACCTCTACCTGACAACACACAACACTCACAACAGACAAACATCTATGATCCTGGTGGGATTCGAACCCACAATCTCAGCAGGCGAGCGGACGCAGAACTACGCTTTAGACCGCGCGGAAACTGGGACTGGCTGAGAAGTATGAGGGACATAATTAATGACAGCAAGTGTACTGAAGAGAATCTTATTCGGTTCTGTCGCAGCTAGATGCACTGATTATAACATGACTTAATGTGGTGTAAAGTTTGGCATGATTAATGCAAATAGTGTCTTCAGCACCCTGCTGAACATTTGGAACTGTATATAACAGTTTCTTTTTGTTGAAGAACTTCTGTTACTTTAAGTTTATATACTGACTGTATTCCAGTTTCCTCTTCGTCCTCCTTCATCGAAACACCAGGACACTACTTCATCGGATTAAAATTTTCATAATTTTTCAGTTCCGGCGAAATATACGAGGGTTGAAACTTTAAAAGTGGCAACTATTTATTTACAACTGATAAAAAATAGATATTGTTTCGAAGTTTTACTGTCCTTCACTGGACCGGTCTACCACCTGAAGAATCTCTGGAACAGTTCTGAAGCGAATTCCACGAAGTGGTTTCTTCATCTTAGGAATCAAGTGGAAGTCACAAGGGCTTAAGCCCTTGTGACTTCGACTTGATTCCTAAGATGAAGGAACCACTTCGT
>JGI20166J26741_11805140_pt1 | contig 10141 bp, 4 predicted proteins | sample TergutCu122P5_FD_26741 | JGI IMG/M metagenome (IMG submission 26741) | reverse complement strand
GACTACATTGAAGGACAGTAAATCTTCGAAACATGTATCTATTTTGTATCAGTTGTAAATAAATAGTTGCCACTATTAAAGTTCCAACCCTCGTAATATGTCCATAAACAGAGAAACATCTCTTATGCACTGGCAGTTGTCCGTCTGAATTTTCTCTTACTAAGTGTGGTGAGAACAACTGGGCTCAAGCGGTAACATTTCTGACTTGTATTCGATAGATAATAGGTGTAATTCTCGGCCGGAACACCGACTATTCTAAGGGTTTTCGTGGTCTTACTCTGTACCTCCAGAGAAACATTAATTATGATTTACTTACACACTACTCAGTTCGTCCTCCGAGCAGTGACTGAGACCAGCTCTTTCTAAGGGAAATATTTATATTAGGTGTTGTAAACAGTTCCCATATTCGAATACCTAAGCCGACGGGCAGAATCCATTTAACTCTACTTTGGTACGTAATTCCTATTATATTACTGCATATTTAGAAACGCACTGATAACTGAATAATTTATATTTAAGGATCAAAAGGCGTACAATAAAGCACGACTCACTTGACGGTAAAAATAATATGCTAAGAGTGCAGAGAAGACACAACAAACACCTAATTCACTATGGCCACTCTCTTGGCTATGATTCGTGCCCATAGCCCTAAAAACATAAAGTTCTAACAACTAAATTGTCACTGACAGTGTGTCTGGACTTTTGTCTCTACCTTTTTTTTTATTTTTCTTTCAGCCATATTTTCTTTGTGCACTGCGTGATAGAAAGCTCTTTCCCCATCCCGCTGGCGATCTAAACGAAGAGAACACAAAAAATGAAGTTTCGAGAAGAACCGTAATTTTATCTGAGCGCATTTGGCGGGTTAAGCCTGCGCTTTTTCATACATTCTCCATTCTCTGACACTGTTCTTCTGTTCAGCGTAGTGGAAATTTCTTTTTACAGTTGTATTGAAGAAGCTGTTGACGGCCTAGTTAAAAAAAACTGCACTTCTTTCAGCCTTCAAAGGCTTGAAAATGGAAGAAACTTTAAAGCAGCAATGCAGTTTGTACTGTAATTAGCCCTTATCCTGCTAATGTGGAGAATATGGCGAGCTCCTAATAATGCCAGCAGATGGCAGATGGGATTTAACTCGGCGTTTAAAGGGTTAGTGATTTTTTTTTACACGTAGCTTTATAAATGAGAGAGACTGATTCTCATCAATGGGTGGATAGACTCGTAGATGCACATATTAGATTTTTCTTCCACAAACAAATTGAAATTGAGCCACATTCATTTGCTGAAAATTATTTTGTCGCGGTTTTCGAAACTAGTGAGGGATCATCAAAACTGCGGTTGAGAAAATGGACCATTATCACCAATTAATTCTAGAAGAAGGCAAATATTATTTTTCCCTCCTTCCTATATTTCTTGTGACAGAATCGTAACGGATTCTTACATATACTATTCTATACGGTTCTGACGATGGCGCACGGCATCTGAATTTACGAATTTTAACAGGCTGCGTTTCGGGGAAATTGTAGGTCCCCGTCTTTAAGTTTTCTTTGTCCAAATATAAAATGTTACTACATAACGCCTATTTACATTCTGATTAAGCCCGGACTAAAGTCAAATTAGTGAATGCAACGTATTTCAATAACCGAGTAAAAGCTATGGCTATGCAAAGGTCGTGAGATCTCAGATACACGAAATAATCAGTGGGGACTATACATACTTTCTTTTACTGAAACGGCTTCAAACATTTAGTTCCATTATATTATTTTCTAGCCGCGTGTCCATCATACGACTGGCTGCCATAATATTCACGCTCTACTCCAGGCTTTTTCATCGGTCGTTTCTTTGCTCTTAGAGCACATCAAGCATTGACTTCACCTACCGTTAAGCTGCCATCCTGTTGTGTTGTGTTGTGTTGCGTTGTGTTACAATATATACTCAGTAACCATGGCAACCCCGGTGTGAATTACTGTCGATTACGCTCGATTATTATTGGCTTGAGTGTGATTTACGCGAGTGCGCAGCTGGGTTTTTGGCCTCCGGGGTGAGAAATCGCAGTGGCGCTCCTAGCGGAAATTATGGGACCAAGTACAGGCTTTTATTACAATTTATTTTATTTGGCTGTACAATTTAATTTTTTAAAGCGCCCTGCAGCGGTCGCACCGCTCGCCCACTTCCCACAATCTACGACGCACGTACACAAAGAGTGACAGAGGCACGCGGTGTTGTATCATGTGATGTATTTCCGTCACACTCCCTGCAAAGGCACACAGGCAACTCCAGTTATGCTCAGGGTATAACGAAACCAGATACTTTGCTAGAATACGGGGAAACCCCATGTTAACAGTTCCTATTATGCTCTAGGAAAATCCTACCCTCTACTGTAGCGCCGTTTTTGGGCTATAGTAAGGACGCAAAAACTCCTCACTGCAGACTGTTTTGTGCTGGCAACCTCATACTGTTATAATGGTTACATCAAGCGTCCTGAGATGAGGGGAACGCGAACCCAGCAAAGAAGGAAATACGTGCGACATGTTGGACAGATTATTTATAAACATAATATGTTATTGTACCTACCTCTATTTACCGTTCCTTCATCTGTACTTCGTTTTGTATACGGTTTATTGCTAATAGCTTTAAGATACTCATTGAAGAATGTTTTAGCACACGTTGAAATTATTGTTGTAAAGGTGAAATTAATTCTCCATATTATGATAATATATTTTTACAGAGATTATTGTTCCGCCACAAGATGAAGATTCGCCAGATCCTATACTATCTGCTGGTCTCTTTGAGGGTGATATTGCTGGTGTCAATGTGTCCGATTTCAGTTCGTTTGAGAGGAATGCCATCAGAGATATGAGAAAACGCTGGCCAGGAGGCATTATTCCTTATGTCATCTCAAGCTCTTTCAGTAAGTAGTAACACGGTACATAAAGTTTACTTAGTGTATAAATCCCTTCACGTAAAGCCTACTGTAATCCAAACACTTACACTCCCCGACATATTCAATAGCCCTTTAAGGACGGCAGTAGCCAGGAAAGAATTTAAGTTCCCGCCACATATCAAGATGGACGGAATTAAAATTCTTGCATCTGCACCTCGGTGTTCCTGTTTGCTAAAATAAGAATATTTTATAGAATTTTAGTGCTATTCGTTGCAGTTAAAAGTTGGTTGAAGAGGTATCATGGCATTAGTTATCTGTATAAATGTATTATTTTTTACGCTTTTTACACCTTTCGAATATCAGCTAAAGTAAGATATTCAAACTGTAGAGTCTTTGTGACAATGAACGCAGTTGTACAGCACGGACAGTAACGATGTGTGACTGACCTATACACACACACACACGTCATTCTGGCAACGTGACTGCGTATCTTGTGCAGGAGCCCTGACGTAATCCGGTTGAGTAGCCTATCAGTTCTTTTCCTGTTACCGTAACATAAACCAAAGAGTTCAACTGAACCAACAGTTGCACATGAATCGCTGTTTTGAAGGCTGGAACTTAATATCCACTATAAGATTTACACATCAAACAGCTCTATTGCTCCAACTCACTTTTCACTCTGAGCGAAGTCCAAGCAAAAGTGGCGAACTTCTCGTGAAGGTTGCCGACCACGGCTTGAATTAGAAGAACGTGGGTTTATATCCTGTGAACATGGATAAAGCACCCCACAAGTTGTTCTCGGAACAATTTATGTGTGTTACCCCCCACGTTTTGTGAATGATGATGATGGCGTTCAGGATAGTTAGGTCAGGTGGGGAGGATGAAGAGATTTTAGGCCATTCCAAGTCTTAAGGGAAATTGTATAGCTTTTTGCCATCATATCGCTCAAATCGACGATACCCATACTCTTAGTGTAACTCTTCATGCACATGGGCTTTGGCGCTTTTCCTTCTTCGTCCACAAAATGACCCGATGCTGGCAGGTTGTTCTTCTTGGTGAGGAGGTAAACTTGCCTCTTGCCTCTTGCCTTTCCAACAAACAGCACTTGCCCCTCCTTTCACCTTACAAACAATATCACCTTTCCACAGTTTCAGTGTGTTTAGCCCACAGTCTGTTGGCACGACCTGTTTGTTGTGGTGAACTATGCCACAACAGTTTATTTTCCCATTGCGTACGTCAGAAAACAGGTGCGGCGACGAAAAATAATTATACATGAACATTGTCCAACACTCTCCTCTTTCATCAGAATGTGACAGTTTCGCTCTATTTCTACGGAAATTTTCACAACTTTCCTCTATGGTATACACCTTTAGCACTGTAATGTTCTGTGCTCTATAACACCAGGTGATTACCAAAATTTCAGCATAACATGTTGCGTTTGTCTTTGGGGAAAACTTGATTCTGAAGATGGAGACAAAATGTCCATCGGACATGTTGTTAATCACCTACCATATTACACAGCATCATAACTCAGAAGGCCATGAAATAAATATTCACTTCTGTGGAAACCACACATTTCAACGTGTTACTTGTGTACTGAAATAATATTGTGATAGGTAAGGAGGTTATCTACAACTGTTGGTACTAAAGATTTGTGCTTCTACTCGTACATTATTACAAATTATGAATAATAAAAGTATTGTTAAACCAAAATAGTGACACAGCATATAGAATACTCAACACAAAACCTTACATTATAGAAGTAAAACAAGGAGGGTCCCCCCAAATGTAAAATACTGAGAAGAAACATTGAAAATTAATTTCAAAACATTATCACATTTCTAAACCTTCAGGCTGTAAAGCCCAGATATCAGCTTCAGACAATGTAACTGTCTAAATGTTGATCATAAAAATGGGAAAATGTGAAACCACTGCACAAGTAAAGTTCATGTCTGCAGTGTTTCAGGGAAAATTTCTCTTCTCTTTAACTACCACAATATGATTTCAGATACGTATGAGAGAAGTGTGATTGCAGCAGCAGTCCTGGAGTTTCATGCGTATACCTGTATACGGTTTGTCCCTCGCACTACTCAGCGGGACTTCGTACACCTCCTGAAAGGGTCTGGGTAAGTGAGAACACATTTATACCAGGGTAGGTGCAACATTATTCTGTTACACTCTGTCAAACGACACAAAAAGTAAAGTTGTCACTGTTCAGACTATAAAGGGAATGGGGAAGAAAGGGAGGCACATGCACACCCAAACAAGGGCCGCTGGGCTACAGCCCCACCAAAACAGAAATTTAAAAAAAAAAAGGGGGGTGGGGGGGATTTTGTAAACATAATGATATCGTATGTTTCATGTAATTTACCCTTCAGCAGAAATCAGCCAGTGGGAATGGCTGATGACTTGCATACTGGAATTCTGAAAAATGAAAAAAAATCTTAAAAAATCTTAGAGGAACTAAAAAAAAACAAGAAGATTGGCTCTTGTGATTTCAATTAAGTGAGTCATGGAGTTCTACAGTCATGTGTACTAAATCATTTGCAAAGCCTGTTATGTAACAGTTACATTTATGCCATGATTTGTAGAAGATAGTTATTACAATCGAACAAAAATTTTCTATAGCCTCAGAGTCAACGCCCCCAAATGAAAAATTCTGGTTGCATGCATGATGGGGAGAGTGCAGGTACAACTCCAATAATTCTTAACATTGGCACTAAATCATAGTGAGTGGGAGACGCACGCCTCGGATGCTATTCCCCGGGAGAAAGAGTCCTTGGCCCCACTTTCAGTCTGAACACTTGTGAGCAGAGAAAAATTTCATGTTTCTGCCTGGAAACATAACATTTTTCCTTGGATATCCAAACTGTCACCTAGTTACTACACTGTCTACATTATGCCAGCTGGCTTCGAAATTAGAGGGTAATGGATATAAGAATTAAATTGTCCAGTTAGTGAAAGAGTATTACAGAGCTAATAGGCACAATTAAGCATACCAAACTAGCCCTGGTGAACAGCAATAATATCCAAGGCTATGCTGTTTTATGAATATGAACTAAATACCTAGAAAATCACTCTTTGCTGCTTCTCAGTTGCAGCAGTCTGGTTGGACATTTTGGTGGTGGACAACAAGTATCACTGGGAGCAGGATGCTTGTACAAAGGCATTGTGGAGCATGAGTTGATGCATGCTTGTGGCTTCTGGCATGAACAAAGCCGTGGAGATCGTGATGAATATATTAGCATCCTCTGGAACAATATTATGCCAGGTGAGCTGACATTCAGTTTTATTCCTCGTTAAACTCCAGATTGGGCTTTAACCTCAATTATGATTTCTACAAGTCATTTTTAGAAATATGTTTACAATTACCATAATTGAAAGCAAAGTAAATGTATGGATATCATATTTTCTTTTGTGATCTGAACCAATAAAATTTCACATGTTTTAGAAAATTGTTAAATAACTTTCTACTAAATACTCTATGTTTATTGTTAAAATAATTAATACATTTTGTATATTTTACTTTTATAGTCAATAAACTCTGTTAATATGCCAACTATGACAGTAAATTTCCAGGGAAAACCATAACTACATAGAAACACATCTGGTCTACACTTTCCAGATATCATATCATATCATTTATTTTCATTCTGTGGATCCATACAGGATTACAAAATCCATATGGATATGGAAATAGTCATATTTGCTTAAGAAATCTAGAAGTGAAGTCAATATAAAAGTGTACAATAATTTAATTACTAGACCTAGTACAATATTTGAGGTTTTAACATAGCATGAAGTATTTTAATATAAAACGTAATAATGTTAGAGCACCAATTTAAAACATAGTGTACTTACTGGCCAAGAAATAATTTACCACATCACTGCATAACAGACAAAGATTGGTATGTTCACGTAGTTGTGTTACATATACAAGCAGATCTAAGCTACAGATTAGTAGATAAAGAAAAAAGGAACATAACTTCATGTGCTAAACTTTTAAGTACCAATCCAAATCATATGTAAATATATTTAACTTTTTTTTTTAATTCAAAATATTCCTCCAGAGAATAAAAGGAATTTTCGTGTAGAAATTTCTGTAACACCAATTTAAATTTCTTGGGATTATCAGGCTCTATTTTTATATAAGTAGGAAGCATATTAAACACCTTTACACCTAAATAGTACACTCCCTTCTGATATTTAGTCAAATTGACAGATGGTTGGTGGAAATTTGCATGTTGCCTAGTGTCAATGTAGATATATCTCAGAATTTACCAGAAATTGTTTCTTATTTCTTATCATAAACAAAAGGAGAGAAAGAATGTATTGGGAAGGGAGTGGTAAGATTTCTAAATTAAAAAACAATTTTCTGCAATAGTCACTACTTCTACAACCCATCATGATTCTAATAATCTTCTTTGCAATCTGAAAATCTTTATACTGTCTGAGGAGTGCCCCAGAATAATAGACCATGGGTCATTACAGAGTGGAAGTAGGAATAGTAAATCATTTTCAGAGCATTTATTGATATGTATAGTTTGACTGACTGCATAGCATTGCAAGCTGAGCTTAGTTTAGACTTAATGCATTCAATGTGTGTTTTCCAAGAGAGATTATTATGAATAAATAGCCCCAGAAATATTGTTTCAATAGATATGTATGTTTGCAGACCATTATGATCCATCCTTATTATGAACCATGTCTTAGGTCTGGATCAATTGTAATTAAGTTTCCACAACTCTTAAGCACCACAGACCAGTGTTATTTATGACCAGATTTATCTATTTCAGACTCAGAACTGACATCAGCCTGTGTTTTCAGGAACAAAAATTATTCTTGTACACAACTGTTCCAGTAGATGGTATTGTTAGTACTGATTAGCAGACATATCTATGCTGCAGTCATATTTAGTTCAACAGTCATTGCACTTAGGTTCCTCTGGAATTTGAATAACTCTGTTCTTAGCTTTATGCTAAAAACAAGCGTGGTCTAATGTAGTACCTGGTGGTAGAATTAGAAAGGTGCATTTTGATTAAGAATGATGTCTGGTTTGAATTACATGGCAGCTGCAAGCTTCAATACTGTTTTTTGTTTGTACACTTCATATGTAAGATCATTATACCAGAGATATCTTTGACATGCATTTTGTACAAATTTTTTTACAAGAAATATTTTACTGACTAAGATACCATTCACCTTTATTGTTAAACGGCATTCACACCCATTCCTTAATTACTAAATGCATTCCTTACTGAATTCTGTAACTGTCTGCAACTGAACAGTCTCTAACCCTTAGCACTAGTCAGTAACCTTATGCCCAGTGTAAGTAGACCCATTCTTGTATGTTAACATCCACTGGCTATTGTTGAAGTCATGATGTGATATTGAACAATTTCTGTTGTTTCCTCATAATGGAATGACAGAAGACATGAAACAGCAAAAGTACAGTATCAAATGTGAACTTGAAAAACCGTCTTTCTGCATATTTTAACTTATTGTAATGATCGATGTAAAGCACCATGAAGAACCCAAACCCAGTTCTGAACTTCATATTTCTAGTGTTACCAGGTAAATTTAACTGCTCCATATTTTAAGTGTTCAATCTCACTATACCTCCTGACATTTTCATGACATTTTTTGTCAGTAAAAATAATAGTAAGCATGGTACACTGCCTTCTCAAAAAGCCAAAACTAATCGTTCAGAATTCATGAAACAGATCAGATATGTCATATGTATATGGTAAAAAATAAAGCAGTGTAATGGGAACTTCATTTAAGTCATTATAGAACATGTTAATGTAATTCTATGTCACTGAGGTACTCCAAAACTCATCAATGGCTGTAAACTGATGTTACATTATATAGACTTTGTATCAACATAAATGAGTTTTCTTACCAACTTCAGTGGCATCTTCTTCTAGTAACCTCCACAGCTGTGACACATAGTGAAGTGGTCATTAATGCCAGTGTACACAGGCACTACAATATCATACAAATGTATGAATCCTTCTAAATTTAGTTACATAAGTTAAAACTAAATTTAATGCTGTAAGTAAGAAATCCCCTAGAATGATCCAGACTGTTACAGTCCAAAATGAGCTGTTGAAGTTTGTTGTGTTGAACATACCAGGTTGAGGCCCTGTGACATGCAGGCAAATAAACTAATAAATATTATGAAACAAATTAGCTTACATGGTTTTACAACTTTCTTCCCCCCCCCCAAAAAAAAGCATTTAGGAATAAAAATGACTGAACGTATTGTTACTAAACTGATATTCCCAATAAGTAGGTACTACTCATACCAGCATAGATATACAGAAAGAGGTAACAGTAAAAAGATATTTTAAGTTCCTACATAACTGTATGTTTTCTTTTTAACTTTGTGTCTGCATATTTATAACAGTGTTTTAGCTTAAATAACACAACTCTGGTGGTACTGAGGAGATGCCATATTGCCTCAAAAATGGTTTTAAACATGTCCTCCTCTGGTCTGGCCACAAAGGTCACCAGGCTTCTGTGTGTAATTCCTGGTAGTGGGGCATGTTGAAAGAACATGTGCATTCAATGAAACCTAGGTTTGTCAGTGACCTTCCATGTCACATTTGTAAAGTGATTATAAGTAGCCAACAGACATGTGCATGCTTCTGACACAGTTGCTATTAAGTGTATGATAATTTGCATCAGCAACTGGAACTAAGTATAAGATGCCCCCTATTCAACAGTAAATTATGCAATAAAATATTCCCATTAAATTAGGAGAAATTAATTATTCAGAATCTGTAAATTATCAATAACATTCACAAATATATATTCACACATGAGTACAAATAATAATTTCCCCTTTGATTGTTCAACATATCTTCATATGTGAAATTTATCTTCTCTTTTTCACAGGAACAGAACACAATTTTCAAAAATTTGGTTGGCATATGGCACAGAGTCTTGGAGTAGCATATGACACTGGTAAGAATGCAAATTTTACATTGTGCTAATAGGCATGTATATCAAATTTTAGCGTTTCATCATTTAACAAATCACAGGAAGAATTATTATTTCATTTTAAATGCTTGGAATTTACAGCGAAAGGCAGGGGTGGCTCGCCCATAACGGCTGCAGGGCTGCAGTCCCTGCAGAAATTTTGAGAAATGTGAAATAGTCGAGTAGCAGTTTTGGTTAGGAGATACGTAAATTCTTTACAAGCAGTGGCGTACCGAGGGGGGTGGTTTGGGGTGTTCAAACCCACCCCCCCCCCCCCCC
>JGI20166J26741_11805029_pt1 | contig 10142 bp, 9 predicted proteins | sample TergutCu122P5_FD_26741 | JGI IMG/M metagenome (IMG submission 26741) | reverse complement strand
CTTTCCGCCACCGATCAAACCTTTGGCTTTGACACCGCTCTGTCCACCGCCACCGAGGCCCTGGATAAACTGCATACCACCGCCGAATCACATCACCGGGTGATGGTGCTGGAAGTCATGGGCCGTTATGCCGGTTGGATAGCCTTATATTCGGGACTGGCCGGGGGAGCGGACGTAATTTTAATCCCGGAAATTCCCTATGACCTGGACGTGGTGATTGAAAAAATTAATGCCCGCAGCAGAGAAATGAAAAAATTCAGCATTATCGTGGTGGCGGAAGGGGCTAAACCCAAAGGCGGCGAGATGATGGTCAAACAAATAGTGGAGGGCAGCTTTGATCCGATCCGGCTCGGCGGCATTGGCGACGAAATCGCCCGGACTATTGAAGCAGCCACCGGCCAGGAAAGCCGGGTCACCGTCTTAGGACACTTGCAAAGGGGGGGCTCGCCTACCGCTTTCGACCGCATTTTGGCCACCCGTTACGGCGCCGGCGCCGTGAACCTGGTAGCCGAAGGTAATTTTGGGCGCATGTGCTGTTTAAAAGGCCAGAACATTGATTCCGCGCCGCTGGCGGACGCGGTCGGCGAATTGCGCACCGTGCCTGTTGACGGCGAGATGATCCAAGTGGCCAGGGAGTTGGGTATTTCCCTCGGCATTTAAGCGCCGCAATGCGCACACAAAACTCCGAATAGTTACTGCTTTCGCATCGAGCGGCACGCAAAACCGTTAACCATGCGCTCATGCTCTCCGAGAAATCGCTTACGGTTAACGGTTTTGCGTACCGTATTCACTTTGAGTGTCAACAAACTCTGAACAGGAGAGGACCGTTATGCATTTAGAACCGCCGGTATTCAGACCGCCCAGTGAGGCATTCAGCCTGATCCTGCAATTAACCATCGGGTGCCGGCACAACGCCTGTACCTTCTGCGGTTCCTTCAGGAGCAAGAAATTCCGCATTAAATCCTGGGAGGAAATGAAAAACGACATTGATTCCTGCGCCCAGCAGATGATCGGCACGCAAAGGATTTTCCTGGCCGACGGCGACGCCTTAGCGGCGCCGGCCCCGCTGATTATCCAGACGGTAGAGCGATTGTACAGTAAATTTCCCGGCCTGGAGCGGGTCACCATGTATGCCGGGCCCCTGGACATCCTGGCCAAAAGCGAAGCGGAATTAAAAGAGATCCGCCAAGCAGGCGTAACCATGCTCTATATGGGTTTGGAAAGCGGCAATGAAGCCATTTTAAAGGCAGTCTGCAAAGGGGTAAACCCCACTGAGATGATTGAAGCGGGCCGCAAAGCCATGGCGGCGGGATTCGAACTTTCCGTGACCATCATTGACGGATTGGGGGGCACCGCTTTATGGCGCGAACACGCCACGGACACAGCCAAAGTGTTAAGCGCCATTGACCCTAATTATGCCGGGACCCTTACGCTAATGGTACTGCGTAATACCCCGCTGTACCGCCGGGTGCAGCGAGGGGAATTTGAAGTGCCCGATACAATGGGCTTTTTGGCCGAGCTTAAATGTTTATTGGAAAATGTCAATTTAACCAATTGTGTTTTCCGCTCCAACCATGCCTCCAACTACCTGCCCCTGGGCGGCGTCCTGAACAGGGATCGGGATCGGTTGGTGGCACTGCTGGAAAAGGCCATTACCCAACCGGGCGATATCCCGCTGCGGCCGGAAAAAAGCAGAAGATTATAATTAAAAAAATATTTTCACTCGTTTGAGGGTGCAACTTCAATATAAATATGTTAAAATTTAGTATATATAACATATTTTACCGGAGGTGGCATCCTTGAAACTTTTTTCTTCGCCCCTGATTATCCTGTTTTGTCTGGTTATCAACTATCAGGCTGCTGTTACTTTTAACCGGGGGCATGAGACAGACGATCCGACGGCAATCAAACAGCTGGTTTCCGATGCTTTGGAGTATAATGGCTGGGTAAATGAGCCAGACTATCAGGAAAGGCTCGGCAGCATGTACAGCGGCGCACTGCTGACGAAAATACTAACGTCGGTTAAACAATTCAGAAGCGTGTGCACCGACTGGTCTACCTTGACTTTTGTCTCCAATTGCCATATTGTTTATCAGGATGGCAGCAGCGCCCTGGTTTTAGCCTTATTCTATGATCAGAACCCGGATGGGACCACCGAAGACAGGAGCGCGGCGCTGCTAAAATTATCCAATACGTCTGCCGGCTGGCGTATCACCGCCATGAATATGTTCTTAGTTCCAGGAAAGGAGTGACCGTCATTGGGCCTGAAAATCGGGATCTTTACCGACAGCTACCTGCCTTACACCAGCGGAGTGGTAAGATCCATCGAAACATTCTCGGCCGAACTCCGGGATCAGGGCCATGAAATATATATTTTTGCTCCTGACTACCCCCGTTGCGCGGACAATGAACAATATGTCTTCCGGTTTTCATCCATCCCGGCGCCAACCAACAGCGGCTTTGCCCTGGCGGTGCCTATTTCCGTGCGGCTGCGTCCGATGCTGAAGAAACTTAACCTGGATGTGATCCATGTACATTCGCCTTTTATGCTGGGGCGTTTGGGCGCCCGATGGGCCAAAAAACTGAACCTGCCGTTAATCTTTACTTTTCACACCCTCTATGATCAATATGTTCACTATGTGCCCTTTGGGCAAACTTTGACCCGGGAAATAACCAAAAAATTCTGCGCCGAGTTTTGCAATCAATGTGACCAGGTCATTGTTCCCACCGGGATTATCACCGGCCACTTGAAAAGCTGGGGGGTGGAGGCGGACATCAGGGTCATCCCCACCGGCATCAAACTGGAAAACTTTCGCCAGCAACAAAAAAACTGGCTGCAAACTAAATTTAACCTTGCCCCGGCGACAAAAATCATTATGTCCGTTGGGCGTTTGGGCAAAGAAAAAAACTTCGGGTTTATCATCAACAGCTTTAAAGAAATTGCCGCCGGCTACCCGGATGTCAAACTGGTCCTGGTAGGCAAAGGGCCGGAAAGGGAGGCCCTGGAAAAACAATGCCATGAATTGGGCATCGACGCACAGGTGATTTTTACCGGCGCTCTGACCGGTGAAGAAACAGCCTTGGCCTATAACAGCGCCCACATATTTGCCTTCGCTTCGGTCACCGAAACCCAAGGGCTGGTCATTGGCGAGGCTAAAACAGCCGGCTTGCCGGTGGTGGCAGTCCGGGCCAACGGCGTTTCCGAAATGGTTGAAGACGGGGTCGACGGTTTTCTGACCGATTTAGATCAGGAACAGTTTGTGGATAAAATCAAACTGCTGCTGGATGATCGGCAGCTGCTGGATAGGCTAGGTCAAAACGCCGCCCGCAACGCGGAGAAAATTTCCGCCGCCAATTGCACCAGCCAATTGCTGACCTGTTACCGGGAGGCCATCCAAAGAAAGGAACAAAAGCTCAAGACTTCCGCTCTAAACTAACTGTTTTGACGCGCCAAGCAGCTTTGGAGGGTTGGCTAAGTGGAACAATGGTTTCCGGTTATTTACCCTTACTTGTTTATTTTTTTTGCCCGGGTGACAGACATGTCCCTGGATGTGCTGCGCATTTTGATGTTGATGAAGGACCGGCGGGTATGGGCCTCGGTAATCGGTTTTTTTGAGGTGGCGATATTTGTCCTGGCGCTCAATGCCGTATTAAAAGGCGGCTTGACCGATCCGGGGAAAGTGGTTGCTTATGCGGGCGGGTTCGCCACAGGCAATTATCTGGGCAGCTACATTGAGTCTAAATTAGCCTTGGGGTTTTTATCCATCAATATTATTCCGCCCAGAGATTTAGTGGAAAAATTTACTTGTTTAGCGCGCCGGGAGGGTTTCGGCGTTACCTCGGTCAAGGGGAGCGGCCGGGACGGCGAAAGAACCATGCTGTTTGTAATGATTAAACGTAAGGATCTCAACAAGGCGCTGAGCATTATTAACAAGATCTGTCCCCACGCCTTTTTTAACGTTTCCGACGCCAGACGTATTCACGGCGGCGTGTTTCCGGTCCGCAAGGGCAAGTAACGGCTAACTCGAGGTTCGAGGTTCGAGACTATACAGTGTTCATTGGTACTCAAAGTGAATACGGCACGCAAGCAGCGCCATGGGACGCCGCGATTTATCGAACGCAGACTTACCGATCGCAGTGATAATTTAAATTCAAGTTTACATATTTGGTGCCCTGGTTAATGGCCTGGGAGCGGTTTTTAACGTTCAGTTTCCGGTAGATGTTGCGCAGGTGGGTTTTAATCGTATCTACGGACAAGTGCGTAACCACCGAAATTTCTTTATTCGTCATCCCTTTGGCCAGATGAAAAAATATTTCTTTCTCCCGGGGAGTAAACTGGATGGCCTGCTTTTTGCTCTCCTCAGGCTTACCGGCTATTCGTGATAACTCCACATAGTCATTGACAATGGTGTTCATCACGGAGGGATCAATTATTTTCTCCCCCGTGTAAACCCGGCGAATGGAATCAATCAGTTTTTCCCTGGAAACATGCTTTAAAATATAACCGCTGGCGCCGGCCTGCAGAGCCAACCGCATAAACTCGGTATCCTCAAACACCGTCAGAAAGATCACTTTGATTTCCGGGCGCTGTTCGATAATCTGCCTGGCCACGTCAATCCCGTTGGTAGCGCCCATTTGGATATCCATTAGAATTACGTCCGGGTTTTCCGTACAGGCCAGCCGGTTGGCTTCCGCACCGTCCTCGCAGCTGCCCACGATGCGGATATCCTCACAGTTGCACAGCATCGTCGCCAAACCTTCCCTGATCATCGGGTGATCGTCAACAATCATTAAATTAATGTTAGCCAAAACACATCTCCTCCGTTATCCCACCGGCTTCCATCCGTTAATCAGCTAATCCTGTCCGAAGCCAAATGGTCGTACCTATTACTCGTATTAATCGGAACGGTAATTTTGATCTCGGCGCCCTGCCCAGGCCAGGAGTCAATCGTACAAGCGCCGTTCAACAGCAGGGCCCTTTCCTGAATACTCACCAGGCCAAGACCGCTGTCCGGTTTAGGCGGGTCCGTCTGATCTTCCTTAAACCCGGCGCCGTTATCCCGGATGGACATTTGCACGTTATGTCCGTCAGCGGCAAAGTTAATATCAACCATTGTGGCGCCGGAATGTTTAATGACATTGTTCAGCGCTTCCTGAATAATGCGGAAAAGAGTAATTTCAACCTGGGGAGAAAATCTTAAATCCTCACCCTGGATAGACAGGTTGATTTTAATCCCGTTTTGCTCCTGAATTTTAGCGGCGTGGGATTGAACGGCGGGCACCAAACCGTAGTTATCCAGAATAATCGGCCTTAAATCATACAGGATGCGCCGGATATCCTGAATCTGCTCACCCAGCATATCAGTTAAATTGATTATTTCATTGTTTAATGTGACCGGCGCCCCTTGCACATCCGAGGTAATCCGCTGCAAACGATACCAAATGGCAATTAACGATTGAATAATGCCGTCGTGCAGATCCGAAGCCAGTCTTTTGCGCTCGTCTTCCTGAGCGGTAATTATTTTATCCACCAGATGGTGCAGCAGCTGTTCCTTTTGCCCAAGCTCCTCAACCAACTTGGCGTTTTCCAGAGCGATAGCGGTGGTCCTGGCAATGGTGAAAATTATTTCCGTCGCTTCGGCGTCAAAACCGGTAATCGCATCGGGCCTGTCCACCTGCATCAAACCGTGTACTTTGTACTGTTTCACAATGGGCGCCACGATCACCCAGCGGTAATTAAAGTCCTCGATGATACTGACCGGATAGAGACTGCTAATATTGCTTGGATTGACAATCACCGGCCGCTGCGTTTCCATGGCCATCGTCAGCGCGGGGAAGGGCTGACAGTTTTTCAGAGCCTTAAACTTTTCTTTGAGCTTATTGTCATAACTCCCCACTGCCACCGCGGGGATAATCCTTTGCGTATGTTCGTCAAGCATATAAATGCAGCAGCGGGCGGAAAAAAGATCCGCGGTTAGCTGGGTCACCACATGCAGCACTTGCTGGATATCAAGCGTCGAACTAATCGTACTGATCATTTCCAGCCAAACGGACAGCTTCCTAAAATAGCGATCCTTTTGCTCCTCAAAAAGAGACTCCTGAATGGTATCAGCCATATGGCGGCCTAATGACACCGCCTTATTCAGCATATAGTCGCCGGTTGCGGCGTCGGTGTCGAATATGCCCACTTCCATGACGCCCAAGGGGTCGTCAGCCTGCAATATAACCGGCATGGTCGTATAAGCCACCGGGCCCATCGGTTCCAGTAACCGATCGCCTTTCAGGCCGGACAGGTTTAATTCATTAAACAAATCAACCCAGCAGCCCCGGGAGGGGGTACTGTCCGGTACGGGATGCTTTGCGGCATGCCACCAGACGGGCGGTTTGCCTTCTCTGATCAAAACCAGTGACGCCCGTTCGAAATCAAATGACAGGACCGATGTATCCAGCACCTGTTGTAAAGTGTTTTCCAGCTTTTTGGTGGTTTCAAAGGAGGAATTAACCTGACAGGCCAGTACCAGCTCCGGGCTAACCTGTTTTGCGCTGCCGAACATAAGTCGCCCTCCCTCCCATATTTATCCCATACTGCAATGACGCGGTTACTATCCAGTGTTTTATACAAATATCTTACACTCCGCCCAAAATACTGTCAATAATTTTGTTTAACCTAAAAAGGTTAATCCGATATTCACCCTTTTTCAACCATGGGAGCCATGCTTTTAAGTGATGTTTTTTCTCCGGCGGCTGGTTTATACTTGATGTATAATTAAGGTAATTGGCTTGAGGAATTACCTGTTTTATTATTATCGTTATAGTATGCGCTATAGTAGTACATATCATAGTATTATATGACATAATGATTACGCTAAAAGTCGCGGCCCGTTTAAACAGGTTTAAAGCATCATACATCAGCAAAGAAAGGAGTAGCTTAATCTTGGCCTATGAAGTCATACAACTGCATAAGGAAGATGGACTGGCCGTCGTCACCTTAAACCGCCCGCCGGTGAACCCCCTCAACAATCAATTGTTTCGGGAGCTTGACCGGGCCGCCGACGAGCTGCAATCAGATGACACGGTTAAGGCGGTGATTATTACCGGCGCCGGGGACAAGGCTTTCGCCGCCGGAGCGGATATTACCGAACTGATTAAGCTCACGGCAGTGGAAGCATATAACTTTTGTCAAGTCTCGCGGGTGGCCTTGGAGAAAATCGCCAACCAAAAAAACCGGTTATTGCCGCCGTTAACGGACTCGCCCTGGGCGGCGGCTGTGAGCTGTCTCTGGCCTGCGATTTTCGCCTGGCTGCCGACAGCGCGAAATTCGGCCAGCCGGAAATTAACCTCGGCCTGATCCCCGGCGCGGGCGGCACCCAACGTCTTTCCCGGCTGATTGGCGCGGCCAAAGCCAAGGAGCTGATATTTTTAGGCGACCCGATTGACGCCGCTGCCGCCAAGAAACTGGGTTTAGTCAACCAAGTAGTGCCGGCTGCATCCCTGATGGCAGAAGCCAAAAAATTAGCCCGCCGGCTGGCCGCCAAACCGGCGGTGGCCCTGCAAATGGCCAAAGAGGCCATCAACACCGGCATGAACATTGATCTGGCCTCGGCGTTGCTCCTGGAAGTCCAAAACGTGGTTACCGCTTTCGCCAGCGCCGACAGCCAGGAAGGCATGACCGCCTTCCTGGAGAAACGAAAACCGGACTTCACCGGCAAGTAGTATGGCATCTGACTAAAAATCAACTAACTGACTATAAACCAACTAACTGAACATAACCAACTTACCGCAAATAAAAATTTAGGAGGTCATTTGATGTATACCAAATCTTATATTCCTTACCGGGCTTATTACAGTTCCCCCTTTGTCCGCTGGCAGGGCAGCCTGCAAAATGAAAACTCCGTGGTGCTGGGGGCGACAACCGCAAAAAGATGGCTTGCCGCTAAGAATATCGATCCCAAGGTTTTTGAATACCTCTTCTTAGGCAAAACTGTCGGACAGCAGCACAGCTTTTACGCCGCTCCCTGGGCCGCGGCCTTAATGGGCGCCGAAGACATCCCCGGCTGCCACGTGCCACAAGCTTGTTCGACATCTACCACTTGCGTCAGCCAGGCGGCGGCAGGCATTGAATCAGGTCTTTTTGAGCATGTGTTCTGCCTGATGACTGATCGCATGTCCAACGCTCCCCACACCATCTGGCCCAACCCCAACGGCCCCGGCGGCGAAGTAGTTTCGGAAAACTGGGGCATGGACAACTTTAATTATGACCCCTGGGGCAAAGTACCCATGATTCAAACGGCGGAAAACGTGGTCAAAAAAGCAGGGGGGATCACCAAGGAAGATTGCGACGCAGTAGCCTTAAGGCGTTACGAACAGTACCAGGACGCCCTGGCCAATGACCGGGAATTTCAAAAACGCTATATGTTTCCGATAGAATACAAAAAAAATAAAAAGGAAACCGCCGTCATTGAGGCGGACGAAGGCGTAACACCCACCACCAGGGAAGGGCTGGCCCAACTAAAACCGGTCATCGAAGGCGGCGCGCACTCCTTTGGCGCTCAAACCCACCCGGCGGACGGCAACTGCGGTATCGTAGTCTGTACGAAAGAAAAAGCCGCCGCCATGAGCGCAGATAGCAAAATTACCATCCAAGTACTTTCCTACGGCTATGCCCGCGCTCCCAAGGCCCATATGGCCATGGCAGTGGTGCCGGCGGCAAGGATGGCCCTGGCCAAAGCCGGTATCGGTATTAACGACGTCAAAGCCGTCAAAACCCATAATCCCTTTGCCGCCAATGACTTGTATCTGGCTCACGAGCTTAACATCGACGTTATGCAATTCAACAATTACGGCAGTTCCCTGATTTACGGCCATCCCCAGGGACCAACCGCCGGACGCGGCATTATGGAAATGATTGAAGAGCTGGTTATCCTGGGCGGCGGCTACGGACTGTTTGCCGGCTGCGCGGCCGGAGACACCGGCGCAGCTATGGTAATCAAAGTATCCTGAATTACTTAAGATTGTCACCCATATCCGAACACAAAAGCTGGCATCTGGCGACGGAAAAACAACCGTCGCCAGATGCCAGTTTAATGTTCAGTGTTTGTTAAGGGTTAAGCAGGATCAATATATTTTGGGTGGCGTTATGGTTATCGGCTTATTGTAGTCCCACATCTTAATGACAATATCCAGTTTGTCCCGGCTGCTGTTTTTGCCAGCCGCCGTAATATGCGCTTGCCTAATCAGTTTATCTCTGGGATCCAGCCAGACGCGGTAAATAAAATTTTCATAGTTTAATTCCATCAGCTGGTTTTCAACAATGGGCCGCAGTTCCAGCACCTGCAGCGATGTCCCTTTAATTCTTTCCTGTTTCACGAATTTAATAACCGGGATGTCCCTAAAAACAAAACTGCCCAAAGGGTTTAACTCGGTAATAAACAATTCCGAGTCCATCATACTGCTGTCCGGCAATACCGACCAATCGGCAGACCAGTAACCTTTAATATAAGCTTTGCCGTCAAGGTGCATAAACTCTATCGGCGTGTTCTGCATGGTTCCGGTAATGTAAATCCCGTCGGGCGCCGCTTTTTTGCCCTCGATATTGGAAATTAAACGGTCGCCTATTTTAATCTGCACGCTGAAGCAAAAGAACTGGCTGTTTTGCGTGTTTAGCAGCGCCGTCTGAAATTCCGCCGGCGGGTTGATGACCCGGGCACGCAAAGAATTGCTAAGCCAAAACAGCGCCAATAAAAGCGCCAGAACAACCAGTACGGTCATAATCTTTTTCCGGCTGAATATTAACCACGTGGTATTGTTCATCAGATCACCCCTTCAAGTAAAATGTATACTTGCCGCCAGGCGTAAATATGCCAAACGCAAGGCAACCTGTTTATTGTTACCGTTGGTTATGGTAAAATATGATGGTAAAATAACAAAAAGTATCTATATCTATATCTAGATCACTGGGAGGAGAAATAATGGCCGGTATTATACCCCTGTGCGGCATACGCTATAACGAGAAGCAAGCCGGGGAGATCAAGGATTTAGTAACGCCGCCGTATGACGTAATAGACCGGGAGGCACAGGAGGAATATTATAACCGCAACCCCTATAATATTATCAGGCTGGAGTACGGCAAACAAAACGCCCCC
>JGI20166J26741_11804918_pt1 | contig 10142 bp, 6 predicted proteins | sample TergutCu122P5_FD_26741 | JGI IMG/M metagenome (IMG submission 26741) | reverse complement strand
ACTGCGAACATCTGATCCTAGCCAAGGTCGCAGTGAGCTGCATCTAGCGATAACGTAGGAATGCAACTGCGGATACGACGAATATGACGTCACGGACAGAATATAATACGCAGACACCAAACAAGCCCTCACTTTTCGATGTTCAATATCTCCGTAACCATCGAACTTTGGACATAGGTGTTTTGGGTTGTATCGGTATAGTTTGACCTAAGGAACACTCTCCCGAAGTTAGGTCCTTTCCTCCTGGGACACCCTGTATATGCTACATGTATATTATGTAAAGAGCGCCTTTTTCAGGGCCACAAAACCAGCACTTTAATTACGTAATGCGCTCTGTAAAAAAACGAACGAATCTACTTGCACCTGCTAACATATTTGAGAATTAGCGCGCTTACACAGCACACTGCTATGTTGCATGCATGATAAAGTGCGGCGCCAACTTCTCTAACTGCAGCAGACGTTGGCCAGACAAACTCATCTATCGTTCGCCTTCGCGCTCTCAACTAGTCGCAAGTCTGGTTTATTCTTTTCATGAACCGGCTTGGCGATATTGTCTTAACAGAACTTGCTTCTGATCACCACGGTTGTTTTCATATTCTACGGATACCTAGTGGATGCAGACTGCTTCCACTCGAACCCCAATGGCTACGGGCCTCATCTGTTGCCTCCGTCTTCAGGCTCATATGCCAGAACAACCTAACCTTAATTGCGTATAAAGTAATTAATTATGTAAGAGGATACTGATACTCAGTTACGTCTAAAACTTTTTGAAAGAGGACACTATTTTCGTTTTTGCACGAAAATCGATCAGCCTGGGCTTGGAGAAGAAAAGGAATGCAAGACAAAATATATACATTATTATCCTACGTATGGATATTCCTACGACACTGTCCATTGTCCGGCTTTCAGATTACACTTATTCTTTTGCGAGGAGCAACAACCGCTAGTGGGCCAGGGCTTCCTCATTGTCGAGACTTTATGATCACACTCCGATATATCACAATAGGCAGGACTCCTCTGGATGAGTGATCAGCCCGACGCAGTCACCACCACGTACAACACACAACACTCACAAGAGACAGACATCCATGTCCCCGGTCTGATTCGTAACCGCAATTCCAGCAAGCGTGCGGTCGCAGACCCACGAGTTAAGACAGCGCGGTCACTGGGATCGGCGGTTATATCTACAGTCCGAACCACATAAATTACGCGATGTGAGCGTGACAAAGGGTCAGGTGGGCAGGAAAAATGAAATACGTTACTGGCAATCTTAAGAAAGAAAGAAAAAAAAACAATATCCATTCGTGTGTGTGTGTGTGTGTGTGTGTAACTGCACAGCAGGAATAAAATACCTCTATAAAAGTCTGTATTAGCGTAGAAGGTGGAGCTAGTTCTTGCAGAGCAAGGGGGTAGCCGCCATGTGTGCCATATAGTTAATCTGTCTCTAGTATTCGTACTGGCAGCATCATTATTACCTTTATGTGTGGAAGCCAACATCTAATTTCTTTGGAGTTTTCAACGGCGCGGATCATAAGTGCCACACTTCAGCAGGTCAAATGGTGGGCTCTGCAGGCAAGATTTGGATTTCTCAGAGTGGTGCTGATAGAGAATGAAGCCTTTCGGCGCGTTACGCCATGTAGACCGGCAAAGTTTCCGAATTTTCGGACTGCTTGATTCTAGATATGGAGGAAATATAATCCTCCGAAACACCGGCAATTACCAGTGAAGATTGCGTAACATTCTAGAAGGCGTGAATATTTGACTTTCCAGGTATTTGCACTGTCAAACAATGTTAACCGCACCGTAGCAAACAGCAAACTGCCTGTTCAGCAAATGTGGTGGTGAAACGGGGTGTAACATCGTGGGGACTGTTCAGGGTTCGTGTTGTGCCTTGCGGCAGATTTGTTGGGTGCAATTTTTGAGATATCTCTAAGGCTGGCACGTTCAGCAAACTCAGATACAAATACAAGGATATAAAGGCAGTGCGAAATCCTTCATATTTGCTACTGACGGTGATAATGGAGTAGGTCTGGTAGGTAAACAACGATACATACGTGAAGGACTATTACACTGACCCTTTGTTTGAAAGTAGGTGTTAATTCTGTTTCGATTTACCTGAAATACTTTGATCTGTATTGTGTCACGAGACAATACAAAATAAGTTATTGAAAGAAAATTCATAATGTTCTATGGAAATTCTTATATAATGATTCCTATAGTTTATAATCGACACTTTTTAAGAAGCTGAATAGAGCAGAATGTAAGGCAAAAACATAGTAGCTTAAAGCCAGAGAAAAGTAAAGAAAGAAAGTGACAACATCATAACATTTGAAAAGAAATTTAGTATGTAAAGACAAGAGGGATATAATTTTTATATTGGAAATAGAGGGGTGCTGATGAGTCCTTAGCCCGTCCAGGAAGGAAACAAACTACAGCGACAGGAGATTTTAATGTTCATCTATCTATTTATAATCATAATTGGAGGAATATTAGTACTGTTTATATATATAACAAGACTAGCATCAAACGAAATATTCTCACCATCAAAAAAAAAAATCTTGAAGTAAGTCGGACGGACTTATGAGCACCCCGGTAAGGGGTAGATTCAGTTATAGAACGTCTATAAAAATCGGTTGTAGGAACAGACGTATAAATGCGAACTGCGAATAACTCAGTTTTAAGCAGGCACAGATTTCAGTATACTCTGACGCAAATAATAATAAATAATTGATTCTCTAATTTGCCATGCATTCTTTCCATTTTCCAAGCTCAGGAAGACTGTTTTTCATCTGAAGAAGGAAACAAAGGCTGATATCGAAAAGTTGTAGACGTAATACCATAATTCCATTTCACGATAAATTACGTTACTTTAATTAATGTTAGGCTGTACTGGGATATGTCCGTGAAGATGGCGGCAGTAGAGCCTTCCGAAACCACACATCATGACGTCACTTACCAGAAGAATAATTTTAACATTCACTGCCTCGAGAACCTTAAATATTATACCTTTTACAGACACCATTTAAGTAAACACAAACGATCGTGCTTACGTTAAGTTTAGGTTCACTGCAATTTACTGACAGCTCCTGAAGGCTTATGACAAGGGGCCATAAGACGTTGCATTTGCCGCTGTTTGTTTGTAAGTACTGCAATTTCTTTATTTATTATCAATCAGGAAGAACACAATCTACAAACTAATGTGATGATTATACAGGAACGCTACAATAACATGTATTACTACGAAGTGGTTAGTATTGCAGTGAGAACTGAAGAACAAGTTCCGTGCATACGAGTTACATGTGAAATATCTATAAAATCCTTTTGTCATTTTGTAAATGACACTTGAAGCAGAAATGACAGAAAATACAAAACATACATTTGGCATTATTCTTAGCAACGCTCACATTTTAATTAGCAAAACACGTCTTCTCCTAGTGAATACAATGGCTTTATCCTGTCGATAGTTCTTTGAAGAACACAATAATTATCTATATATATCAGGACAAATTTGACTGTTGGCGGGTGGATGTTACCTGTGGTTTCCATTAAAGCCACGTGCGTGACCACCAGTTTCGAATAGCATTACAAGACAGTACATCACTCGAGTGTCAAACGTTTAACATTCTTTATCACACAGGTATGTAGATACATAGATAGGTGTTACAAAATAAATAAATATCACTTGTTATCGGTTACTGATATTTTGTGTTTCTGAGACACGTTTTGTGAGGCTAAAATCTCGGAACCAAAAGACTGCTTTAGTAACCAGTAATTATAATCACAAATCGGGATTACTTAGGGTATATAATAAAATAGATTTTACGTATTCGTCCTTCAAAATACAAATTACGGATTAAGTATATTTTATTTTGCGAAATTTGTGGTTCAAATGCCTGTGGGTAAATATTAGCGTCAAGCTGGTACAAATTTAACCTAAAGAAGAATGCTGTGCCTTTATCCTTAATATTCATGTACCTACTCGTACGTATTTTTATATATGCCTACTCATAGTAACTTTAAAATTTCTGGATATTTAAATTTAGATGCTGACATAAATGAATTAGCAAAATGCGAGAAGTGATTGTTATTTGGAGCATGATTTTTCAAAATTTTGTACCATTATTTACTTGTAGCAGCCTTAATAGAAAAATCGAAATAAGGAACAGTATAAACTTTTTAAAAATTAAATAAATTATAAGTCACATATACTTGTCAATAGGCAGCACTGCCGGCAGCGTTGTGTAAGTTATCTCCACTCTCGGCCAGTCAAATTCAAGCTTTGTTATTTAGTTAATATAAAATGTAAATTCCATTTAGTGCTACGCCAGCCATACACTTTGAGAACCCCTGATCTAGAGGATATTTGTGCTGAGATACTAAACTGGACAGACCAGCAATATGCATTAAGTAACGCTACTATCTAGAGGACTTTTCTGTTGTTACGCTAAAATATATAGACTAGGAAAACCCAACGAACTTTGCAGCTGCTATGTAGACATGGTACAATAAAGGTGGTCATTACGCTATTCCGACAGCTGTCATCTCCCACTCTTATTCGTAACTATTTGCTAACATACATGTATATAAAGACAGAATAATAGTAGAAACAGAAGTGTTAGCCTTTCACGTTATTTGTTAAATTCAAGACTCCATTTTCCTAGCAGGCAAATGTTGTGTCGCATGACAGGGAGATTAGTAAGAGTTGAAGGACACGGCGGTTGTAGCCTAATTTAAGGTAAAATACAAGCCTTTCGGAGCAAGAATAGCTCAGTCGGTGTAATAATGAAGGCACGGCTGTAAGACAGATGAACGAACAGTGGTCTCACTGCTGGCTGCGGCAACAAATATTTCTCTTCTCCAAAGAGCCCAGAGAATCTCTAGAGACCACCCAACTTCTTATATAAAGTGCACTTTAAATCTCTGTTCCCTGCAGTAGGGCGGCCGAAGAATGAGACAACTCACCTTCATCATCTAATCCCGAGGTTAAGAATTCGTGGAGCTATACCTTAACCTCCTACATTGTATGGCGCTTAATTTGATACAGGGACAATTTCACTTTTTATAAATATCCTACAGTTTCGCCTGAGTGACTGATGAAGACTACGAAACCCTTACTTAATATAGCCAGTTTCACACCCCGGTTTATTTACCCTGAGGAAATGTTTTCGGTTACCATTTGAATCTGTGGGCCCTAGAGACAGACTACGTGCTGGAAAAATATCTGCCTCTGCCAGGAATCGAACTGAAATTTCCAGATTCCCAAGCCGATGGCCTAGACAATTTACTGACAGAGCTAAATGTCTCCTGTTGCAAACCCGACAAATTTAAATATTTGTATAAGTATATGTCTAAAGGATACTATAATTCTAACAGAGGAAACAAAGTTAAAATTCTGTAATACTTTAAAGTTAAATTTTATGGTCTAATTTTATTATGTTGGCAGAGCTAAACCTTAGATGTAAACGGAAGTAAAGTATTAAGAATGTCGTATTGTATTCTTCTTAACTCAGCAGTAAATTTAATTAGTTCTGAGTTGTCCTTAGTGAACAATTCCGTCGTTACAAAACCTTCACTCTTCCCCTCAAGCCTCGAGTCTCCTGCCACTCAAGCTGACACAGTTTGTTTGTACTTTAACGTAACAAGCTCCTTCTTCTTGCAGCAGACAAAAATCAAATCTTACGACCACGACAGCTTCTGACGTCTCTTCAGAGGGCGAATGTGTCTAATTCCAAAACCAAAAAAGTTTCCTCAGCAATTCCTACTGCAAGTAAATGTCACGCTGCATATGACATCAGAATGACACTGCGTTTGAAATTTCCGTACACTTATTGATATCAGACCATCTCTTTCAGATTCCCATACCAAACTACTTTAAATTACAGTGGTGTGTAACTAATGCAGACTTCTCTCATTATGCATGTCAGCTGTGTTAGTGAGTAGTTAAAAATAAGTGCAGAAGGTTGCAGCAATAAACGACAGCAAATGGGGTGCTTGAATCAGTACTGCAGTATCCAAATTTCAAAGCAATTCTCATAGAATAGGGCTAATCAAATACAGTAGTGCATTTTGTTTTCTTACAGGTCTGTGCGCTGGTCTCTCACAGCGAAGGTCTAGGTTCAATCTCAGAAATACTCACGAGCGATTTTGTGGATAAAGTGGCACTGGGACAGAATTTTCTTCGAGTACTTTGTGTTTCCTGTGTTAGTATTAGTTCAAAAACTCCCCATATGCATTCTTTCAGCGATCACTGACCATCCATAATGTGATCAACGTCAGCGTCTTTAAACAACACACATTCCCTTCTTACAAGTTAATTAAATGGAAAAGAGTGTTGTTTTCTCCCCAGAAAATTTAATATTCAGTTGCACAGAAGTTAGTATGCCTTCACGGAATTTTATACTCCAGATTCAATAGTGACGCTCAACCATAGAAATTTTCGCGCTGAAAAGGCAAGGGACTGCATGCTAGTATATTTAAGACTATGCCGCGCGATTTGAGGCGTGGATCTGAGGCCGCTCGCTTGCTGGGATTGTGGGCTCGATTCCCGCCGTGGTCATAGATATATGACTCGTGTGTGTTGTGTGTTGTCAGGTATAAGTCTCTGCATCGGGCTGATCACTCGTTCCGAGGAGTCCTACCGACTGTGGTGTGTCTGAGCGTGATCGCGAAGCCTCGATAATGAGGTGACCCTGGCCCACTAACGGCTTTTGTGCCATGGAAAAAAGTATTTAAGCCCATATATTTTGTCTTTTTACAAGCCCCTCTCACCAAGCCTTACGACATCCTCAGGTAGCGTACAAATGAATAAAATTCTAGACATCAGACGCCAGGGGGTGGGAGGGAGGCTGAGAACGTATTTTATTGCGTGTTTATTGTCTGACAGTCAACACGTATATGCATTCCTTCAGCTTCAGGTTTATGTGGCGGAATAACAAATTTCCGCAGAGCAATTCCATGTAGACCTCTACGGATCACATGTCACAGACAACGTAGATTTGTCCCTGTCACTTAAAGACAAAAATTAAAGTGCATTACGAGCCATGTGTCTCATGCAGTCTCAGCTGTAGAACCCGCTTTCCTTTTCTTAAAGTCTCGCTTGTAGTGAAGTAAGAAGTAACACTCGTACACGCTAATCTTAACGCACGTTGACCTAAAGGAATGCTAAGAGAAGGCAAAAAATACACAATCCCTCATACAAACCTGAACACCACGACAAAGCATTTTCATTACATCAGTTTAACTCTTCTCACTCTCATAAAACTACAGGCTACCTTATACAAACACACACACACACACAAAGCACACAACACACACAAAACACAAGCACAGCACCCACAACACACAACACACACTCAAAACACACACATACAACATACACAACATACACACAACACACACTCACAACACACACACAAAACACACAATGCACGCACAACACACAAAACACAAGCAAAACACACAAAATACACAACACACACTCACAACACACACAGAACACAAGCACAGCACACACAACACACAACATACACACACAAAACACACGACACACACACTCCCTACTTTCAAGGGCTAGGTATTGCCTGTGCCCCAGTTTAAACACCGCTCAACCTCTTACAAACTGAGGAGGCATTTTATACACGCACCCACATACAAACACACCACTATAAAAGGTAAGGTATTATGCTTATATCAATATATACACACACCTTTAAAACTCCTAAAAAGCTAGAGGTTGTTTTAGATTCACACACGAACACAAATATTTCGAAACTTTAATACTTCATTACATTATTTGCAATATTTCCCAATCTCCTACAGAACTACAGGCTATCTGATACACACTCAAACACCACTACGAATAATTAATATCCTTAAAAACTCCCAACGACTCCAATAATTCATTTCATACTGCACAGTAACCACACTCCGTAACACTTATAAAAACCAGTCAGTTAATTTTATGCAGGTAAAACCGCTATTTGTACTGAAAAACATACAAAGTATCTACAAAAGTTCCCCTGTGAGCAGAATGTGTATTTCCGAAAGTTACGTCTGGTGGAACATGAAGTAGCCACCAGACTTTAAAGAGTTAATCCCTTCGCTATGAAGACGTACGGATGGAAGGAGATATTGTTCCGTGCATTCCCAGTTTCGGTGTTAATGTACGTGAAAGACCACTCATTTCTCGCTTCACTCCAGCAGAAAGAGGCGATGCTTCAATTTCGTAAGTGCCTGGGAAGCCCCGCGGCTGGTCTGGACGCTTTGGAGAAGAAAATTTTTGAACCGCTCTCGAAATTCGAACTCCGGTCTTTTGCTTTCTTGTAATCGGTGCACTGATTGGGGTGCCCCGGCTCCGTGTTTATTAGGAGAGCCATTTGGATCTTGTAGAATGTTACTTCCACTCCTTTAGAGTGTGTTCTACGGAACATAGCTAAATGTGGCGGTCCATTGGTCAGCACCGTTGTTTCTTATTGTGGAAGACCAAAGTTGAAATCTCGTCTCGGAAATCGGCAAACTTAACAAAGGCATTTCATTACTTTTATATTCATGACGTTATGTTTATAGCGATAATAATAATTTATTTTCATAACGATATATTCATGACAATAATAATAATAATAATAATAATAATAATAATACAGTCGATCTCGACTAAAAGTTTTTATTATACACATAAAAGAAACTTTTTCTTACAATATATTTCGGCCGACAAAGGCCATTGTCAGTTAATATATATATATATATATATATATATATAAAGAAGAACTGATGCATTATAAGTTGTTTGTATTTAATAGGATCTCATTTTACAATTAACCACTTTATACTACAGAGTATTTAGGGAGTAAATACATATCGATTACATATAACCTAAAAGTGTATGCACCCTATCGTTTATATATAACCGATATCAATATAAAACCCTAAATTTCCCGTCAGTAGAAAATGGTTAATTGTAGAGCGAGTTCTTATTAAATGCAAATTATAGTGCAGTAATAATTCTTACTATATTTAGGCGTTATGTATTATCTGAGGAAGGTTAATTTCTGCCCATACATGTTATAAGTAAATGCAATAAACGCCCTTAGTAGTGATCGACGGTGTCATTATATATTTTCTATATTCGAAAAAAGTACTTCTTATCCGTTCCCTTCCATATATTTCCCAACTTAACATTCGCTAATTACCTCACCATCAAAATGTACTTACAGTGTCTTGAAATAAATTAAATTAAGTAGAATTAAATAACATTAAATAATTCCCAGTACATTACACACGATTCTGAATGTTCAAATCACTTCGCATCTTGCATTCCACGGGTCAATTTGTGAAAAAGCCGATTCCCACTACAGTCAAAATAATCGTATAGAATAAAGTAATTTCTTATTGTTGATACTGCACCCACCTTATCGAGTAACTTTAGAGGTCTTAAATACCGGTTGAGAAACAATGGCGTAGTGAATTCAGATCTTGCAGAATCCCGTGGTGGTGACAGGAAATAGGGATTCTTTAATTTGTGGCGCATTCATTGAGTGAAGTAGCCTGTAACCCAGTGACCTAGTTGCCTTTCCTTCAGATCCATTCAGGACAGAAGGAACTCGCATTCACGTGTATCGCCGGGTTATCTTGTTTCATTCAAGTTAAGCAGTCTGCAAGCAGTAGAACTTAAATTATGTTTTAAATATATAAATAATTATAAGTCAATGACCAAAATAAGCAATTCATTATACTGACCATATCATTTCGCTTATTTGATATTCGGTACAGAAAAATATAAGACTTTATTTTGAATTCTTAAAGCGATTCCCTAAAATAGTTTCAATTTTTTACGGGTCGTTTGGCGAAAATCCTCCACTCTCCCCATCTTTCAAAAAATTTTCTTTCCGCTTCGTGACTTCCTTTTATTTTCCCCTAGATATGTTCCAGTTTTTTTATGAAACTTTTTTGTCTGTGTCTTCTTACATGTAAATTTTTGTGACTTTAAAAACCCCAATTGCAACTACATTTAAACTGTACGTATGTCCTTAAGTTTAAGAAATTCTGTTAGATAGATAGATAGATAGATAGATAGATAGATAGATAGATAGATAGATAGATAGATAGATAGATAGATAGATAGATAGATAGATAGATAGATAGAT
>JGI20166J26741_11804807_pt1 | contig 10143 bp, 6 predicted proteins | sample TergutCu122P5_FD_26741 | JGI IMG/M metagenome (IMG submission 26741) | reverse complement strand
CCCCCCATACAGTACAGATGACCGACGGACTACTGTACAATGATTCTGATAAAGCTGACGTCGGTTGTTTGAGTCCTGGTTAGGATTATTTTTTGTAAATAGCTCATTGCTCGTCGGTGACACAGTCTATTCGTTATACCGGCTACGCTATTACCTACTTGTATTATGTACGAAAGTGGCCTACATTGACGGTTGTTATATTGAGAAATACGAACATCTATACTTAAAGGTAAAGGTCACCCTAGAACAGGTCACGAAGGCCCAGAGTGGGAGTACGTGTATAGCTCTACTCTTTCTTTAACCTTGTCACTAGATGGGGGTGCGTGGTCAAAGCTACGTCCCGGCCGCTTTACCCCGTTAAGGACCCTATACCCACTGTATGGAAAGCTGGGTGGGTCCCGGTCTGGACGGGTGCAGAAAATCCTCGCCCCCACAGGGATTCGATCCCCGGACCGTCCAGCCCGTAGCCAGTCGCTGCACCGACTACGCTATCTCGGCCCACACATGTATACTTAACATACCTTAAACCACAGATTTCAACAGCTAGGTCTTGAACCTGAGTCACTTTGGCGGAAGGTCAATGTGCTAGTCAACGGTCAGAATCTGTGAATCACAAAAACAAATCTCATTACCCTAAAAAAGCCTGACAACTGACATGCACGTTGCATTTCGCCGGACACACTTCGAACGTTAAATAACGTTCCATGACCTATAAACGAAAACAGACGATTTCTACATTTTTAATATGGTGTTTATTCATTTTATATCGTAAATTTCGACTTACCGGAACGAAAAAATGTCTCACTAAAACAAATGACAATCGAAATGCATGGCCTACATTATACATTCGTTTTTCCGTGCTTTGGAACCAAAGATGATTACAGATAGTGGGTTTATCATATCGTATTGCTATCAAATAACGTAAAATAAACGTCTAGAAGTCCCAGTTGATTTCCTGTTTACGACACACGGTCGTGTCACCTCTCACCAGAAACATGAAGTCCTAAATCACGTAACACACCGTAAACAATGGGGTGGAGTTGGTGTTTATTTTAGTGTTACAGAACTTAATCTATTACAAAAAACTGATCTCTGTCGAGATAACAAAATGTACTGAAACAAACAAAGACTCAGTGAACAGTCAAGCGATGAGCCACATCGTTATCTGAAATTAAAATTCAAACGCGATTGAATTCCACTCTTAATTTTACCGCAAAGTCCCACCACATGTAACACAATAACACGCTGAGGCCTGCTTAGAGAGTAGAGAGAGGGTGGAAGGGGAAGTTTCTCTCCCCCTGCCTGGCCTGAGGCACCCGACCCCCACTGAACATAACTCTACTACTTCCATGCGTCTGCGCGCCATGTTCCTTTGACCAGACAATGTTGTATGGCAACGGAGAGAAGCAACGTCATAGTCGAAAAGCACAAGCGCGGAGAAGGTCGGTTACGTTTGGTCTGGAAGGGCGTGCTTGCGACAACGTGTGTGTGTGGGTAAATGTGTTTGTAACTACTGTGTTTATTTGTGCAAGTGGTTTGTGGCGTTTTTAAGCGCCGTAGCAACAAGTAAAAATCTACGGTGTGTATCAGTGGTGGTCGTTGGTTGTTGTAGATTTGGATTAAAGTGAAGGGAACAAACGGAAATAAACCATGTTTGATGTGTTCGGCTCCGTGAAGGGGCTTCTTAAACTAGACTCCGTATGTATAGACAATAACGTGTTTCGGCTTCATTATAAAGCCACTGTAATCATCTTGGTTGCATTTTCTTTGCTGGTTACGTCTCGACAATATATTGGTGACCCGATCGATTGTATAGTCGACGAAATTCCCCTCCCTGTTATGGACACATACTGCTGGATCTACTCCACGTTTACGATACCGAATCGACTGGGAGGTAGACCTGGTATAGATGTAGCGCATCCTGGTGTTTCAAGCCATAACGAAAATGACGAAGTCAAGTATCACAAATACTACCAGTGGGTTTGTTTCGTTCTCTTCTTCCAAGCCATCTTGTTTTATGTGCCTCGCTATCTGTGGAAGACGTGGGAAGGCGGGCGGATCAAGATGTTGGTACTAGATCTCAATTGTCCAGTAGTAAGCGAAGAGTGCAAAGCTGACAGAAAGAAGTTGCTGGTGGACTACTTTGCAACTAATCTACACACACAAAATTTCTATGCTGTACGCTTCTTCATCTGCGAAGTGCTCAACTTCATCAACGTGGTGGGTCAGATATACTTCATGGATTTCTTTCTGGACGGGGAGTTTACTAACTATGGAGCCGATGTTATTAGGTTCACTGAAATGGAACCAGAGGATAGAGAAGATCCAATGAGCCGTGTGTTTCCCAAGGTGACGAAGTGCACATTCCACAAATACGGTCCTTCGGGCACGGTGCAGAAGTTTGACGGACTCTGCGTCTTACCCCTGAACATCGTCAACGAGAAGATCTACGTGTTCCTTTGGTTTTGGTTCGTGTTGCTGTCTGTGGTGACAGGCCTAGCGCTTCTCTACCGGGCTATTGTGATCGCGGGTCCCCAGGTCCGCATGATCCTTCTACGAGCCAAATCTCGTCTCGCACCGCAGGACCAAATAGAAGCCATATCCCGCAAGTGTCAAATAGGTGATTGGTTTGTCCTCTACCAGCTCGGTAAGAACATCGACCCACTCGTCTACAAAGAACTCGTGGCGGACTTAGCAAAGAAGTTAGAAGGAAAAGAGACGGTGTAAAATATCTGAGTGCCTTATAGTTTTGTTTTATAAAAGGGAGAAAAAGACACGTATTGTAAAAAAAAAGTGGGATAGCGGAGGCAAAGTAGGCGGTATTATTGTGTTCAATTCCTAGGTCGCCACGTAGCACAAACAAATCTTTGCCTTGTGTCCATGCACCACCTGCATCAGCTGCTGTAGGGCATGTCCAAAATGCGAAGCCGGATCTCGCTGTCTGGCAGGGGCTTGTCATGAGCTAATTCAAGTTGTGCGTGGAAACTAAATGATACATAATATTGATTCCTGTGATGTATTAGAAGACTGGTTGGATGTTAAGGCTCACGTCAAGAATTCGAGGTTCCTGGCTTGTTACACGTGGATCTGTATGTTATACAGCCTGCCGTGCCGGGTACAACAATATTTGCCTTTGTTTTAATATGTGTTGTGCAGTCTGTTGTATTTCATCACCATTTGGGCCAGAAATGTAAATGGTGAAGTATGCTCTAGGTTCTATTTTACGTTTTTAAGTTCCGTAGTAAATAGTGACGTTGCTTGTGGCAGAAGGTTCCAGGGAAAAAGAGAAAGCAACATGTGCTGTCGTTATGTTCCCCTTTGTTTTCCAACATTAATTTTCTCTGAGTTTTCTTATACTCATATTTATTTAAATGCAGTGCTAAACCAGTTGTTTTATTTTGATTAATGTGTAAGGTTAAATGGGACCATCTTTCTTTTTCATTCTGAAGCGTTTTCATTTATTCATTTATGAATTGTGATGTTCAAATAAGTCAAAGTTTATACTGTGAAGTTGGTAATCACATTGTTTTTTTGGTTACAAAGTTGGTAAATCTCAGTCAAGTATATTTTCTGGAAATTGGAAAAGTGTGATAGGAGGTTTGCCTAACATATCAGATTTAACACATTGGAACAAAAATCCATATTCTTCCTGAAAAGTGTTCCAAGTTTTTTACATTTTCCCTCAGCGCCATAAACATTTTTCATGATTTCTTTTGTGTGTGTATGTGTGTGTGAAGTGAAAAGTTCAGCTTGAACAAGAAGTGAAATTGAAGTGACAGACTGAGACAGATTGGAAGGTTATTGCATTCCTAACTAATACTTGCATATCCATAGTGAATAAGTAAACCAATTTCTTCTGTGATTAATAATGCAGTTTCCAGAAAGGCCAACAGATGTTGTTGGTGTGAAAGTATTGTGACATTGAAATGGGTTGCCGATAGTTAAAGCATTCAGAATTGACAGATTTTTATGTTTTTATACAAATATACTAACTTCTCATGTATATCTGTGTAATTCATTGAGGATTGTTTGAACATGTAACGATTCATGTTTCTGGATACTGCAGTTTTACCAGTAATCATTCTAATAGTATTTGTGTTTTTTCTTTATGGTTAAGCAATGTTCATTTTAATTGTGGGATGTTGGTCAGATAGAACATGACTCTGTACAAAGACATTTTTCATATGTATGAAGTCATTCTGTTTTCTTACATTCCACACTCAAGGGACCATGTAGCTTTTCTTTAATTTTCTGTGTCAGAAAGTGTTTTTTTTTCCTCTGTAATTGATTATCAAGTCTGATAGTATGTATAATATTATCTTTCACAAAATTCATTCCAGAAGTATTTACGGGCTTCTTTTACATGCCATGATTGTATTACACATAATAACAAGGGATGAGGGAGGAAATACACCACAGTTAGGGACAGTTAGCCTTGAAAGAGTAGCAGATGTATGAACGTGTTTTTTCATATGGACGTCCCAACCGTTGATGCAGCTTCCATTAGTGTTACTACATGAGATTACATTTGAAACTGGAGCACATAAAAGTAGTAGTACACATTTCCAACTACCTATGATAAACTATTTTTGAATTAGAAAATTTTGTGGAAGTTTGTATTGTATGAAAATACATGTCAGTTTCTTTTATAAAAGCGCAGGTTTATAATAAGGGCTGTACATTTTCTGTGGGCAGAAGTGTTGTGAATTTTGTAAAATATGGACAGTAACTGTATGCAGTTTTTTTAGTATCAGTTCTGTTCCCTGAACACAGCACTAGGGACAAGTTATCAACTATAGGGGTGTATAAGTTGGAAGCAGTAGTACACTTAGAATTGTCCTTTTAATAATGGCATCTTGTGCTCGATAATATACACACTAATGCTTGTGCTGGTAAGCGGGGGCCAGTTCTGAACCAAATCTGGGGGGGGGGGCCTTGCTAGCTCATATTCGTGAATTGACAGACATGTAAGAATTTATGGACAAATTGTGTTCAGCACAAAATGTGAAATACACCCCCCCCCCCCCCCAGGATGGGGCCTTCTGCAGCTGTGTAGATGTTGATGGCCTTAAACACAACCCTGATGATAAATCAGGTATAATATATAAGGATATATATGTGCCTTATGCTCACGATTACAGAACGTTCATTCAGAAACATGCCATTTTTACAAGGCTGAAAGAAACATCAAAATACTTGAAGTAATACCTCATAATTCCAATTTCATTGTAACAAGTAAGTCAAATTGCTCAGATTGAAAGTATAGTTGTGTCCAAAAGAGTCATCAGTTCCCTAATTATTGTTTATTTTTTAGGAACCCCCCACCCCCTTCATCTTGTCATATTTTAAATGTTGTCATAGCAGTATATTTTGGACATTACTGTACATGCTACATTCCCCAGTTATGTTGTGTCAGTCCCATGTAGAAACTCAGTAAGTGGGTTTCCTTTGTTTCTCTTTTTGTAAAAAAAAAAGACCACATTGACCATGTTTGTCGAATAAATACATTGCTTATATAGTTTTTCTAGACTGATTGTTCATTTCTTTGCCATACACAGATCCTTCATGAATGTCTGGGGTGTGACTCTGCGCAGATGGTAGATTGGTACTAACACTGCGCCATGCAAGCAGCAGATCCACTAGTAGCAGCCTGCCAAGTTAACGCAGTGTCACATCTCGGAAGACTGGCTGCCATGCGATTATCATCTTTAGATCACTATTATGAGCATGGATTCTAACTTATACAAAAATGGGAATATAGTCTAATGTAATAGAGAAGACAGTACCATGGTCAAAACACTTTTTATTGTTCCAGCTGATGCACTATTATAAAAATCACAGAAATGTTAAAACAACTTAAAATTATAGCACTTGCTCAGACATGTTTCAGTTCACGCAGGAACCGTCATCAGGGAGCAGTCCTGTGCTTAGCTAAAACTACAAATATGGTTTTTCTGTGCTCGTCAGTATAGACATAGTCAGTGTTATGGCAGCATATCAGCCATCAACCATAGCTGTAGTTTCAGCTAAGCACATGACTGCTCCCTGGCGATGGTTCCTGCATGAAACGAAATATGTCATGTCGGAGCAAGTGTTGTAATTTTCAATTGTTGTAACATTTCTGTGATTTTTATAATAGTTTGCATCAGTTGGAACAATAAAAAGGTATTTTGATACTATTGATGTACTGTGCAAACATGAAGACACGCCATGGTATTTTGGAGCAATTAATAATTAATAAAAGTCATCAAACGAATGTAATGTATAACAACATTGTTACCAGTGAGCTGCATGTTTTGGTCCTGCCAAACTGTCATCCGTCTGCCTATAACAGATGTATATATTGTGTCCGAGAGCTCACCAAATTATGTAGCTCATGAGTAATAATCTGTTACACATTAAACATAGATGTGTTGGAGGGTAGTTTTTATTAATTATTAATCAAGCATATAGTCCTCTTTCAGTGACCCAGTGTGAAATGGAATACGGTTTCCCCATTAAGAGGTTATGTGTTTTTCAGCGTTTACCTCCAGAGTACCAGAATTCAGACACATTTGTAATATTTCATTTCTGTATATACACATACCTCTTAAAACAGGGGTTTCATAACTTTTTTTTGCGCCATGGACCCCTTTGAGAGTCTGGTGAAACCTACTGATCCCTTCTCAGAAAAATGTATTTGTGTGAAAAAGACATACATTTATTGAAGTTACCAAAAAAATTTTGGAGTCCAGAGACTACAGATTATTTTGTTTCCAACATTTGTTGTTGAATTAAAAGCTGAATTTCAGTTAAAGGCTAATGAAAATACAGTTGAATTGTTTTCCTGTCGAAGTTCACAGACCCCGAGAAATTTATCTTTGGACCCCAGTATAATAATGGCTGCTAAAAATCTATGTTTTCACATAGTTTGTAAACTTCTTAATATGTTAGAAAGCTCCTGCATGCTGCTGTTTTAAAGCATTGTAAGTGCAACCCTTCCATGCTGGAAAATACGATGCAGGACAGTGGAGTTGGGTATGTAGTGGAGATCATTACTGTTATGTATGATTGCTTTCAGATAATTTTGAAACGCGCTGAAATTTTTGTTGGTCAGTTCTGATTGCTCTAATGTAATATTGGGCTCATATTGTGATAGGTCTTTATAAATGTCCATTTTGAAATTTAGAGGGCACAAGTCTTAAGTCACTGCAAATTCTTGTGCATATATTTGCTTGGCAGTTTTGAATTTCCTGTGTCTACACACCAACAGGTGTTTATATGAGTTCAGACAATCTCAGCAATTTCCATTCCGAAAAGTGCTAGGGTGGACTGTAGGCAGAATGTGTAGCTTAGTGCAGCATACAGGTTGCAGAATGCCTAACTGAAAAGTGAAACAAAATACATATTGAGAGAAAACTACTGGGGGGGGGGTTTGGGACCTAGGATAGCTGGCTGTAGGGTCTAGACTACCTACCATATCTGGAGCCCATCCTGCCCTTCAGTGGGTATGTTGGTGGGGGCATAGCTAGGCCTTGTAGCTGACCATTCAGGTTAAGAATATATGGGACTGTTACCTGGTATGCCTGCCTGGCATGGTGTACAGTTAAGCACACAAACAACCAAACCAAACCTTTAAACACTAGGGGTTTGCAGGTCACAGAATATACAAACCGTTACAGCAGCTTAACCTTAAAAGAGTTCTAACCAGGTGTTAATATTGTGGTTACCATACATAACAATGCTGAATATGAGAAAAATGTACCTATCCTTTGTGAAGTGTTGAAACCCCTACCTTCCCAGTAATGTGATTTACATTAGTTAATGCTTTGAAGTTTCTGGTTTCCTCTAGCCCTGAATTATTGAAACCCTGACAACATGCTTCCTAGCCATGATTTTCTATTCCAATGAAACATCTTGCTTCTCACACTAAATATGTTGAAGTCCCTGCCCATGCCATGATGGCATGTAGTGCCTTTCATCCTTGGCAATGGGTGGAGATGAGTGAACAACTTCATTCCACAGCCACTTTCTTCCTTGGAAGGACCCCAGTACTGAATGCATGCTGTGTGGGTCCCAAAGCCTCTTAGACATTGTGCAGGAGGGTAAACTTCTAATATTGTCTGATTTCCAAATTCTTGGTAATAACTAACGTGACGCACTTTTTCATGTATTTATTTCATGTCTCTACATGTTTCGAGCGTCACGGCGCTCATCATCAGGAGATCGAATTGTATTAATATGTCATCTGGTATGATTAGTCTCTTTAAGTGACTGCTTGGTATGCCGGTCATACTGGCATACCAAGCAGTCACTTACACAGACTAATCATACCAGATGACGTATTAATACAATTCGATCTCCTGATGATGAGCGCCGTGACGCTCAAAACATGTAGAGACATGAAATATGTAAATACATGAAAAAGTGCATCAAGTTGGTTATTACCAAGAATTTGTAACGAGGTGCACGGTTAACAAAATATAAAAAAATATTGTTTGATTTCTTTGTATAGAAATACTTGGCTAGTGACATATCATTTCACATCTTGGAATGTATCAGAAAGTGGGTGTTTATTTTGTATATATTTCTAAGGGAATTAGAATAAAGTGACAACCACAGCCCAGTATGACATTCCATCCCCAAATTAAATGTGGCAGCCTTACTCAATATGGACTGAGCAGCTAGTGAATTATAACCAGTACTGAAGGCAGCAATGTGCCTGTCTGATAAATGACATTGCTGCCCAAGAACACAGAATTAAAAACCTAAGCAGAGGACCTATAATATATAACCATTGCTTAGTTTGTAAACAAATTACATCATCTGGTAAACAGACTCCCTATATCGTAGCAGCAATTATCTGTGTAATTTTGAAAGGCAAAGAAAACTTAACTTTAGTGCAATGTCCTGTGAAAGGAAAACACTAATTTATAGATAAAGTCAACCCATAAAGGTGTTACCAAGGGCACTTGGTGACTTTCAAATTATAAATAAACATGAAGGTTTACCGATATATCTCCATGTTTTGGATGTTGCACTATATATCCTGTCTTGCATGGAATATGGATTACATTAAATCACATTCATGACAAGTTAATGTTGGTAATTGTGATTAATTTACTTGTGCTACAGAGTGCTGACAGCATGAATGTACAGTCCATGATTAACTAATATTCTCTGCAATAATTTGTATTCCAAACAACAATTTAGTTTTCTAATTTACAAAATGGTATGAGTGATAATGTTCGAAGTATCGCGTTTTCATCTTCAGGGTCAATCAGTCCAGAGAGTTCCTGAATCACTTGACCTTGATACTTCAAAATATTTGTCACATGCTGTCATGGCATAACATGCCAGAAGTCTTGTCACCATCAACACTATTGTGAGAACCTGAAATCTCTCAAAATTACCATAAGTTGGAAAACTTATTGGCAGATAAATTTGAACATGTGTTCCTGTAATGTGACCTAGGAAATGTTGGCCCTGCTGCAAGTTATAGGTGGTGTTTGACCTTTCTAAATATGTTGTGCGTATCACTTGGAAACTACCTCATGTTCATCAGAATGGAGCGTGGAATATAAATACCAGTAGCAAAATATATCAATATATACAACTTAAATGTTTATGTTCCCCAACTGATGCACTTATTTATTAGTCCTAGAAAGCACTAAAATTTACTTAAAATTCACACTAAAATGATCCTACATGTTTCGGTCAATGACCGTCATCAGGGAGCTCGTACTTGAACCTAGCTAAAGTTACAATTGTTAAAAGTTCGGTAAAAATACGTCGTTATAAACTATACATGTAAACCCTCAGTACCATTTGCTTGTGCGTAATGTTCCCTTAAAAAGTGTCCTTAAGATCCACACATGGCAGGCAGAGACAATAATTTGATGTGCCGTATATTCTCGAATCTAATCCGCACCCTCTTTACAGTTTCAGAGGGATAAAAAATCAGATGCGGATTAGAAACGCGTGCGGATTAGATTCGCGGTCGAGAGCTGCATTTTGGAAAAATGATAGAGCCGCTGTACGTGCCGTAAGAACAATACAAACAATTATTATTTTATTTATTATTTATAATATATAATATTTATAATTTATTATTCATCAGACTCGCCGTCATCACTCATAACTGAATCGTTATCCGTCACCCAG
>JGI20166J26741_11804585_pt1 | contig 10146 bp, 7 predicted proteins | sample TergutCu122P5_FD_26741 | JGI IMG/M metagenome (IMG submission 26741) | reverse complement strand
GTGACTACACTGAAGGACAGTAAAACTTCAAAACATGTATCTATTTTGTATCAGTTGTAAATAAATAGTTGCCACTATTAAAGTTCCAACCCTCGTATATACATATATATATATATTGTAGCAGACTGTATAGGCTTAGGGTATGAGGAAGTCACCTGCCCTTGTGTGTGTCTTTTCCAAGGGAATATTTTTATCTGTGTGTGTGTATGTATATATATACTGCAAACAAAGGAAATGAAAACACTCTAATGCATGTATGTTGCAGTAAAGACAAAAACACCAAAGGAAGTTAAAAATGTAATACCATACTTCACACCAATTACTGTAACAAAAGATGATAAAGCAACACAATTATTAACTAGAGCAATAAGAATATTTCAGTTCTTTAATGATGCATCAAAGAGTGACATCACACTGATCATGACAACAAGAAGCCTATCATCTGAGGGAGCAGTAATGATATGTTCCACAAATGTCAATCACATACTGCAAGATAAGAGTGAACATACTGTATAATTATGTCAGCTACTACTGACAATGCCAACAAATGTAATAACCAGCAAATTGTCACAGTGCTACGCTTTGTTGCAGAAATGCTACAGAAGCAGCAGAACACATTTTATATGAGATGGGAGGTTTTCAATGCAGTTAACATTAACTTTTATCCTACTTGGATGAGTATTCAAATTTTAGCACATGGTTTATTAAAAAAAATAAATGTTATGTGAACAGAAAAGAACAAAATTATTAAATAAATGACAGTTTATGGAAAATAAAACTGAAATCATGTAGCAGGATTTAAAAATTCAGTAAACTTCTTTGTTGCTAACACATATAGAATGAATTTCTAGAGGTGTTTTCCAATGTGCACACATGGATGTGAATGCAGGATGGAAAACATCTTATGGCATGTAATGCCATATAATTTCTTTTGCCCCTTTTGCCCACATTCCTTCCCCCTATACCCCACTTTTCACAACAGTCTTTGTTGGGCCAATTGCTCCTACTGGTTTTTTCTTTATTTCTTTCCCGACACATATCTTTCTTCCATTTATTTTACAACATTCCATTTCATTCAAATCAGTTAACTACTGTCATCTACTTCTCTTTCTCATAGCATTCTAAATTTTTCCCTCTTAGGTCACACCCTCTGCACAGCAGCTGGCTTAGTCAGTTCTGACCCATACAATTTTCCCAACATGGCTTACTCTCCTACTGCCAAGATGTGAACAGAAAGTTTCTTTGAAACACTACTCTATCAAATTACATGGATTCACATCCTATGAGAGAATATCAAAAAACAGATATGTTTCCACACAACTTTTATGTAAAAATAAAGTTTCAGTGGAGATTTCAGGTTTTCATCGTGCATTCTTACAGTCAGTCACTTTTATTATCCGACTAATGCACTCAATTATATAAAATTTAGAGATTAAAATCTATGTTGTGTAAATTTTAAAAGACAATTAAAAATCACTCCGACATGTTTCGGATCGTGTGCGATCCATCATCAGGGAGTGCTGAGCTGTGCTTGACTGAAATAACTCTTAAGGACTCACAGATATTTTTCGTGTACTTGGTCGGTGTTTGGCAGCGTAATTTTGAACCTGCGGCGTGTGTGCATGGTACAACGGGCTAGGAACTAGCCCATCGTACCGTGCACACACACACGCCGCAGGTTCAAAATTACGCTGCCAAACACCGACCAAGCACACGAAAAATATCTGTGAGCCTCTAAGAGTAATTTCAGTCAAGCACAGCTCAGCACTTCCTGATGATGGATCGCACATGATCCGAAACATGTCGGAGTGATTTTTGATTGTCTTTTAAAACTTACACCACGTAGATTTTAATCTCTAAGTTTTATATAATTGAGTGCATTAGTCGGATAATAAAAGTGATTTCAGTGGAGAATTCAGAACCAGAGAAGGGATCAATTCTGAAAACAAGAGTATCAAAGTCAGAATTATAAACACTAGAGAATAACATCTGATTAGTGGTGCATCACTATGAAATGTAGTCATTATGCGTAACCTGATGGCTCCAGAAACACACAACTGGCTAAATGGTGTAAAGCATATGGGCAATGTTCAGAAGAATCCAGCAATTACTGCTTTGAAAATGCATCCATGGACGAGTAGATTCTGAAGTATTCCAGAGTTGCAAGGTGCTTGTTTTCTCAGGTACAGTTTACCCTGTCCACATCATAGAGGCATATATAGAAGTCACAGTCACAGCTCCACTCACTCCTAACCTTGGCACTAAATGGGAATGGTTAATTTCACATCCCGGCCACTTTACCCCCCAAAAGAACCCCAGTATCCTTTGAATAGGAGGCTGGGTGGGTCCCAGAGCTGGTCTAAACCCTATGAAAACAAAATCCCTTGCCCCAAATGGGATCTGAACTCTGGGCTGTCTAATGTGTAGTCTAGTCACTGTACTAACTGTGCTACTATGGCTGGTTTTTGCCCCCCTCCCAAGCAACAATTTAATTTGGTTGCATTCTCTGTGCACTTGTCATTTGTGAATATGCAACAACCTGGATTCTCAATAAAACCAAACTTAAAGACCTTTCCATTTAGACTCTTATACTGGAAACAACATACAGACAGGTGCAGCCAAAAGTTGTTGGAACAGTAATTTACCAAGTGGAGACCCCCCCCCATGTTGACATAAACAGCCTGCTGCTATGCAACCACCATTACAATAGGTGTCTTGAGTGTCAGCATGCACTGAATGTGAACAGTGGTGAGATACCATGCTGAATAATAGGTTTCTTGTTCACAATCTTATAATAACAAAAAATCTTATGACATATGTTGGTATGAGTTTGTCAACAGAATCTGGGTTCACTACGCCAACAAATCGTATGTTGTATCACCATGCAAAATGTGGCATGAAAACTGATCCAGTGTTGCTAGAGAAACATCTACAGAAGTATATGCTAATGCCAGTAATTTACAACACATCCAAAGAAAACAAAAAACTAAAAGCAAAAAAGTAGTTTATATATGTATATGCCTTTACAGCCAGAAAAGCCCTGAAGTTATATCCATGTAAATAATCAGTGTCGTGCCATCTCCAACTGGCTCATCCAGGTATGAGACATTTTTTGACCAGATCTTCTGAAATATTCAAGACACAATAACTGACATTCAGCTTCCCTTATTACAAATTTTGATTACTTATTCCAATTCTTTTCCTGGGGTATAAATTTCATTCTGTATTCTGTTCGCAGTGCACAGTGTGTATTGGGAGAGATCCCAAGTATGCAACATAAAAAACATAATTGAGGATTACAATACATGAATGATAAGGCCTGAAATCATTTTATGATACAGTTAATTCAAAGTTCTACATCAACAAAAAAAATTCTGGTGCCTGTCTTTCAAGATGTAAGCATGGGACAAATGAATTGCATGTATTTTAAGTATGACAAGGAAAAAACACATGCTACAGGAGATTCAGTGTGGGTGCTACAGCTGCTTTCAATGAAAATCAGTATAGGACTCTGCCAGTCATAATCTAAATGTTTGTGACTTTCACCTGTGAGAAAGATTAAAACTGAAAGCTTACAGAAACAACAAACGCATCTGCAAAGTGTTACACACAGAAATTGGTGACATTATGGTAGAAATCACAGAAGGTAAACTCTGTGTGTCACATAATTTGCTACAGCAGTATGAAATGTGTGTCAGTGTTGGGACAACCCCACTACACACAGCTGCTGTATGGGGTATGAATGGTGGCTTTACTTGTAACAATGTTCAAGAATGGCCAGAACTTCCAATTAAATCATGTGACAAAATCCCTTTGTTTATCAGTGAGAGGCCCAACACAGGCTGGCGACTCACTTTGCAAACAGGAACAGTAAGGCTGCAAATGAAGGAATAAGACTCCTCGTGCATCTTCGACAGAAATGACTTGATGAACAAAATAGAGCAATCGTGTAAAATAACGTAAAAATGTAAGAGTATTTTTTCATGAAGGAATTCAGTTGCATGATATTCTACATACAGAAACAAGATCTCATGTACACATCTGTGGATGACTGTATCAGTCCTACATACAGAAAGATGATCTCATTTACATGTCTGTGGATGACTGTATCAGTCCTACATACAGAAACAAGATCTCATTTACACATCTGTGGATTACTGTATCAGTCCTACATACAGAAAGAGGATCTCATTTACATGTCTGTGGATGACTGTATCAGTCCTACATACAGAAACAAGATCTCATTTACACGTCTGTGGATTACTGTATCAGTCCTACATACAGAAACAAGACCTCATTTACACATCTGTGGATGACTGTATCAGTCATACAAGAATTGAATACATGTTTTGGCCAAGCATTTTCAAACCATCAACAAGTCAATCCCTCATGCAGAAGACATTACATATCAGAAAAGTTTGAAGTTCCAGTACAAAGATTTTCTGTATGAATGATTGACCTGTTGATGGCCCAATGGTCTCAGCCAAACAACATAAATGCTGCGTAAAATATAAGCAGCCCCATAAAAGAAATACTGTGTACCCCCACATTACTGATGTTCAAGTTACAGAATTTTGTCCTTTCAGAAATGTGGGATAGACAAACACAGAAAGCAAACACACCAAATGAAACTCAGTTCTATTTAAAAGAAATTCAGACCACATACGTGCATGCATCAGTGACAAAGCAGACATGTAAATGGCCACTGATTACAGTACACTCATGCATCACTGACAAATGGGGATGGCAGGCAGTGTGGTTGCTACATTCATCTAATTTTAGTTTCTGCAGTGTGTTACCCACATGTGTAAATAGGTTGAAGTGCAATTAGTACACCTAAAATAACATAAAATGAAATTACAACTGCCACTATGCAACATAGGCTTACACCTCCACTAACAACAATGAAATGATGGAAAAATAAGCCTGGCATTACTCAACTACATGATATGGAAAAACCTTCAAAGAGACATACCTTCCCTAAAGTGGAAGCATGCTGTACTAGAGATGTTTTTGTGAGTTTCAAAAATAATTATAAAGCATAACGTGACAATAACCACTGTTCTATAATCATTTCTTATGAATGACGTTTTATTAACACATGTTATACTACACCAATGTTACAGCTATTCACTAATTGGGAAAACGTCATTAAAGTACTAAATAATGTAATCACTAAATAGCTTCCAACGGCATTCCCCTTTGCCGTTAAATGATAACACATTAAGACACCATATAGGTTAAAACTGAATTAATATCATTTTGAACAGAACACTTCAGCATACCAGGTTATCATTCCCACAATGCCTATCACCATGCAGTCAACAGTTCAGTTGATCACACACAATATACAGGTACAATATTAACATTTTTATTCATTCCACAAATGAGGAATTGGTCTTGTACAACTCGCACACCTGTTTGCACCCAAGGTGCCTCTAAGTTACTAATCCTGACATTATGAGCTTTGAGTTACACTCAACAGGACATTCCAAACAATGCATCTCACTGTAATGCAAGTGCAGGTGGCTTGGGACTGAACTGCATGGTGCCTCTAAGTTACTAATCCTGACATTATGAGCTTTGAGTTACACTCAACAGGACATTCCAAACAATGCATCTCACTGTAATGCAAGAGCAGGTGGCTTGGGACTGAACTGCATGGTGCCTCTAAGTTACTAATCCTGGCATTATGAGCTCTGAGTTACACTCAACAGGACATTCCAAACAATGCATCTCACTGTAATGCAAGTGCAGATGGCTTGGGACTGAACTGCATGGTGCCTTGAAGTTACTAATCCTGACATTATGAGCTCTGAGTTACACTCAATAGGACATTCCAAACAATGCATCTCACTGTAATGCAAGTGCTGATGGCTTGGGACTGAACTGCATGCCCATGAGACACATCAGCAATCCCACCTACACAATAATAAACACATGGAGCACTTTTCTTATTGTTTCACCGTGCATTTTAATTCATTGAATGTTTACACACCAACTAATGCACTTTCAATACAATACTATATTAGATTAAAATGTTAACTTTAAAACAATATAAGAACACTCTGACATGTTTCGATCGTAATAGATCATCATCAGGGAGTTCATCGGTGCCTCATTAAAGTCACCACACTGAACGTCACGCACACATAATAAATGTTACGCTGCCACATTGACTTTTAAGAATTTTAAACTCAGTGATTTTTTTAAAATTCAGTGACTTTAACGAGGCACCTATGAACTCCCTGATGATGATCTATTACGATCGAAACATGTCAGAGTGTTCTTATATTGTTTGAAAGTTAACATTTTAGTCTAATATATTATTGTATTGAAAGTGCATTAGTTGGTGTGTAACATTCACATGGAGCACTTCTCGCAGAACTATACGGAGCAAAGTTGTCCTTCAGAAGCTAAGAGCCACAGAACTTGTCAAAATAATTATCCATCATTTATCAAACCTTGAAGTTCATTTACATTAACCCACCAATGAAGCCTGTCCTGAAACAGTTTAATTTTGTCCACACTGGAACTTTGTATTTCTTTAAAGTATTGTTTAATACTTATGTCCCACAAGCGATGACTTTTGCACTACTTTCAGACTAAGGATGGAGGGATTAAAACTGATCAACTATGTGGCTTAATGAACTTTTAGGATGTAACTGTTTAGAAAAAATCTGCTCATCATCAGTTGCAAATTTCTCATCTCCTCCATGCATGCTTACGGTCCTGCAATATTTTCCTCCCTGTACACAATAAAGCTACAATTAATCTTGAGATGAAACATCCCTGCTGTGTTTATAATATAACAAGAACTGCAAATACACTCAGTTTAAACACAACAAAAACTGATGAGATACAAGACAGGAAGATCAATCCATATGCACAAAAATTTATTACAGGACCCCCCCAAAAAACACTTGGATTTATGAATGTAATCCAACAAATGCACTTTTTTTTTTACATTCATAAACCCAAGGGCTTTTGTTGGTCCTTTAATAACTTTTGTGCATTTGATTAATACACAGAACATGGAACATATAACACTAATCAATCCACATGTTGGGCTCTAAAGATCAGAAGTTAAACATGGCCTGCAAACAAGCAGCTGTGATTGGTCATCAACAATAGGCAACATATGGCACTTTCAGTATCATACTCCATGTTACCAGCTCATAAAATTTGGGGCAAAGAGTTCAGTATATCAAGCTACAACATACTGACTCTAGGATTGAAACTGAAGAGTTGTTTATCATCACTGCTTCAAGTGCTTTATGTTACACTATCATTCATTCATTTGTTTATTAGTCTGTCTTATGAGAGGTCCACAGCCTCTTCCAAAGCCAGTTCTCCAGACAGAGCAATCTAGTGCTTCCTCTTTCAATTTCCTGTATCATCTCATTTCCTTAAGGTAATTCAATACTTGCCTGCATCTTCTTTCTTATCTTACTGTAACTTCTATCCTTCCCTCTACCTTTCCTTTAATAACGAGTTTTAGAATGCAGTTACTATGCAAGATGCTGCCAAGTCAGTTAGCCTTCCTTCTTTTCAATGTAAGTAGGATATTTCTGTTCTCCCTGACTCTATGTAATATTTCTTCATTTGTCACATGATCAGTCCAACTGATCTCCATCCCTTTCCACCACCACATTTCAGAAATTACAAGGTACATCTGATCTACTCTCCTAGTTGTCCAAGTTTCAATACCATACAAAGCTATGCTCCAAATATAGCTCTTTAGTACCTCATTCCTTAAATTTAAATCAAATTTTCAGATGAAGAAAAGCCTTCCTTCTTGCTGAATGCCCTTTTACCACGGCAGTCCTGGATTTAAATGCATTAGTACACCTTGCATCATTTGGTATTTTGCTACGCAAATTGTTGAAATATTCCATATTCTCCAGTTGTTTTTGATCTATTATAATCTGTAGTAGGGATGGTTGCCTTGACAGTCCCATTACCTTTGTTTTTTTCCACATTCATTTCCAATCTTTAGCATCTTCCAATTTCAATTAGTCTATTAATCATGTCCTGTAGCACCACTTCTTCCTTAGCCAGTAGCACTAAGTCATCTGCATATTTCACAGTATGAATTACTTGTCCTTAAATTATCAAATTTTTTGTGTATGACAAGCTAAAAAAACACCAGTAACTGGTGATGCTGTAAATTAACTATAATATACTTGGTCTCTGACAAGCCACGCAGGAGAATACAAACTTACACAGTTCTATGACTTGCATGTCTGTCTATACATGCATGTTTCTTTCAGGTAATGTTTCCAGACATTCTCACAGAAATTAATACTGATTCCAGAACAGTAACACAACAATGTTGCAAGAACTTATATACACCTCAAAACATTAACCGTATGCACAATCCTTTCTATAAATCACAGGGTGTGGTCAGAGACAAGTTTTTCACACTTCTGATTGCAAAAGGATCATTCTTCTTGGAGACAATCAATAAGAAAAGTCACCTGGAATTTTTTGCACCTACTGGAGATGCATGGTGTATGTCACTGGTTACTCCATACCAGGTCATCAAGTTTTGGTATGTGGTGGGTAGTTTGGAATATGAAAAATGAAAACAATATCAGAATGTACATGGCAGCACTGTACAAGCATATACGCTTGCAAAGTGCACAACACACATGCCACACAGGTCATACTATGCCGCCATAGCACTGACGTCTGCACGACGTCTACATCAACACTGAACCAATCTTGTAATTTTAGCTAAGCACCGGCTGTGGCTCCCTGATGATGGTTTCTTTGTAAACCGAAACATGATAGAGCAGCCTCTATAATTATAATATGTTTTAATAATTCTACGTTTTTTACCTTGTGTGCATTAGTTGGATAATAAGGTGATTGAGTGCATCCATAGTTCTGGACTCTGGACTATGTAACACCAACGAAAACAAACATAAAACCCAACTCAGCTCTTGCTTCTAATAATCTACAACCTGTTCTAAATTTCAGTGCACGAATAAACTATGAGGCTGACGTCTGATCTGATACTGTTCACTGCCAAGCCACCTGTAGCTACATAAACAGGCTGCCTTTGCTTGTACTTGCACTGCATTGCGGGAGAGAAAGGTACTTAAAAAATAGACACATCAAGGCCATGCCTGAAATTCTGAGGTCTTAAAGGTGAAAATACCATGCACAGTTTTACATTTTTAAAAGAAAGACATGAGCCCTTTAATGTAATTATAAATATTTATATATACACACCCCAAAATATAGTCATACACGACGACATATATTTTGGGAAATATATATTTTTGATCAACAGCACAATGGGGATGAATCACCTTTAAAGAAAAGTAATTCTGTCTCCTGTTTAGCTGGAAGTATCAGCAAAGACATCATAAATATTAGCAAAACACTGTACAAATGTCATGAAGTAACACATACTTGATCAAAGGTAGTCACTTCATTAACTTCTGCTGATAATTTTGCCCAGTTTTTAGGCATTCTTCAGGATATTAAAAATAAAATTAAAAAAAAAAAAACTTCCGTTACGATCATGTCCACCTGCTTGTCTGTCTGTAACCTGCTTTCAGCGACAAAACTGCATCTTGGATTCTAATCAAATTCTCTGCAGTTCTTTATAGAAAGTGGCTCAGCAAGCATGAGTTTTGTGAAAACTGGCTCTGTGACAGTCATGCTTTCCTAAGGGTGTAAATGAATAGCTACTTTACTTCCCATATTTCTTGGATGACATTTGGGGGAAAGTTTGTATGCAAGATTTCCACATAATGACATTAAAAATTATAAGTTTTTTGGGAACTAGTGCTGTCAAATCCATACTTAACATACTTTAATACTCAATCACTTTTATTGGCAGACTAATGCACTTAATTGTATAAAACTTAAAAAATTAAAATCTATGTTGTATCACTATTTTAAAAGACAATTAAAAACTCTGACATGTTTCGGGAGTGTTGAACGTGCTTGACTGAAATTACTTGTGATATTTTTGTTTGCGTAGTCGGTGTTTGGCAGCGTGATTTTTTGGACCTGTGGTGTGTGTGCCTGGTGCGACGAGTTGAGAACTACTGTTAGGGGAAGTAGCCTGGCTACTTCCCCTAACAGTAGTTCTCAACTCGTCGCACCAGGCACACACACCACAGGTCC
>JGI20166J26741_11804474_pt1 | contig 10146 bp, 3 predicted proteins | sample TergutCu122P5_FD_26741 | JGI IMG/M metagenome (IMG submission 26741) | reverse complement strand
GGGGGGGGGGGATGGAGGCTGGGAGGCTGAATGCCACCAAAATGTGAAAGAATTAAATTTTCTAGCAGCGCGCTCCTTTACAGATCACATTCACATGTGTCTATTCTTAATAGTAATCTACATGAACTTTATCTTATTTACAGCAGTAGTAATAATTACGGTGTGATATTTCATGCAAATGGCGTTACTTGACTTCAAAACACACACACACACACACACACACACACACACACACACACAAGACGTAACTGAAAATACTTCTTTCTCTTAACATTGTACTCAGGTTATTAATTTTGGGAATGTTTTCATCACCTACCTCAAAACATTCCGTTTTCACTACTTTTATCTTGAAATATCAATGTTGGGTTACAAATAACCAGATATTATACAGTGGTCTTTAGGTATAGGCATATGTATATTACTTCAATAGGATGGCCATATTATGGGATTTGGTGATCTGGGCGTAGACAGAAAATTATTTGCACGTGACAGAGAGAGGAATTAATAATAATCCAGTGAAAAGTCATAAGGTGAAACTTAGTAATTTGTTACCATCATTGACCCGATTGATGTGTGTGTGTGTGTAAAAACGGTTTTTATATACACATTGCAATATGTTGCCCAAGGTATTTCCTCTGTTCGGATTCCCTTTCAATACGTACTTGTATATTGGTCAATACGCAGCGCGTGGCCAGTAATGTAAAATATCTACAGTTTCACATTCGTTTGAAGTGTCAGTAAATTTCGTTTAGACTTATAAAAATACTTTCCTTCGATTGCTATCATAAATAAAAGGCTTTCATTTTTCATTGTGACTACTGGCGATGAAATAAATATTCAAGTTGCTTATGTTGTCGAGTGTTTCCTGTGTCATCGTGAATGTTGCACTCAAAACACGTCATTTTGTATTAATATATAAAAATCTGTTAAGTTGCCTTTACTTCCATCCTCCGTGCAATTTCATGGCTTACAGTTCGTAACTCAATGTATTGCAATTTAGACCTAGATTTGAAGCATGCTTGCAGATGATCTGTATTAGAATGCATGAGCAATACTGAGCGTGAATGTGATCCTTTTGATTGTTTGGATAAGCAGCAGTAGGCATCATAAAACATCGTATGTACTAAGGAAATGATCAGTTTTAATAATTTGAAATAGGGCGTTTATCGCAATATATATATGAACGTGTGTGTGTGTGTGTGTTTATCTTTGATGGTTGTTTCGTTTGGAACTTCCGTGGCCACTTGCTGTAATCATATCGCTTGTTGTATTTTTATATTTGGTCAAAGAATAGATACAGACTCTTTCGTTTCTGACATTTTTAAATAATCGTTTTTGTGATCTGCTGTTAGTCTATGTTATAACCTCTTGTTACCAGCTGACGTAATCTTGTTCGTGTCAGTGTGCATGTAATTTCTTGTCTACATTACAGTGAGAGTAAATTTTGTTGTACTTGGGCAGGTGTTACGTTGACAATTTAATTGAATGTGTCTTTACTGCTAAACTACAGTAACTGTGTTACAAAGAAACTGAATTTCTATTAATGTACCGTTGTTTTTCTGCTTTTTGTAAAGGAAACATTACAAGTACTTTCATTTGCAGCTCTTTTTGTCTTGTTAGAATCTTTTAATTAGATCAACGAGAAGTAGTGCCATTTGAAACCAAGTAGAAGGTATTTCGGTTGGCGTGTCAGTGCTTGATTTGTGTGAGGATGTATATATGATTGTTCGACTTTTAAGATATTGGAGGTAATCAAAACTAATGATATGTATCGACAGTATGACACTCCGTAGGTAAGAAGGCTGCAGGTATTAGACACAATGAGTTACCTCAAAATATAATAGAATTTAGATTAATGCATGGTGTTAGAAGTATTGTGTTCGCTCTGAATATCAAGACAGATATCGATTAAGACGCAACTGAGTGACGATACAACTCGATATGTATTTACATTCGGTGAGCAGGAGAATTATACGTAACTGTTCCCATATTACAGAGAAGATTTTACACCACGAATTTCCAATTACCATTTCTTTAGTACTTAGTCCATTTTTACAAGTTATAAAGGGATATATATTCTTCACATAAATGTCACTGAAATGCACTTCGGAAATCCATATGTGTACAACCAGCGTCTTGTATTTCGTGTATATATATATATATATATATATATATATATACACACACACACATATCGCCTGTAAACTTAACATCACATTTGTAGTAGAATTACCATTAAAAAGACGCTTTTATCTAAAAAATATTCCCAAATTATATACGTTTAAGAAATGAAAGCAAAGAGTGACAGTAAGGACATGAATAGTTTTAGTTTTGGTAGGATATGCCGACAGAAAATAAATGGGACGTATTATTATACAATTATTGTGTGTGTGTGGCGTAGTGTTATTTAACGTGCACTGCCGTATGCTCTGTTGGATAAAACTATAAGAAAATGGAGTTACAAGCATCGCTGTGTGTTAGCGTATGTTGCTCTTTCTACTACATCATTGCACCTATTTCATTTCCTCATTCTTGTCTTTCACTTGAAGTAGAAACATGAAGAAGGACAGCGTCTCCTGCATTATCTGCAACAGACAAATACTGCGTTAGCGACAAGCACCTTTATATAAGTAACAAATCAATGCGGAAAATGAAATTTGATATCTACAATCCTGTGTTTTCAGTGAAGTTATCGGATGTGTGACGTAATGTGTGAATCGCCAGAGACAGTAACTTTGTGACTGGTCTGGGGAATCTTTGTAATTATGGATATGCTTTAAGTTGTTGTTTAAGCCGTTGTTATACTTGATATTAGTAGCATTCCTTTTCGTTTCCTAAGACACAATTGATTTTACAAAAAAAAATATTACTCTCTATTAGTCTAAGAGCATGGCCGTGGAATTCCTTTTTTGTAATGAATCAAACATATTGTGTATATCTCTGTTTATTGTTTGGTCCTAAATTTCATTTTAGACAGGACTGGTGCAATCCGTTTTTGACAAGTGATGTAGCTGTTTTTGAACCGCAAGTTCTTTGAAGTTTTGTTGAGAAATTAGAGCACTTTTGAAAGTCATACTTGCAGTTGTACAACTGCTTTTCAAAAATAATGAAATTTATTTTTGGATGATTGGCAGTTATCTAAAAACGTTCTTAATTTGTCATTGATGATATCCACATATTAAATTCCGCCATTGAAGGAACTTTTCTGCCCATGATTCTTAGATTCCATCGTCCTATTTTCTTACACTTTCGTTATCAGGGTTTGATACACCCACATTGCTGGCACATGTTCCCATTAGGTGCCCGAAAAGAGTGGTTATGACTTTTGTTAAATTGAGAATGGCTACAGTATGATTTTGTTCGTTACTGTCGGTAAAGTTCAAAATTCCTTAAATTGATGCTTCATACGGAAGATTGTATAACGCAGTGGCGTTTTCAAAAAACGCTATTCAAGGAATGACGAGAAAAGAACATTCTTAATTTGGTTGCTGCAGGAGTTTTGTGGCTAATGTTGCTGCCCCTCTCAGCAGGAATGTTTTGAAAATATTATCTTTGAAGAGACCTTTCACAAAACAAGAATTTGAATGTATCCATTGACTGTCGAGTGCGGGGCGTGTGTAAGGAAATGAATTTGGGGTAATTGTATTAAAATTTGGAGTGTAAGAAGAGTTGATTGCATTGCAGTCTGAAAGAGTTGTTCTTGTGGCAAAAGCCATTTTCCTTTTACACAATTACCTGAGACAAAATTCCGCTGCCCGAATCCCTCGTATCATAAATCGAATGGCCAATATCGAAGTGTGGGAAGAAGGAAAACCATAGCTGGCCGTTGGGCACAAGTTGTAGATAGAGCAGAAGTGATGATGAACGTCGCTTTTATTGACAGCTTTCACCACAGAAAAGTTACACGTGCTCTATTTAATCGGAATGTAGAACACTTCTGTCCTCAGACATGGTGACATGTCAGCGGAATATTATTTGAATATATACTGTGTTTAGAATGGAAATATAAATTTTGTTTTTTTAAAGGAAATTTTCTTTTGATCATAAAACAGAGAATGTTTTAAAACAGTTATCAAGTACGTAACCCCTACATTTGCAATACATTTTTGGGCCAACACATACATACTCATGAAGTATATTTCCCTTTAATGAAAAATGTAAATTTTTATGTCTCTTTACTTGCGTTCACACTCAGACTCGTGACATACACACTTCACGCCGGATAGACAATGCTTGTTTCAAACAACCGAAATTCGGCACATAATAGTGACACATGATTGTACCAATTCTTGCCGAATTTATTAGCTCAGCATATTTCGTAGTACGATTTTTTATTTTGAATTTTACTTTGTTTGCGGTGAGTTCCGCTGATTTCCGCTCGCACAATTTTATGTAGCAAATTTTCACGAGCCATTTTGTTGTTTTGTTGTTCTAATTTCATGTTCCAATAGCACACGCGACATTTCCTAATATCTGTCACCAAATGTGTGTGTTTGTCGTTGCATTTGAACGCATAGGAAGATTGTGTCACATAAAAACAGGAAAGAGACCCTAACAGCAAACAGAAGCACTGCTTTTTCATGCGGAGAAACATGCGGTGACATGAATGTTAAGTTTTTAGCTTTCAGTTGTTTATCGAAATTCACAAATTTGGTCGAGGCCAATATTTTTATTCTTTCATCAAATATGACACCCTTTGGTGAACCGACCCTTTACACTTTTCACTTTTATTGATTCATCCCAAATGATCATCAGAAGTGAAAAATACAAGGTCATTTTTCCAATTGGAAAGTGGATATAACGGAGAAAGTGCAACTGAAATTGCTCTACGTAAACGTGACAATCTAATACAAGTCAGTCTCATTTGTTTAACAAGACCAACTTGTGTAAATTATTGTTTAACTCCCGATATACAATCCATACAATCCTATATTTATATTAGTGTTTGGATATTGTCTTAAATACCGAGATTTATTATAGTACAAAGCGAAGCCACTTACGCAAGAATTAGATCACATTACATGGTATTGCCTTACGGATCATAATTTTCCACACACATTGTAATTACTACGTTGCATCTAAAAATAATTACGTTTTTCTTTCTTTATTTTTATCATTGAAACTAACAAAGAGAAACATGGCTACATTAAACGATCCTACTTAGAATATTTAGTCTCCTTATACTCGTATAATAATATGATTTTAATCTTAATTTTCCCTGGTAATGATATTTAATTATACTTGTTTTGTTTTCCTTTTTAATTACAGTCGTAGAATGGAATGCAATTAACTTAACACGTGGCCTTATCATGTTAATAAATGCAATAATTCCCTTATTCTGAGTACTGTTGCCATTATCGAACTTGTTCAGCAGATTCTTCAATGATGCCTGTGATAATTACGTCGAATGTTTATTGTTGGACGGATATTGCCGACATTCTTCAGTAGCCTGTGAGAGAATTAAGCGTAACTAACTCCCCAACCTGCCAATCCGCGCGCAACTGTTGAGCTGCCGGCCTGGTGGTAAAATTACAAATGAACAAAGACATTTGGTGTATTTCAAAGCCCGTAAAATTTATTCAAGTTTCTGTCTTCGCGAACCACAAGTTCTACATGTTATTTTGCAATCCGTGATATTTGAAGCTTAGAAGCTGGTCTCGATATATAGCAGATGAAAACCTATGGATTAATCCTGCCAACGCTCTACATTTGACACCCCCAACTTATTGGCAATTCACGTCATTACAAAAGCATTCTAGTAAGAAAAACTAGCTTGAAAGTGGAATGTGAACTAACCTTGTTCTTTAAAACTTTAAACCTTTGGTGCGAGTTGTGAATAGCCTTCCTCGTGCTGGGAGGGCTACATCGGTCTGTAGTTTATTTGCCCTATCAGCAACTGTGGGAACTTGGAGAGTTCGATGTGATTACTTTTCCAGGTGGCTGCTAGTTTAATGCTAGTCGTTGTTAGACAAACATATATGGTCATATTTGCAAGAATTGACAGATGAAGTAAAAATGTCGCTTGAGGCAGCTGAATGAGTGTGCGTTATGGTGTGAACGATTATTCAATATATTGCGGTAGGTTGAATTTCTTGCGAATAATAAATTCAGCCCATCTGATCGCATTAGGGATCATATGGTTAGAATGTTTTAATTTCGGTCTTACAATAAAGTCGCTAAGCGTTTCCTCTCTCCTTTCTTCTCTGTTCAATCCCAGGAGTTAACCTGAGGATAAGCTGGACGTTCAGCTGTTGAACAGACCGAGCAGTGCTGAGGAAACTTAATTATATAGAAAAGGTGTTGGCAGATATGGGCATTGTTGATGTTGTTTGTTACAAGGTTAAATAACCTCTGAACCGTGGTAACCTGTGTCCAGCGGGAGAAAGGAATTTAATATCTGGGTCGCAATTAAATTCCTAACAGTGGCTGATGCATGCTGTTATATCGTATCGTTGAGGGAATTCAATTTTTTAACATGCAAAATTATATAAAAATATATTAATCGTGACTTATTCTCTTTCCTGATTATATTGTTAGGTACATACGTTCAATGTGGTCACATTTGACACAGGAACAAACTTTCCAGCTGTTAGTTGGAACTCCTTGTTAGCTGTAGCAATGATGAACATCAGACATCGCTGTAATGGGATAGGAGTTCCCACCCAGTCGCACTCGAATGCCGCGTCTCTCACACTCACCGCCTGAAAGATTTCAGTTAATGTATTAAGTCCCTTTGAACTGTCCAGCTGTACATTCAATGTACCAGCAGTCTGGCAAGCTGGGTTTACTGTCAGATAGTGACGATCTGAAAAGTATCCCCAAGATAATAATTTCGAGACTTCACATCAACTCACAGGATCTGACCAATCTGTTCTGCCAAAATATTTTCTACTTGTAGTTATTTCTAATTATGTATTTGGTATTTGTAAAAGTTACGCAGTGGCGTAGTGGTTAAGGCACTGCGCTACAAACCGGCATGCCGCGGGTTTGTTTCCCGATGTAGTCATTGGAATTTTTTAGTGACAATCATTCCTTTCCCACTATGGCCATGAGATCGACTCAGCCTCTAACAAAAATGAGTATCAGGAACATTTTCTGGGGGTAAAGGCAGTCGGTGCGTAAGACTGACAAAATTACAACCGTCCTGTGCCTTTGTCATGAAATCTGGGAACCTTAACTTCCAGGAACCCTCTGGGCCAATCCAGGCCTGTAACGGGACTGCTTTACATTTTGGTATTTAAAATTATAACTACCGTTTTCTCTGCCATCACATAACATTTCTTAACGATTTTGGACCCAGTTCCATGTTGTGCTAACCTGCTTACAGATTTGCTAAATCCCCCTCTGACATTCGTGGCCAGATTTCGGACTCAGCGATCTACATAAAGACGGAACATGTTTCGCGACATTACATATGGAGTAATGTATTAATACGTGAAATAAGCAAACAAACGTAAAAGAAGAAAATAATATCGCAAGTACATTAATTTCACTTAAAAAAATGGATCTTTTCGGACTAAAAAATTAAAGTAAATAAATGGCGTTTTTCTTTAAACTTCGTCTTGCGAAATTGTTGTAGGAATCTGCATATCTTGCAATAAGCTATTGACAGTCGTTTCATGTTTACTTAGACATAATTGAAGGCAATGTTTTAAATGTTCATCTGTCTGTCGTCTTCAGTGTTTTGAGTTAATTATCTTTTTCTATTTGAAAGCTTCTTCACACTGGTAGTTTTTTCCCCCCAAAAAATGCAGTCAAACAAAGAGCCATTGATCGTACTGAGGGGAAAAAAACATTTAGATAGAGAAGAAAGTAGAGTCGCGACCTCCCAAACAATTGATCACGATCGTCTAGCAGATTGCTGCCGACAGTTTAGCCGTCTCTGCTCTCTGATATCTTAGCTGTTACCTAAATAAAGTATTATTCATATCTGTTTTAATTTGTTAACCACGCATTGTGTTTTGATTTAAGTGTACACATTTTTATTCCCGTAATTAACGACAACGATTTTAATAATTTTGTGACACAAGGATATTACTCATGTATAACATGAATATAAGTTTAGCATTTCACCAAGAACAATTACTTTTTGTTTCAAGGCTTTACAGCTGTTTTTGTCAAAAAAAAAAACGAAATTTCAAAAATATAAATCACCAATGTTGTACATCAACTGGCTGTATGTGACCGCCTGCAACATTTCTTGTCGTAATTTACGCTATTGCTGCAGTAACACAAACTGCAGTGCCGCTAGCCTCTTTCGAACCCCGGTAGGCACAGTGGTTATCTTTTGTAACGCCGTACGTTCTGGTAAACACCACAGATGTCACGGGTCGTCGGTAACTTCACGCGGAATCAAAACTTCGGAATACCGGTATAGTGCTGCCATCACCGAATGTATTTTGATTTAGCTAAGTTGATTTTATTCGGTAGCACTGTCTATTTTTTTTGCATATTTCAGGCGTTAATTTCTAATTGAAGTGTATTGGGATTAACTATCTTACTGCAATAAAACACACCGCGAAACTGGGTACACGTATGTTGTAAGGAAAAACAGGTGTTATAACTGGGATGGTGTTATTAACCTTTGATTCTACGACTGAGCTAATTCACTTTAACTGTCCATTTGGGAAACACACTGATCCTAAATCAATTATGCTATAATTTTCTTAATAATTTGGCCTTCCGTATTTCCCTGTAGCTCGTCACATCGAAACAAAATCATACTTCATTTACATGTTATTGCAGCCTGTTCCTTGGAATTCAGATGAACAACATACTGCTAAGTTACTGCCGTGAGCACATGTGTGTAGGCTGTCCGACGACTGACATATTCCCCCCTAGCAGCAATTTTACATTGCACTGACTGACATAAACTCCTTTTGCAAGAACTTCTGAAACTTCACATTACCATTTCCATTGAGTTTGTTACAAATCATGCCAACTTCGCAGCTTCCTGATGAAGAAAGTCGGACTCCTTTGGGTAATTTTCCTTTCACGTCTGCAGTTTGCGTTGCAGAGGAATAAATACATTATGTATGAGGCCATAACATTTGTCATATTCTGATACACCTGGTGTATAGAGACGTAAGGCATAATTCACCATCATTATAATTGTAAACTGAAAAAGAAAAAAATGTTTATAATGTCGTAATTAGTGAAATATAAATTAAAATGTTAACTCCTGTTTCTGGCCAAGGAGTTTTACATCACTGAAATCAAAATGAATGATTTTTTATTGAAATGAAAAATAATAAACATATAATTCACGACTGAGTTGGCCGGGTAGCGCAGTCGGTATAGCGACTGCCTGCGGGCTGAACGGTCCGGGGATCGAATACCGGTGGGGGCCAAATTTTCCGCACCAATCCAGACGGACTTTGAGCCCCAACCAGTCTCCTGTAAAATGGGTACCGGGTCTTTCCCGGGAGTAAGGTGCTGTCGGGGCGTGACACTGACCCCTCACCCCCTTCTAGTGCCGAAGTCAAAACTAGAGTAGAACTATACCTCTACCCTCCCTAAGGGCCTGCGTGGCCTGTGAAAGGTTGAAACCTAAATTCCTAATTCACGACTGAAGAACTGGTTATGTTAAACTGCTTAAACAGAAATTTTAATCAAAATAAATATATGATTGGCCATAAAATTTTAAAGTAATTTAAATATTTTCAATGATTAATATGTAGTAAATCGTCAGATAGTAACAAACCCGGTTTCATGTTTTGACCAAGAATATTTAGTTTAGTAGGCAGGTTAGGGCTGAAAAATTCACATTACTCAAATTGGGAAATATTTTTTTTTATTTTATGCTCCATAAACATTATGCACGTAATGTGTTAACAAGGTCAGCAACAATAGAAACACGGTTTTTTCTTACATGTTGTGTCAGCTGAGTTCCAAACCAGCAGATCAGAAGCACGTCACAAAAGTACGACACGTACATTAAAACTGCTTGACTCATATCTGCATAATTTCCCCAGTTCTGTAAAAGAATATTTGGAATATGTTAAGTGCAGAATGGATAGAAGGTCAAAAATGACAAACCTACGAGTGTTGGAACTTTAATAGTGGCAACTATTTATTTACAACTGATACAAAATAGATACATGTTTCGAAGTTTTACTGTCCTTCAATGTCGTCACCAGCATTGTG
>JGI20166J26741_11804362_pt1 | contig 10147 bp, 7 predicted proteins | sample TergutCu122P5_FD_26741 | JGI IMG/M metagenome (IMG submission 26741) | reverse complement strand
CCCCCCCCTTTGCCCTCAAGTAGTTCATAGGAACTTTATCTTTTCAATGTTATCTGCCTTTTCTTTTCTCTGTCTGCCTAATCATCCAGCTACCTGGCCACTGACGTAACTACCTGCTTAACGTACTACGTGCTTTATCTCTATCTAGGCGTTACTGCCTGCATGTAATGTGTATGTGTAAAAAGGTCATGTTCAACCTAGCAGAGGCCACAAAGGCCCAAAGGAGGAGTAGAGGTGTAATTCTACTCTTTCTTTAACCTCGGCGCTAGATGGGGTTGGTGGTCAAAGCCACGCCCCGGCTGCTTTATTCCCGGGGAAGACCCGGAACCCATCATATAGAAGGCTGGGTGGCCCGCACTGCCTGTCTGGACGGGTGCGGGAAATCTGTGGTGTCGGGTTAAGAACGACAGTAGTTCCCAACCCGACGCAGTGCACACACACACACACACACACACACACACACACACACCACAGGGTTAAGAACGACAGTAGTTCTCAACCCAACGCAGTGCACACACACACACACACACACCCCACAGGTCCAGAATATGCCGCTAAACACCAATCACGCACATGATAAGCACATGTGAACCATCATATGTAATTTCAATCAAGTACAGACTATCACTCCCTGATGATGGATCCTATGTGATCCAAAACATGTTGGAGTAATTTTTAATGTGTGTCTTTTAGACTTTTATACTACACAGATTTTAACGTCTACAACTGTATTAATTGAGTGCACTAGTTGGTTAATACAAGTGACTAATAATAATGATGCACGGTGGGAACCTGAAATTTTTCCAGCTAAGTTTTGCATAAACTTCTTGTCTCTAAAGTCTTGGTGCTTTTGCCCCCAGAATTGAATTCTTTGCAATTATATAATGTCCCATCAAATTTAGTGTACAATATAAGCCTAAAACTATCATTTTCTTATGTTTTTTCTATTGCAGTGAAGTAAAATTTACCATCAACGAGCAGGAGTTCACAGGTACGCATGAGATTTTCTTCTGATGGAAGAAAGAGTATAAGGTGACAAATCTGAGAGAGTTATTTGTATGTCATTATTGGTTGTAAAAGTGTCCAGCCTAAATACTTACCATTTTCCCCCTCAAGTTAATCCTCCAGTGATGCTGGAGTTTAAATTCCAAATAGTACTTGACATGGCACACATTGGCAAACAACTGTGTAGAGCAGTGCAGTTAAGTAGACTAGTAGCTAATACAGATGGCACTGCAGTTCAGTTTAAAGATGTCATATCAGATGGTGAATCTATCCAGACAGAACCAGATGGACATGAATGAATCCCTGTTTCTGGACTTCAGATAACACAGACACAACAAATGCAAACTGTTACTGTCAGAGTCTTCAAAAGCTCCACAGCAAGATAAAGAAGAAAAAACATCTAGGTGAACTCAATGATGACATTATTCTGCTGGACTACAATGCCTGCTTCCAAGTGTTCCACAGACTTCAGGGTCAATTAAATGTTGTGAAGGGATGGGAGGTGTTCAAACACCCTGCACAAAACTTGGACTTACTGCCAAACAGTTTCCATCTTTATGGGCCATCCAAGAAAGTGCTCAAAGGCTGCATGTTCATGTTGGATGAAGAAATGTGGGATGCTGTGGTAGAATGGTTTAGGCAGCAGTGCAGGGAATTCTTCGCACATTGGATAAACTGACTTCTGCATCAATGACACTTCTGTCTAAATGCATGTGATGATTTTTATGATTGTTGCAGCACCTCCATCCATGATCACCCTTAAATTGGTTTCACATGTACATACTCAACATGTATAGTTTTTAATTCAGGTCTGTAATGCCAGGTTTCACTGGGCTCAAATCATTGAACCTGTAACTGCCAAGTATGGTTATTCAAATGTCTGCAGACTTAAAACATAAAATGTATGTTACAGCCAGTCCAGTGCAGAAGCACTCAACATGTGGCCAATTGACCCTGTGCTGCAGTCTACCTGAGATTTTTCATAAAATATCTGTTCACCTACTTAGCTAGTACACATGAACTAGTAGGCAGGCAAAATGTTGATTTTTTGGATTGAAATCCATATTTTTGAATCGTATAAAGAATTCATGGGGAGCTTGAACAGAAATGTTGCTATAATGATTAGGTTCAAGCTGAATAACTGAGAAATTGTTGTTTGATTCCTGGAAAGGGTAAGAGACTTTTCTTTATAGTGTCCAGATCCACACTTGTGTGCATACAGATTCCGATTTCAGTGGTACAAACTCTGTGGGGTCGTCCAGGGATAAAACACCTGGAGCATGTAATTGACTACTGTCCTTCATCACATGCTGAGGTTAAGAATGATTGGATGTAAAACCCCACATTGCTTGCAAATGGATTATTTTATACAAATAATTTTTACCCACACACAAATGTATACTGTATCATTTGGCCCACTACTGACAAATTTGCATATTTTTGACCCAATTCATCTGTAAACAGAAATTGGTTTGTGAATGTGCATTACACTGCCATGAGTAAATATGTAATTGTGCATATAGAAAAAATCAACTACTTTCAAGCACTTGTAACATTAGTAGCATAGCAGATTACTACTGAAGTTGTTGTATTAGTCTGAAGTTACTATTGAAGTACTTTCTCTTTAATTTTTCTGCGTTATGTAAGATTAACTGAAGTATGTACATACACGTGAGTGTCTGGCTGTGTAGGTAATGTAGTAAGTTTTTGTCATATTTGCCTGAAAACATAAATGTTAACTGATTTTCTGAAATGAGCTAAATATAAATATAAAATAGCTATAAACCTGCAACATTAGAACAGCATCCTAACGTGCCACGTTAGTGTTTGCCAGCAAGAAGGGGGAAAGCCGCTACAAATTGCGGGGCCTGATGGTCCAGAAAGGGGTCCTGGACCAACCCTATTACGTTGATACGTTTCTCGGTAGCATCTTTTTTGTCGATTGTACAAATTAATCCTTCTAGACTAAGCTCAGGTCACTCTGCAACTAACAGCCGGTCTTTCCGATTTAGTGCGCCCTTGATGGGTTGCCCGAAAAAAATTTTCACTGGGGCCCAAATCAGCTCTCGATTTCCCTGGTATTAGCCACAACGTTGCCGGAAGTATTTGCAGATATGCCCTCTGCCGGCGTTCCTGGAAGGATCAGTCCTTCCTGCTAGTTTTTTCAGTCAAGCCTCTGAAGGGGGATACTAGATGATCTGTAGATGGGGGATTGCTGAGGCCGCAGATTATCTAGGGCCTCGACAGGTGTGACAAGTCTCCGACTTGTAGACATGCACATTTTGGTAGGTATGGTGTTGTTTCAAAATCATATTTCGGCTTAGTTTGGAAGCAGTTGCTGGAGTCCTTGGCGGTGCTACAGTTTTTTATTTGGGTTGCCACATAATTGCAAAGTAGTATTCCCGTTTTCTGTCGTTATGTGGAGCTTTCTTTCAAGTCGAGTGTTTGTGTAACGTGTTGAAGTATTGAGATGACTTTTTGGTATTTATGTGGTTTGTGCAATTTTCGAAGGTATTATCCAAATGTAAGTACTTGTTTCTTTTCTATTCGTCATAATAAATGTGTTAAGTTCACTTTTGTTGTGTGCTTTCTTCTGGGTAATTCTCCGGCGTCTGAATTTTATATGCCGACGTTTCGGAACACTCTATCTATTACATCTTCATAGGCAGGTAGGTGCCTATGAAGATGGAACAGATAGAGTGTTCCGAAACGTCGGCATATAAAATTCAGACGCCGGGGAATTACCCAGAAGAAAGCACACAACATTCAGAACACGGCAAAAGTTTGAAATCAAGAAGTTCACTTTTGTTTCTACGACTTGTACTCTGGTTTTACATTGTGCACACCGCCAACTGTCACGGCTTGCACGTGGTACTAACAAGAAAGAGAAGTGACCCAGTACGTTAATAAGCTATGAAAAGAAAAATTGTGATATCCAAAAAAATTCTTCCTTTAAGGATCATTGTAATTAAGTTACCACGGTAGCAACTGCTCAAAATAACAAAAATACTACACTTTTTAGTTACGGGCCACAACACTCTTCATGCCATAAAATAAGTACCTGGCCTCAGAGGTGTATAGTAATGAGGTAATAAAAAAATATCACGTTAACTGGAGTAACCATGGTATTTTCTGAGTTGTACAACCACTTGTTCTGCTGGTATGCTAAAATGTATTGTAAGGGGTTGCATATCAGAAGAAACTGTTGGACATTAAATTTGTTAAAACATATTAGAGGTCAAAAATTGTTAAGCAGGATTAACACACACTCGATATCTGTGCAAGTATCATACGCAATGTACCATCACCAGCCAAGTCACTCAGTGTAATATACAACTTCTTAACACTGTACCTACAAACACTCACAATAGCTTCTGAAAAATTTGTCTGTTCCAGTCTTAGTGCTCAAAAGAAATTTATAATCTGTTATAGAATTAACTACTTTGTGTATAAGCTCATAGATCATAAGAGATGTTGGCTTCAAGTTCTGATGATATGGCCAGATTTCTCTAAATATAGTTTGGAGAGGGTTAAAATGCCTATTGTACATTTGTGATGTTGCAGCAACATTCTTCATGATAATATGAGGATAATTTCCTTTTTAAACTGGTGATTTGATTTTTAGTCAGTGCAGCTGTTGCACCTGGCACTTCTCTCAACACATACATAAGAAATTATGCCAATCTGAGAGGTACAAAATTTATGTGCCATGAGGGTGGTTGTGGAGCATGCCTTGTGGCAGTGAGATCACTGAATGCCTTCACGAAGAAGATGTCAACCTATGCAGTCAACTCGGTGAGTTTGTTCTGTTTGTATTCTACATTTGATAACTATGCAAATGTTAACTTCAGTATGTTTTCTTTACTTGCTTATGCTTATGATGTCAGTTTATTAAGCCAAAACATTAACACCACTAAGCTTTTGAAAACCACTAAAAAGTTGATCTGAAACAAACAACAAACAAATACATGTGTATTTTTTGTGACTAGAATAGGTAAAGAGGTGCAGGCAAATTTGTCACTCTGCTTAACTACCATGCTGTGAACATGAGTAAGGAAAGAGGGGGTGAAGTTCATAGTTTGTAAATTGCAATCACTAGAGAGAGCTGCATGTAACATCTGTTGGATTAGAGGTTGGAACTTGAAGTGACACAGTAACTTTAAAAGATAAGATCTTCTCAGCTTTTCGGCTACCTCATTTCAAATTCAAAGTCTGCTTAAAACTAGTGTGGCTGGTCAATATAGAATATTTTATCATATAGAAACTGTATTCAGGATGAAATTAAGAGCAAAGAAACTATATAAATTCCTGTGCCCATTTTAGTCTGAATTGCATATATTTCTTTTTCTAGCAAAATTTATAAAGAAGAAAATACACAGAACTACAATTTCCCTGTTATTTTAAACGTATTTTAAACTACTAATATCCAGGGAAGAAAATTTACTACAGGTAGCTCCTCCAAGAATAGGCTTCAGAGGAAATTCATGAAAAGGATATTAAAAAAGAAGGGAGAAAATTTTATGGTTTTGTTCATAAGTCATTGTTGGTTTTTGACCATTGAAGAATCTAATGTACCTGGCAGTTGGACATACCCTGTATGTGCAGTAGCAAAGGGAGAATTTTTTTGGAAACACATTTCTTTTGTCTCCTCTTCCACAACCTTTTGCATGAAAATCCCACTTGTTAAAAAAAAATGAAATATAGGCAAGTGAAGAGGACTGAACATATCAACATGTAACAGAGAAAGAAAGAAAGAAGCGCATATAATATTTACATTACTAAACCTCAAGGATAGAGACTCTATGAAAGGTGTGAGTGTAGATGAAAGGATAAGAGTAAAATGCATTTTGAAGAAGTAATATGTAAAATATATGTAATGAACTCCACTGGGCTGGGATAGGGTAGGTGATCTGGCAAATATGGTTAGGAACTAACATTTATGTCATGTATTGGGAAGAATCAGGTACAATGACTATCCTGATTCTTCTCGTGGCCTGCTTCAGCCATGACAGGAACTTGAATTATGCCATGATCATTTCTTTCCACAGTCTTTGCATATTATTATATACTGTCATCCAGTCATACAAAGTTACATGGTCTGAATTACTGGCATCATTCTTAAGGATAACAGCGTGCTTCTGTGAAGAGAGTTCTGATCATTTTCTTTCCAGAGGAAAAAACTAATATGCCAGTGGGTTAATATCCTGAGAAACTGACTTAATATAAAATTTTCAAGAAATTTTCTGTAACCTACAGAGACAGGCTCAACCCATTAGGTGAAGTAGATGGTTGCCTAGGATATATGTGTTGTAACTGTGCAGTATTAAGAGATAAATTTGATCATGGGGGAGGCATGACAAACCTAAGCTGTGCACAGGGTGGCAAGAAAATTGAACTAACCCTGGTATGTTCTGCTGTGATCTTGGTAGGGACAGAGATTTTAAAGTTGAAGGTTTTGTTTTTATTTCTTTTTGTATGAATTTCATAGTCTTCTGGCATGTTATCTCTTATGCTATACAGTTCTGCAATAGTTACGAAGGTTAATATAAATAATATTTCAGTGTCTTGTACTTGTACATGCTTGTCATGGCTGGGACATTAAAACAATTGAAGGAATTGGTAACAAGAAGAAAGGTTACAACACTTTACAGATGCGACTTGCTCAAATGAGTGGCACACAGTGTGGATACTGTTCCCCAGGGATGGTGATGAACATGTACAGGTGTGTATTCATGATTACATCTAAAAACACACATGTAGAATCACAGATCTTCACAATTTGAGAACACTGTATCTGAGTGAAATTTTAAGTTTTTGTAGTGATAAGTATTAAGATAACAGTAGTGGTCTGATGGATGTGGGGCTCTGTTGTTTGACAGTTCTACCCTGAAGATGAATGCAGGTGGTACATACAAAATGTTGGCACTGAACCTGTCTAACAAATTACATACTGTCACATCCCAGAAGAATGTAGCTCATTATAAAGTGAATGAGAGAGATGATAATTTCTCTAATATGCATTACTTCAGTCTTTCTGTATAGTAAAATTAATGAAAATCAGGAAGCCATTCTTAATACATATGTGAAGTGGTTCAAAGAGTTTAGAAGTCTGTTAACCCATCTGCTCAGTGATTTGCCAGCCAGTAACCTGATTGTGAATATTAAATTTACATAAATGCCTATAGGCTTGCTGTACATTCATTCTAGTAAGACAAATTATTAATGAAGTTTGGCCATTAAATTTAATTTCCATGGATGAAAAGGAATAAACTTATACAAAGGGCAACAAGACTTAAACAATATTGTGTCTTCTGTACCTGTAACATAAGAAAAAGGGAGTCATATTCTCAGATTTTTAGAAATAAGTGTTGACAATGTGTCATTTGTTTATATTAGTCATAAAAATGCAGACAGTTTTGAACTATCACACAGGATGAACAAAAAATGCACTGCCAAACCTACAGAAGGTAAATCTGCACCATAATACAAGTAAAAAGAAATCTTATGAACATAGGACTTCTGAAGCATGGTTTCTCATTACAGACTCCTGCAGATGAAAGAAAATGGTCAAAACCTTCACGTTGAGCTTCAACACAGGATGTTGCATGTCTGTACACTGATTGCCTGACTTGCTTGAAAATCCAAGGTGTCATAAAAATCAATTCTGTATTTGTCTTTGCAAGTCCTGGATGTCACTGAAATCTGTAGCAAAAACAGTAGATATTAGATGATCCCAGAGATAAAGATTTAAGGGACTGAATTTGGGGGAAGAAGCAGGCCATGCTTTTCAAGAATTCCAGATCTGCAAGAGGAACATATGGTGGAGTACAATCATGCGCGAACCATAAATTAATTTCAGTCTGCAGATCCACATCTCATGTTTCATAGGAAATTTTGGTACACAACCCCAGTCAGATGTGATGGGAAAAAGTAGGGTTCCAGAAGTCTCATCTCCTTCAGTGTCTACATGGAAACTTGAGGTGGGCACTGAATATTCTTTAATCATCAGGAGGCCGTAACTTGGAAACCATGCTTCGCAATGCTTATGTCCATGTAAATTTTTCTTGTATTGTTGTGTGGTTTCACTTTCTTTAGGCTTGGCCATGCATTTTTATTCACCCTGTATACTTGCAGGCACCAACAGAATGATGTTCTGATCCATTTTGGGTTACTTTACATATTCTGACCTCTTATTTTCATGTGTTTGAAATAAGTAATAAGGAATTGGCCAAGTAACAGTCTTTATTTTTGCAATTGAAACTGCAAAGAAAATGCAAAATAGTACTAGTGTTAATACTTATAATATTAATGACACCCACAATGAATTTTACATACAAATGAGAAATTTTAACTGAAGTATGTTTTTCAGAAGTTTATTTTGGTCTTCATAAAACAGAATGTGTGTGCAGACCTATTTGACTTTCAAGCTTAACTATGTGATAAAGTATACTGTTGAAAGTGAAAACAGAGTGAAGTGTCACTGCACTTGGGTTTATATATTAATTAAATTAGTTTTAAGCTGATTCAATACAGTACGATTTTGAATATGTATAATTTGTTTGGCTGGTGATAATTGAACTATTTGATCATAGACAAAAGCTGATGTATTTAATACCTGATTCACTTGTAATACAGCCTACAGAATGACAAAGAAGTTAGTATGCAAGAAGTGGAGAACTCTTTTGGTGGTAATATATGTCGCTGCACTGGTTACCGCCCCATTCTGGAAGCCTTCAAATCTGTGGCTGTAGATGCCCCACCACAACTAAAGAGCAAAGTAGAGGATATTGAGGTAACTTTTTGCAGGGATTGCATTACTTTAGACATCAGGGTTGTCATGGCTTATGCAGTTACTTAGTGGCCACTCTCCTGAAGGCCCAGCTTTGATCCTGAACCAGTCCAGGTGGGGTTTTTGATACATACAGTAGCATTGTTACAGGTTTTTCTCACAATATTCGGCTTTCTCCTGCCAACAGCACAGTACAAATCAGTGCTTCATACACAAATCTCATTCATCTGACTTCAGTACAAGGGTATGTAATGAGAAAAATGTCAGCAAAATTAAATAAAACACTCCTTCTCTCTCCACCCATGCAGATGTAACATTTCCTTTATTGAAAATTCCAAACATGTGAAACAGATATAACATGCTTATTTAAGAAGGGCAGTTAAAGCATTCTGCTACAAGTAAATGGTCAAGTGTGCTTTCAGTTCTCATTCAGAGTATGTATATTTCCTTGTCATATATATGTTGATGGAAAAGGACATTCTGATATACTTGCCAGAGACTGCTTTGTATGTTAACAATTGTGTGTGTATACAGCTTGTTTCTTCACACTGTTGATATTTAAGGTGTCTAGTTACTTTCATTAGTTTATGCTTTAACTTGAATGGTACTTCCAATTCAGTTATTCTATGAAAACATATCACAAGGCCTATGATATGGTGTAATATACAATGATTTAAGTTACCATCTCCCCTGCTGTACATTGATATAGTAGTCTTCAAACATAGGTATAAAACAAGAACAACCTATAAGCATAATTCACTGCACATAAGGAGAAAGCTGACAGCAGGAAGATTGAAATAGCATTGTCTGACCACAGTGTCACTTCTGTAAGGAAAGAATTTCACACAGACTTCATAACAATGCAATAAATATCATATTATATATAAATTGTGTGCATTCAGCCATTTGGTTTCAGCAACATTTTGTAACAAGAAAATGGGTTTACATTTAGTTGGGCAATAAGACTTAAAAGTCAACCAAAATAATACTTTTTTTATGCTAATAGTGAAAGTATTGTTTATGTTAATAAGATTATAATAACACTAATAACATTTCTGTAAGTTTCAGCAGCAAGTAAAATATCCAAGTTCAATGAGAAACTGCAGTACAGTCAGATATACTGTTACTCGTACAATTGATGTTACCCATCAAGATTTAAATAATGAAATACACTCTTACAACAAAACTAGAAGGCAAAGCAGTCCTGTTACAGGCCTGGAGTGGCCCAGACAGTTCCAGGAAGTTAAGGTTCACAGATTTCATGACAACAGCACAGGATGGTGGTAAGGTTGTCAGCCTTACGCACCGGCCGCCTTTACCCCCAGGAAATACACCTGGTACTCATTTCTATTA
>JGI20166J26741_11804251_pt1 | contig 10148 bp, 6 predicted proteins | sample TergutCu122P5_FD_26741 | JGI IMG/M metagenome (IMG submission 26741) | reverse complement strand
AGCAGTACACAACCTGAACTCCTGAAGATGGACATATAGATGTCCGAAACATGTAGAGTTATTTATGATAATAAATCATAATTGTTGCATCAAGTTGGCATTTCTCGTCATTTCCAGAGCCAGTCTGACTGCTGCAGAGATGACAGAAAACTCAGCCCCAGCTCGAAATTGAAACCTAATTGTCCAACTGGTAGCCTGGGCAAAATATTGACTGGGCTGTCCTGTCTGGTGTACTAGGCTTCAGGAACAAGAATTTAATGCTTGGCATCCTATTGTCTTTTGCAATAATTATTTAAGAAATATTTTCAAACCCCAAAAATGTCTTGGTCTTCTATTAAGTTCCCTACTTTCACATCTCTTAAAATGCAAACCTCGTGCACAGTTTGGTGCACCTTTCACATACACATAAAATAAATATGCCACAGTGTTTATTAACACTGCCAGGTTGTCCAACTAATTTGAAGAGTATGGACCTTAAAAGAGGGCATTCCTTTAAAAGGAAATGTTATATATCCTAATATCTGCATGCAACTGTTCAGTTGAATGACTGTTAATTTTAGTGTTACAAACTGTAAGACAGTTTGTTTTCTACATTTATTACATCACATTATTCATACACATCATCTATATACCTTTCACTCCCATGCTTGTTCATTCACTTACTATAATTATTGTAAACATGTAACCAAAAAAAAAAAAAAAGGGCGTCTTTGTGTTACAACCACTGTACTGTACCCACTGCCCTAATTCAGGAGGTGTGATTCACAATCTCAACAAGGTTCTATTTAGGAGAATTAAAGATCGTCCCATCACCAACCCAGTAATTTTGTATATTCACAGGTCTTTGCTTCTGTGACACAAAGAAAGAATACAAACAGTGCAGCAATGAAGAAAGACACACAAAATTTTGAGCCCACTTTGCCACAAACAGTCTAATCTGCCTGTACCACAAAAGTAAGATTTTCATTACCATTTGGCCATGTCTAACTCTCCCTGATGTAGGATCAAAACATTGAACGGCATGAAAAAGACCACGTCATTGCATACCTTAAAGGTTTGCTCTCATCATTCTAACCTATGAAAGGTTAATTTGAATTGTCTTATGTACTTCCCTACAATTTAGTCCAATGTTATCTATTTTTGAAAAAAGGATTAATAAAAATTTTCAGGAACATACCTCACGTAATGCACATTAACCTAATATTAAATACAACATGCAACAAACAGGAATACTTTCCAGCAATTTTCCAAATTCACAAATAATTTGGCCAGTTGTTTATCCCTCTACACACTTCCAAAATCATCTTGCTTGTCTTTTCCTACCATCTCAAGTACTATCTGTAGGATACTGCTACCGTCTTTAAAGGCTGCTGTTTCATCCATTTGATAGCAATAATTTTATTACTTCCACTAGGCTCTATCATTCTTTACCACAACATTCCACAACTCTGCACTTGTGTGATACTTTGCAGAATGTGCCCATAGACATTCACATACCTCAAGAATATTTCAGAGGTACAGAAATACGTTACAGCTAGTTGTGCTTAGTTGTAGATGTGTTTGCATAATTGCAAAAATTGCCTGGTAGCTTCGTCATGTAAGCCTGTATATCTGTCCATGTAACAGTGCAGCTCCCACTGGACAGATTTCTGTGAAAGTTGATACTGGGGACTTGCATGAAAATTTGTTGTGAAATTCCAAACTTGTTTAAATTCCAATAAAAATATCAAACACTTCACATGTCGATCTAAGTATGCTTTACCATTGCCAGCAACATAAATTCATCATAGAAGAATTTTTGTGTAACACCAAATATTGTTATTTTGTTAACAGTGACATTTATCTCAACAATACACACAAAATGTACTGCTGTGTTCCCATTGCTACAATGGTTATACAAACATGTCATAACATCCTGTTTACATACACTGCCTTGCTTGTTAAATTTCTTTATTGGCTTAAGTTTGGAATACAACAGCTCTAAGACAGTGATTAATTTAACTTAACTTTGTGCAGTGAAACAGAAAGTCATTCTATAATGTTTAAGTTCATGGTGACATTTATTATCATACATTCATGGCAAAGTAATATTTTATTCACATTAGGAATCAATTTACTCCAAAAAATAAATTTACTCTTGAAGCATGTGATGTGTAATGTGGCTGTGGTCAATTTTATTATGGGAATTCAAATTCTTCAGAGAAAAACTCAGTACTAGGAATTAACTTTCTTATTATGTTGCATTGTTCCAAAGATGGAGATAAGAATGGGGTTATCAAACTGTATTCCTGTGACTGACCAGGCATGACCATACTCCAAGAAATGCCATAGTACATTATCGATAAATAAATAAATATCAATATTCCCATCAAAAAATTAATATTCTTTTAGTTTAGTATAATGAACAAACTGATTACACAAATCCCCACACTTTTCACATTTGGAGGGACACGTATCTTTCATCTGAAAAGTTCTGTTCTGTTCTGTTATGTTCTATTCAGAATACTAAGACAACAAACAAAGTCCAGAAATGCAGTAATAGCAATTATAAGATGCCATCCCGAGACTTACTTTGAATTAAAAAAAGCAACTTCACCATAATAACTTAGTGCAGTTGTGTAGATGCATGAAAACAAAAAGGAAAAAATAATGTACACGCAATACCTTTATTGGTTTTTCCAACACCTTCTATTTAATTTTCTTTACATTTTCCACATAACACTAGACTTGTTAAAAGCAAGGTGCAGTCAAGAAATTAAACATCTGAGATACAATATCTCCTAAAGATCTAGTTAATGAACGTCTTTATCAAAGAGGAATGCTTAAAAATGTCAGTCAGCAGAGGTAACTGGAAAGAAACCAATGCCACTGATAACATGTCAGAAAACAATTTTTAAGAAATTAATTTTTATGTCATACACATCTCTGTAATTTCCAAATTTTATGCAATTTCAATAAGAAACTGTGTTTTACAGCTATGGATGCATTATGTACAGCACAAAAAGAAAATTTGTTCACACTTTTATGTAGCCAGCCTGAAATAAATCCAGGGATTACCAACTGTAAACAATGCATAATCTACTGATTTCAATATAACGGGTTAACAGCTGCCAACAGTGATGGACACAAATCACACTATTTTGTTTTTAATATTCATTTTTTTTATTATTATTTATTACTTTCAGAAATGAAAGCAGATATGTGGCACAACATTTGTTACTTACAATATTTGAGACTGTCAATGTCAGCAACACATAGGGCAAAGATGAGGGCTGCCTGATGCCATAGGTGTGAATACCATAGCATGATGGTTTATACTAAGAACACTTAACACAATGCTCTTCAAGCAAAGCCAAGCACCAGTAACCCACCACCATCAGGGGGACAGGAACAAACTTCAATATTCTGTATGACATTAAGGTGGCTCTTCCCCAGCACTAATGAGGAATTTGGTGTCCAAAACCAAAAATTAAAGAAGACCTTGCACAAGAAAGTGAAGATTTTGAGAGCAATCAAAAAATGAAAGTACAGTAAATTATAAAGCTACTTATTGGCCAGTATTAATACATTTATAAAGTCAAAGACTGAAAGTCATTCATATTATACAGAGTCAAATGGAAGGATGATCAGTGAATAATAACTTGAGGACTTACAAGAAAGCAGTTGTGATCCAACTGCAGTTACTAATCTAGCAATTTCTTGAAGAGACTGAAGAAAACCGCGAGAAACTTCAGTCAGGACAGCCATCTTAGAGTCGAGATTTAAACCATGGATATCCAGAATATGAAGGAATACTAACCACTCAACCATAACATTCAGTAGGTCCAGCATTCTAAATATGTTTAGTTCTTACATAATATACAAATTTCAAATATTATTAAGTTCTGATATGTTAACATATTTTGTTAATAATATGAGGTTACTTCCACCTACAAGTTTTCACACAAGAGCCACCTTAACATTCACTACATGCTGCATATCTGACGAGCCACTCTTACACACACCTCTCATTCCTTCTTTCACAGCCATATTTCACACACATGAAAGCCATGCAGCTGATGGAGCACTTATGTACGCCTGCCAAGTGTATGTGTGCAAGCGGCCAGGATTAAACTAATGAGGTTACAAGGAAACTGGTTGCTGATGGTCTTGTCCTTACAGTTGTAGATGACAGAAGACTGACAACTGCCCAGCAACAAAGCATGAGCAAGGTGCCATGTCTAGGATTGGTTGTATGGCTTGTCAGAGACTTGCTCTGACCGAAGGAACTTCATGCACCAAAATTATAATTGGTATTGTGTTTTCATATTCTACTAGCCATTAAAAGGTGACCTTTATATGACCTGTAAGGCAAACAGATCTTCAGGGGGAATAAATGGCTTATGTGACACAACCTTTCTTCTAATACAGTAGTCATGACAAACACACTGTATACAACCTCACACATTAACTTCATGTGTCATGTCAGAATAAAATTCCGGTTTTGTGAGATATCAGACAAAATGAATGTTCCTGCCACATGCAGTTGCACTGCATAACCAATGAACAGCCTCCATGTCCCTGCAGCAATATGTGCATATCTCCCTTAACCAACTAAACAACAAACTCCATGGAGAGGAGTCTTTCCTGATAAGCCAGCAGTTCCACAGTTAATTAAGAAGCCCTCTGCATTTCATGGAACCTGAAGGTTCTTTACTGCATTCACACTGCCACCCATCCCCATCCTGAGCCAGATCAATTCATTCCATGCCCTCCCAAATCACAAATTTAAGATTTATTTTAATATTATCCCATATCTATGCCTAGGTGTTCTAAGTTGCCTCTCTCCTTCAGCTTTCTTGACAAAAAACCTGTATGCATTTCTCTTCTCCCCCGTATGTGCCACAACATTCCTGAATATGTGTGCATGGCTTTTATCAATTATTCATGTTGTGTTATCCTTCCCAGAGACATAAATATAAATAACACATTTTAATAAGCAGTCATTACTAACTATATGCCAGTGGAACTTATAAGGAAACAGGGAATACCAAAAAATCTAGAATACAATCTGTAATACATTTTTACTGTGTACACCAGTAGTATCAAATAATACAACCAACAAGGTACACATTCATGTATCACAAATGCATGTAATACTTCCTCTGTGTTTCGCCCTTCTCAGCCATCTTCAGGGACACCACATAATACTATAAGAAGGTCCTCAAGACTATTACAAGTTTTTATTGCAATGACAACAACAAGTAAAAGAAATAAATGTCAAGTATCTTGATACAACTAAGAGCAGGAAAATAGTCAACTGAGTAAAATAAAAAAAAATTCACGTGCAATTTGGGGGATGTGATGTGCAAATCAGGGAATGTGTAATTTTTTAACATTCGCAGCATGCTACAGATGTCAAGAAAAGATATTCTAGGGGTAAGAAAAATCTTCCAGCTGGGAAACGGTAGTCAATGGGGTCCCCCAGGGTTCAATCCTGGGACCCCTGCTTTTTATAATATACCTGAATGATGTACCATATGGATTACACCAAACAACTAAACCAGTAACATATGCTGATGATACTAGTGTTCTGTTAACGGCTAAAAATGGTGAACAGTTAAAAAAACAAAATTAACTGTACGTCAAATTACGCGACAGGATGGTTCCCAGCAAATGGATTAGCTTAGAACATGGAGAAGACAAATATAATGAAATTTACTTCAAGTTATCACCAGGATGAAGCCTTCCAAATTATATACCAAAAACAGATAACTGGAACAAACAATACAGATTTTTTAGGATTAGAACTTGACAAAAATATAGGGTGGAAGAACCATGTTCAAAAAATTATACCTAAACTAAGCAGTGTCTGTTACCTGGTTAGAAGAATGTATCCATGTTGCAATTCAAATACTCTTAAAAAGATTTACTTTGCTTACTTTCATACCGTTATGGAATATGGTATCATATTCTGGGGAGTTTCAGTAGAAAGTAAAAGAATATTCCAACAACAAAAAGAATAATTAGAATTGACAGGATCTACTTCAAGGATCTCATGTAGAACATTGTTTCAGAAATTGGAAATATTGCCTCTGACTTCTCAATACATACTCTCTTCGATGAGATTCCTCTCGTCCAATTTGGAGATTTTCACATTTAATACTGCAGTACATAATATAAATACTAGACTCAAATTAAAACTGCATAAACCAACAGCGAGCCTTACAATGTACTACAGGAGTGCCTATTATAATAGCATAAATATATATAATAAACTCCCAGATGATCTCGCTGAATTAATATTAAATAAGAAACATTTCCTATTACAACTAAAAAAATATCTACCCGAAAAGCCCTTTTACTCATTAGAATATTTGAATGCATAATAGACCTATGACAATAGGCCTAATATGGCAATGCTTCGACTATATAATTCATGAAATTATGTATCGATGTATTCTGTAATATTTAGTTTTTAATATTTTGAATGTATGTGTATGTGTTTGTTTTGTCTGTCTGTAATGTTTGTCGAATATTTAAGACATGTTTCATACCCGAAGCCTAGTGACTTATAGGGATTGATGAAATGTAATGCTATGTACGAGTATATATGTAATGAAAAATATAATTTACATGTGAAGGTGTTTTTACTATTACACTGTCTTAGCTGCATCAGGGTATATTCTATTTATTTCTTGTACTTACTGCTATTATTGAAATCAAAACACATAACTCTTCAGGACCTTTTTATAATATTAAATGGTATCCATGAAGATGGTTGAGTTAGTCAAAACATATGGGAGATATTAAATAAATTTATGATCCCAGAATACATCTATGTCTACATCTCTGTAATTCACTGCTTGTTGTGAACCCTGTCCAGAAGCTTGCATGATTAGAGTGGCTGTCTACTGAATGGAAAATATGGAATGCATTTCCTGCTACATAGCTGGAAAATTTTCACTACTTTAGCATTAACACATGAAATATCTATTGGCTTCAACAATACGTTTATTTCGAACACCTCGAACACAAAGTTTCTTGGATTAGTTATTACAAATTCCCTATCTTGGATGGATCACATCACTCAGCTAATACCTAAATTAAGTAAAGCATGCTATGTACCTAGATGCATCAGACCATTTATGTCTCAGGATGCACTGAAATCCATATACTACTCCTACTTTCACTCCCTTATTACTTACGGGATAATTTTTGGGTTAACTCTTCATACAGTTCTCATATCTTTCGACTTCAGAAGAAGGCAGTTAGAATCATTACAGGGTCAAGACCAAGGGATCCCTGTAGAGAACTGTTTAAGCATTTGAGGATCCTACCGTTACAGTCTCAATACATAATTTCCCTTTTGCTATTTGTTGTGGACAATAAGAATCTTTTTCATGTAAATTCAGAAATACACAGCATTAATACTAGGCAAAGTTCTAATCTTCATCAGCCTCAGGCTAACCTAACATTGTACCAGAAAGGGGTTTACTATTCTGCCATTAGAGTTTTTAATAATCTCCCTACCAACATAAGAAATTTATCTTGTGAAGTTTAAAGATTCAAACTGGAACTAGGTAAATATCTTCATCTAAAGACATTCTACACTCTTGAAGAATGTTACAACAGCTGTAAATCTTAAGCCAATTTTTAATTACTTATATTGTATACTAATGATACAAATATATGCCCAATCCACTAACATTGTATGTAAAAAACATTGTATGTATCAATATCAATGTACAATGTAAATGATTATGTTTAGCTATACTGTATATGCTATTGACAAGTTCCACATCCATTGGTGTCTGTTTCCAATGATGGATTTATGGAATATAATGAATGAATGAATGAATGTGGCAGTTAAATGTCCAAGAAATGTCATTAAATTGTTAAAAATTAACTGTTTCAAGACCAGTAATGCCTGCTGTAACATTAAAAAAATCTCTGCTTTCTCCCCACACAGTGCACTGATGTTTCATATGATTCTCACAACCACCATTATTACCCTAAATAGCACAGTTGGGTATTTGCAGGCAGAAAAGTTTGTTCTCAGTGAGGTAAAAACTTAAATTTTATATATAATTCAGAAGAACTTGTGGAAACATAGATTGTAAAATCCAAAGAACACAGGAGAACCAAGACTTTTGACAACAGACAGACCCACCATCTTGTCAGAGATGACACTCCAGGAAAACCAAGACAGCAATTGTCAAAACAAAACTGAAATCCGGTCAGAAGCTCTAATGGGGGCATGACACAAAGATAAATGCACTAACTGGCCATCAGCTGCAAGATTACTTTAGCTAATCTTCAAAAGGTTAAAGGAAGTTACTATGAGCATTTCCCATCTACAGTCTAGCTGATGTATTTTAGTACTTAAGCTTTACAAATTTCAACTTCCGGCACTGAATGCATCCTGTGTTTCAGACACTTATAACACAAGAAGGAGACAAAAATGTTTCTCCCAGAGCATATAACGTATCATGCGTGAATTCAGGCTTCCGCTGCGATGTAGATGAGATCCCTGTTCTTCTAGGATAGTATGTAGCTTAGAGTGGTAATTCTAGACCGCCGTTTCGGGACAATTGGTCCTGTCTACAAGGGTCAAAAATTCTTTGACCACTCTACTCTGTGTAATATCATAGAAGACTGCAGATCTCAAATCATGTATCACTTTCACTTTGCAAAAGATACTCCTTCAAATGTACACTCACAAAAAAACATCAGTGGATCATCTAAAAGTAACATACTTGGTGCACAAACACCTGAAAAGACCAAAACGAAGAACTTTTTTTAACTTTATTTCTGTGAATTTGCATCCTTAGATTTCTTCCATCAGTTTTCTTCTCTCCTTTAACACTGTATACAGCTGTGTTGTCAAGACTATCATATACCTGATTATGAATTTAAATGTGCTGATCTAATGAAGTGCCTCTAAACATAAGATGGAGCATCCTTAATGTTTAAGAACATCCTCATTCCAACAAAATGTACATATTTCGCACACTAGGCTATGACATCATGTTCTTACACAACAGTGAAAGCCAAAAGAAATGTGTTGTCACATAGATAAGGGTTTCACAATGTCTGCAAAACATCAGAAAGCAAACTGCACATGTGAAAAATATCCAGTACTGAATGAATTCGTGAAAACAGACTTTATACAGTTTGATCAGTAAATCAAAATCATGTCCAACATAACCTATATAATTTTACAACACATCTGTCAATCATAATGTTAACTGTTGTTAAAATGGCAAGAAAAGGAGAAGGTACAAGAGGGTAATTCTACATGGGTTGCAAGCTGACACAACTTGTTTGGTTCAATGTAACTATACAATAATACAACACTGCACAACAGCAAAGAAACTTGACATATCACACATGTGTATTCAATACCTAACAACCTTGACAACTTAAATAAATAAATGAAAATAAAAAAAAACACTGCAAGTGATACAAGCAATTCTACACCAAACTAATAATTAGTGATTCCCAATCACTCCATAAACATGTTTCTTCAAGCACAAGAATCAACAGTCCCACTCTACAGTGGCATTTCTCACCCCAAATTTCTCTTTTACCTATCTGTTTCTTGTATGCATGCACTTCACGTAGCTCTTTTCCCCAAGCAGCAAATGTCTACAGGTTCTGACTAACCACTTCTTTCTTTCATCTAGCTTACATTTAACCAGCCATTTTCTCATCTTGACTCACTTCAGCCTATGTTCTGAAAACTCCAACATTAAGATGGAAGCAGTACAGATGTCTAAAATGATGGCACCAACCTAACAGACTACAGGAGCCAAGAGCACAATATAAGCCTGTGAAATAATCAACCTCAACTATGCAATTAGAAGACTATAAAAGTTAACATGCCACTAAAATAAATACATCATCAAAACCTATATCACTATTTGTATTTCATGAACTGCCTTAAAATAACATTGGCAAGCTTTTGATTTCTGCAGAACTGCCTGAAATACTTCATGTATGCCCAAGGAGTCTGAAATGACAGTTTGGCAACCACAATTTTCAATGAATAGCCTTTGCATCATATGTTGAACCTAAGTGCAAAATAATGATTAAAACCCACAAGTAAATCAAAACTCATTACATCACACACACACACACACACACACACACACACACACACACAT
>JGI20166J26741_11804140_pt1 | contig 10148 bp, 6 predicted proteins | sample TergutCu122P5_FD_26741 | JGI IMG/M metagenome (IMG submission 26741) | reverse complement strand
TGGAGGGACCAACTCCACTTTGAGGACTAAGGAACAGGGAAAGCACCTAACCCTTAACGAACATGATGATGATGATGATGATGATGATGATGATGATGATGATGATGATTCTTACATTATTACAAATCCCGCGATAGCGCGCACATCAGGACACAAACGCCTCATACCAGACTCATTCAAACTCCTTATTATTTGCCATTCCGCCATTCACCGTTATGCAGTCTGATAAACTGAGAGAGTCGTGAAATATAGGAAAGAAAGAAGGAAAGGTATCGGGTATGTCAAAATGTTAAATTGAGAACAATATAAAAAGAGTTTTGACGTGAATTGTCTTCTTTGGTAGAGAGAAATTGTTACCTGTGAGATGTAAACCAGTTCGTAAAACGGCGAAATAGTCCAGTCGAAAGGATACCAAACACTGAACATCGTTTCGTGATTCGTCACTAGGCGTATTGTTGACTGGACGAAATGGAGTAAAGTGAGCACAGTTCCTGCACGCCCAGTGAACTTCAAAATACGCGGGATCCATCCTGCCGCTGTCAAGTGTCCGGTGTCAGCGTCTCTGGTCGGCAGATCTTCCCACGTGAAGCTGTCTGTTAGTTCCATTGCACGTTCGATTCTTTGTTGTCGGAGCCTGAGACAAAGGAACCAAACAGTGGTACAAATTTCAGAAACTATGCAAAAGTAGCCTAAGAACAAGACGAGATTGTTATATCTTGCTGTGACGTATGTGCAATAAAATTCTTGGTAAGTAAATTTCCAGCAAAATATTGTAACTCTTCTGTTTAGTGAAAAATAGTAATTTCGAAGTGTTAAATTTTTCGTATTTTTGCCTGGCCGTATATTTAGTCAGAGATACCGAAACCCGAGGTTTCTTCCCCATATTTGGCCTACTTCGAACTTTCTTTGTCTCATTACATAGGCTAATAAACTATGGTCAATATCAGGGAAAATTTTCTGTCTCGTCTCTGACATATTTTCGCCGTTTTAAGTATTTTTGCAGAGTCTGTGGACTTTATCTCCAGTAAAAACCATGCAGGCTATATATATATATATATAACTACATACATTCAATAAATTCTGTAGTGCTTTATTGTAGACATCAAAATAGCCTAAATTATAAAATGGATGTCTGGAATAAACCGCGTCCTCTTGAGGTCATTCCTTCTCTAATATACTTGTTTTTATTGTTATAATTGCTGAAAATATATTGTATTTGTTCAATATGTGTTGCTGTAACAGTGACTGCCAGTGTTCTTACGTACCTGCAGTAGGTATAAATCCATACAATGTTCGTTATCGTAATTAGCATACGCACATTCGTCATTGCGCGTCCCAACTCGTTCCTATGTATGTACACATCGACGAACATCCCAAGATATGTAGTGCCTCCACAGATAATCAATATATTCATGTAGATGGCGTAAATAGTCGATATTTCGTTCATCTTAAAGGGAATTCCCCCTAATCTGAATAGTAAAATAACTAAACCGAAACGACTCTCCGACAAGTTCTTTATTTTTATTTCTTTGCTCTCCATACAGATACAATGTACTTGAATGTAAAGTAACTCGAAGTTTAAAATAAGTTATTATATACAGTAGTGGCCAGTCCACGTCCGTTAAGATTCGTTACATTCCCAGTTCTCCAGCACGTCTGGAAGTCAGAACTGTCCGCATGACACTGAGCGCTTCCAGCGACAGTTACGGTTTTGATGACCGAAAGTAATCAGTACGGGGTTAACTTGCATTATTAATGGGAGATGGGAGTTAGTATTTCAGAATTCTTTGTTTGGCAATTTCTTGATAATTGGTATGATAAATGTACATTTTGCGTTTGAGCCGTAATGTTCTGGAAAACTTTGTAAATGAAACGGGCCTAGTTTATTGATTCCTGTTGATTTGTAGTCTTGGGTAATTCCTTTGTTTGTCTACAAATATTTTCAAGTTTTTAAGTATTGCTTGTTCAGTTTGCAATTCTGTCTTATTGACCGAAATGGTACTGGGCTTAGACAAATTCTGAATTTCTTTAACTTCAAGTCCTGTTGTATTTCGACTTAAAATGTCCGGCAAATGTCTTTAAACTCCCCTTATGTTTTGTCATTCGATGTCATATTCCTGAATATTTATTAGCCACCTTGCTACTCTGCTCGATGTGATAGCACACTCTGAAGGAAAATTAGAGCCCTGTTATCTGTATTATCTCGCCCCCACCCGGATTCGTTCCCCGGACCGTCCAGCCCGTAGGCAGTCGTTATACCGACTCCGCTACCCGCCCCTAATTACTGTTTTAACTGGTCCAAAATTACTTCTTCGGCGCGGTTTCTTTAGGTGTCGCTCTTTTTCTCTGATAACGATATGCGGGTAGTCAGAGGATCAGCTGGCTAGTTTATACAGTGGTGAGCAAGGCTTATATCAGGGAATATAACGTGGTAGATGTTAGGTGATGGGCGTACAGCTGTTACTGTACATGAAGTTACATTGGCAAATTTAACACTCCGAGAAAAATTGTCACTTAAATAATCAGATGATAGACAATCAGATATATTTGCTAAATACTACCAAAAAACACTATCAGTTCACAGTTTACTGCAGACACATAGATTACGTAACTTTCTAGTCTGTTCTGGCTCTAAGAAACGGTTGGCGTACAGGACTTTGAATGCCGTTGTCACTCCAGTGTTTTCTTCATTTCCCTCCCACGGCTAGCGCAATAGTTTTTCTTCTTTTTTCTGAACTTCACGACACTAATGTCCCAATTTCCCTTCGACTTGGTGTGCCGGCCGCTGTCAACTTCTCACTCTCACCACACTGCTTCCACACTTTCTCGCAAGGACCATTGCATTCTGTTATACGGTGCAGCATAATTTGCATATATGATGAGAAATCGGTGGTGATAATTGCAATTCACCAGAATTCGTCTGAACTCTTCTGGGTTATGCGGCACAGAATGATTTAAAATGGCCGCAATTCGCTCTGGGAGCATCTTTACTTCTGTGTCGCTTATGACATGACCAAAAATTTGATCTCTTGCTTACAAAAATCACATTTATCCGTACTATTGTTAGAGCCTACTGTCGTCAGTTTCCTAAGCACCGCAAACAATGGTTTCAAATTTTCTTCATAGATACGAGTATTTGAATACACAATTGTATCGTCCACGTCATTGAGAACATATCCTGTAGAAACCGATCCGATAACGAGCTATAGATCCCTTATAAAACGGACCAAAGAACTGTGGAAGACAAACGGAAATCTCGTGAATTCTTAAGTTTGACTTTCAAAGTGAAACGCTGTCCATACAGACTTGCAGCACTGACAGTTTCATTCACTTTGTCAGTGCTGCAGGTCTGTTAGAGTACAAATTGCGTGTACTTAGAGGAAAGTGATGGATCCGAGCAGGAATTGAAAGAAATAACACAGTGAAGAACACAGCATTTATGTTAATAACTGAGAGTAGGTAAGTTACTGAGGGAGCAGTGCGTTTGAGTTATCGTTTGGAAGAGCGAAGAAAGTAAACAGGTGAATTGTAAAAGGGGAAGTTCTGGTGACGATGCTGTGTAATAGGTCTTTGTATGACCTGCGTCCTCTGTAGTCGTCAGAGTAGAATTCGTGCAGAAATTGTCTGCCTTTTAAGAGTCATTAACCATCCAGTAACAACGCGGTGTTACAACACGGAAGGCAGCCAAGACACTTAAATCTTTAGTTTCGTGAAGTTTTCACACGGGGCAATTAGGAACGAACAAACGGACGGCCCTAAATACGAAATTCAAAATTTTGTAACCCCTACAAATTATAATGTGTAATATTTGAACTTTAAATTTATCTATGTTTACGTATTTTACACTTTTGTTGAAATTTATTAACAACTGCTGACGATACAAAGCCGACATCAATACACCTAACGCACTGTATTGTATGCAGTTATTATAAGTTGAACACATTTTTTGAACCGTGATGAAGGTCTTTTTATACCCGTATATGTGAGCAACAATGTCCGCGCGGTCCAAGGCGTGGATCTGCGGCCGCTCGCTTGCTGGAATTGCGGGTTCGAGTCCCGTCAGTTGTGTGGATGTTTGTCTCTTGGTGATTGTTGTGTGTTGCAAGGTAGAGATCTATGCGTCGGGTTGATCGCCCTTCCGGAGGAGTTCTACTGAATGTGGCATGTCCCTTGAGTGTGATTGCGAAGCCCCTTAATGGGGAGTCCATGACCCGGAATCGGGTTCAAACGCCAAAAGAGAGAGAAAAAAAATTGGTCAGAATTTTTAAATGTGTGAGAAAACTTTTTTTCTTAAAGTAATGTGTTAGAAGAAAAAGGAAATTGTATTATTTCTTGGAAGGAATAAAGTGCGAGACTTTTATTTCAGAGGTTGATATTTGTTAGTTATAACTGCCTACGTATAGGTGACAAGATTTTAAGAATTTTTTTTTTGTTAGCCCACAGCATGAACAGCCTGTAACCGCATTCTCCTGTACTTACCATTAAAGAAGCCGAAGGACCGTTACTTAATTCTCTAAATATTGAATCTGTTGAAAGTGAACACTAGACTGTTCTTCAGCTGTGCGTCTGAGTTCAACCACAGCGTCCATTCGGAGAATTTGGCATTGATCTTCGTGCGTCACATCCTGAAGTATTAACATCGATAAAAAACTTATCATAATTCAGGGAAAGCAGTGAACAAAAAGTTCGTTTTTCACACTGAAAGAAAAACACAGGCATTTACGTAAAGGGCCAAACTTGCTGTAACACAGGAGTGGAAAAATGATTGAAAGCCCACTGTTGATAACAGAGAATTATTGTCGTACATGAATTTCACAATTTGATATTTCTGTTTGACATCTCGGCTCCAAATGACACAAGGTAGTTTATTTTGGTCCTAATGCTGTGTTTAATGACCTTGTATACAGAACGACCCAGTGTACATTTAACTGTTGCTACGGACTGTATCATTTCCTTTAACGCTCGCAGTAATAACAAAGATGAAGATTCCGGAAAACGTAGGGCCACAGAATTACATGTAAGTGCTACTCAGAAATTTCTTTTGGAGTTCACTAGACTGCACGATGTGTGGACCAAGGCGTCTGTGATGGCAAAATTACATGTTACTGACAGGTACAAACATGCTTAGAGGCTTGTAGTAGCCTCTTTACCCCATTATTCACACACAAATGCAGTCTTTCCTTGATGTCTTCCTTTTCGGCTGTCCAATGTGATTTTTATGCGCGTTGACATAGTCCCTTAAACTACAGTTTGCTTCATGCTTTCCCTCTGTCCTTCCGCATGTATCAGCGCGGCTTCCATTGAAGAGAATTTCGTGTAGTATTTTATTGGAGTCTTGCAAGGAAATATTTATAGAGAACCCATATTTATTTACAATCGGGCAGATATATTGGTCACTTTACGTAAAGATCAAGGTAGGTTTCATTGTTTTCAGTGACTCTACATCTCTACATAATCGTTCTCATTGACAAAAATGTTATCAGGTTTTTAAGTTAAAAGATGTGTAAACACTGCTGGAACAGACACGATCTTACTTTGTTCTCATGTTGCCTATCTTGTTGCGTTCAAATGACCAGACTGGGAACTAATAAATTTTTAATACTATCAACATGAAGGCTGTCCACATTGGTCGGCATTTCTGTCAACAGACCGCGTCACATCGGATGTTTGTCTAAACGAGTGTTTCGTTAACTTTTTTCCCCTAATGACCCCACTCTATGCTTGTTTTATTTGTGTTGCCGCTGCGCCCTTCATAGACGCTCTTACTTAAGAAAAATAGTTACATTATATCCACATTGTTGACTTACATATTAGAATAAATTTGCATTACTTTTATTTTCAATATTGTGTTATTTTTGAATATGCTATTTAGATATAACACACTGTTTACTTACACAAATGAAAATATTCTCTTAATAACTGGCGTTATACTAAATGTGTTCGTTAGGCCTGATAAACACTTGCAGATTTTTAAATTTCCCGTTAAAATGTGTCTTCTTCCCTCAGAACAGTAAGACGGTCGTCTACTTTTGACAGCAAATAAGTCAACCAGACGGAAACAGATTCAAAAAGAGGAGATATGGAAACAGCAATAAATTAAAACTTATTATCTGTGCAGCTGGGGATGCAGAGGAGAAGGAAACCTTTGATTCAGTTTTAAAATTTGAAATATTTGAATCAGGCAGTGATCTTTCGGTGGCCCACTCAGAAGTTACTGTGGCCGCTTAGAATCTTGGTGTGGCCATCTCGGGTGCCATATGGCAAAATTTAAGAACTACTGATCTATAGAAAAAGGATCGCACTGGAGAAACTAAGTTAAAGTTTTCCCTGTACATTCCTACTATAGCCGCAGATGGTTCCAGGATTTTGAGGATCCCAGATATCTAGACAGTCAGCACATGAAAGTGGTGAGGTTGTCAGCCCTACGCATCCTCCTCCTTTACCCTCAGGAATTATTCTTGGCACTCATTTCTGTCGGAGCCTGAGTCTGTCGCAGGACCATATTGCGGCCGGAAGGATTATGTTAATGAAAAATTCCAACGACACCATCGGGAATCGAAACCTTCCGGCTTGTAGTACAATGCTTCAGCGAAATGTGCCTCCGCGTACATGAGAAACAATATCACTTAATTTTCCGCACAAATATTTTTAATCACGTTGCCAAACCTTTCGCAGTTTTGCAATGAAACACAAACCGTTATGATAGCTACGGCAAGATGATGTTCATCACGCAAGCAGCAAGTTGGTACCTACTACTTACAGCAGATCAGGGTACTGAAAGTGATCCGTCCATTTGTTTTGTTGTTATGTCACGGGTATTACCTCGTAAAAACATAAAATCTATAAGAGAACTTGTAATATTTAAAAATAAAGGAATGGAACAGTAGGTCATTTATATAACGAGCGCTGAAAGCAGAAAGTAACTTCCTCCCTTTTTACATACCAACGCTTCGGGCTGCACGAAGCTCCCTTTACAACTCTTCCACCTACAACCCATCTTATGGACCGTTCGTAGGGTAAATTAACATGTCTTTCATAATGTAAAATTATGAATAAAGTGCATTTAGGGACCTGCATGTTGAAAGATATATTATCTGTGAGGATATGCAAAATAGCAATGAAAGAAAATATTTTATATCTTAAACAAAGCAATGAATGGTTGTGCCAACAAACATCACGTAAGGACCGGCTGGAAAGCAGTTCAGCGGTGTTTGTACCCAGGAACAAAAATTAATACCTTCAGAAATATCAACATAGATCTTATGTCAACACCTGTAAAAGTTTTGGGACAAGAATTGAAAAGTTGGTAAAAATAAAATGGTATATTATATATATATATAGTGAAGTTAATAATTCGTCGGAATAATACTACGGGATGTAGATTTTTAACAAAAAATTGAAGTCCAAAAAAAACATTTGAAATTCTGTGTGTAGCTAACTACAACAAAAGTATAAAAATATGCAGTGTTGGCAGCATTGTTTCCCAACGACCATCACGTTTCGATGCTCTTTGTCCTCACTACTGGTTTATCCCCACACCAGTGGTCGGTTCTTCTTTCTACGGCTTGCAGTTCTGTTTGACTCCTGCTGCAGTTACAAACTTGTGTGGTTCTGCTTCTAATTTTGTGTTTTTGTCAGAGCTTTTGAAAATTATAAGCCCGGGTCCTCGCTGTATTGCCAGAATCTGGGGTTTTGTTTTTGTGAGTGAGTTCAGGCAACGATATATGTGTTTGTGTCAATTAAGTATGGAGTTTTCCTTTAACAGTATGAGTGTGATACAGTGTGCTGGTTATATTCTGTTTGATTCTACAGATCAGTTAAGTGTAACTCTCATGTTTCTTTCAATTATTAATAATTAACATTTTTGTATTAGTTAATGGTCCCTTTTTATTAGGCGTCGTTAGTGCTTCCTCCCCACGAGTGTGATTGCTTCCATGTTGGTTTGTTGCTGCTGACTCAGTTTTGAGTTGATATAGTGGGAGTGGTGGTGGTCGCGAAGAAAGTGTGATGAGCGTTGTGCAGATATTCCTGCATGTTTTCTGTACAACTGAAATAACTGTTTCAAATAAGCATGAACGGTTTATTACGACTATGTAAATTAATTCGGGATGTAATGTAGTGTGGCAAAAAAACAGATTTGTTGCCATCTTAGACTCACAATGCACCATGTTCGATTACAACGCCACGTCACATCGTATTAGACGCCGACAGCCGGAGAGCAATGCCATCATCACCAGGCGTCCTTCTGTGGTAAGTTTATCTAAAAGTGTCCGGTAACTTGTCGTTTGATGCCCTACTGCTCTATTTGAACAGGAACCGCTGTATGTATCGTTCAGTTTATCGTTGCACAATGTACAGCTATCCGTCAAAGATTGCTTCTTTGACAGTGTAACTGCGTGCCTTACCGTGCAGACTGTTTCATATTATGGCAGGCAGTCTTGCAATGTAGTCCCTTTGGCCGCTCTGTGTGAACCCAATATTTACGTATATTGCTAGCGATGGGGGCGGGGTGGATGTTTGTGTTACGTCATGCTAGCTGCGTTGACTGTGGGTCGGCTGCATGATAAAAAGTTTTGTGTGCCGGATTTGAAGAGACCTTCCGGTAAAGATGGTAAGGGGGGGGGAGACTGGTCGGCTGAATGCACCAAATTATTCTGACGTGAAAGAGTTAAATTTTCTTGCAGCGCGCTCCTATACCGATCACATTTACATGTGTTTATTCTTAGTAATAATCTACATGAATATTTTTGTCTTATTCGCAGCAGTATTAAAAAATACGGTGCGATATTTTATGCAAATGGAATTACTTGAATTCAAAAGCACACACACAACGTTAATGAAAATACTTCTTTCTCTTAGCACGGTACTCAGGATATAAATTTTGAGGTGCGTCATCCCCGTGGTGTGTCGAACAAATCAAACTATAAAGTATGTGCGTATATCGTCAAACACAACTATAGATTCGGTGGTATGCTATTTACTATATGTAAAGTACAACTACATGTTTCGGCCATAAATGTTGGCCATATTCAGGTTGTACAATGAAAACTTATAAATCAGTTATACCTGCATATATACAGGGGGTGTATAGGTTGCAGAGGGGAGGTGTAAGTGCGAGACTCGTACTTACTCCTCCCCCCTGCACCCTACACACCCCTACAGATGCATGTATAACTGATTTATAAGTTTTCATTGTACAACATGAAGATGGCCAATATTCGTGGCCGAAACATGTAGTTGTGCTTTACATATAGTAAATAGCATACCACCTAATCTATAGTTGTGTTTGACGATATAGACATATATCTTATAGTTTGATCACGATATAAATTTTGGGTATGTTTTCCAGCACCTACCTCAAACACATCCGGTCTTCACTACTTTTATCTTGAAATATCAATGTTGGGTTAAAAATAACCAGACTTTATACAGAGGTCTATAGGTAAAGGCACATGTATCTTATTTCAATGGGATGGCATTGTTTTGTGATTTGATGAACTGGGCGTAGACAGAAAATTATTTGAAAGTAAGAGAGGGAGAGGGGAATTAATAATGATCTAGTGAAAAGAACGAAGGTGGAACTTAGTAATTTGTTACCTTCATTGACCTGATTGATGTGTTTGTGTGTGTGTATGTAAATAAATATAGGTTTTATATACACAGTGCAATATGTGGCCAAACGTTTTCCCTGTGTTTGGAGTCCCTTTCAATATATATAATGATCAGTACGCAACGCGGGGCCAGTAATGTAAAATACTGCAGTTTCACATTCGTTTGAAGTATCAGTAAATTTGGTTTAGACATATAAAAATATTTTCCTTCGATTGCCATCATAAATAAAAGATCTTCATTATTCATTACGACATATTGGCGATGAAATAAAGTTTCAAGTTGTTTACGTTATCGAGTGTTTCGTGTGTTATCGTGTATGTTGCATTCAAAACACTTCAGTTTCACAATAAAATAGCTTTTACCAGTCAAACGCCTTTTATTTTTGTACTTAATGTACAAGGTGGTTCAAATATGACCGGGACTGATTTGTATGTAAACACTCTTCCCCATACTGTTGTTGGAGTCTGTGGTGAATTTCAGCGGACGGGACGTTTTCTCCAACGAGGAATCTGATCACAATGCGTTGTTCCACGCTC
>JGI20166J26741_11804029_pt1 | contig 10149 bp, 4 predicted proteins | sample TergutCu122P5_FD_26741 | JGI IMG/M metagenome (IMG submission 26741) | reverse complement strand
CCACCTGTCCCTATCCTGAGCCAACTCCATCCAGTCCTCACAACCCCCTCCCACTTCCTGAAGATCCAGCTTAATATTATCCTCCCATCTGCGTCTGGGCTGCCCTAGTGGTCTCTTCCCCTCAGGTTTCCCCACCAGAACATCTTCTGTGCACTTACTGAAACTAATTATGAAGACAGTGTGATCCTTCAAAATGCTGGAACTACTTACCAATGACAATACACAATATCCCAGACGACTTGAGTCTTCCAGAACACAGAATTTCCATTGTCCAAAAGCCCAGTACTGTGACTTTGAGGAAAATACCTGCTCACAGTTACTTTGATTTGAATATGTAGACTGTTAATTCAAACACAATGTTGGCAAACCAGACTGCCACACCAGGTAAGTTAGCATAACACAAAATTTGTGTTGCATCTCCTCTCTAACTGCCTCTTAGTTTTCATAACATAAATGGTAACTTTTGATTTGCTCGTACAAACAGTGTAAAATGAGCAGGGTAAATGAACAACAATATCCAATATAAAATTTGATCAAATTCATTTCGAGTGTTCGACAGTTACACAACATGGCATAAAAATAACGTCTGCTTAACTATCTCAAAAACTTTAAGACTCAGAAAAAAATAAAGTAGACATAAAATTTGTGTTTTACTTCCATTTAGAAATTTTGTCTGAAACATTTTTCGTTGTGACAAATAATTTGCAAATTACTAGTTACACATGTGATGTACACATAAATGCACGAAAATTGCCTGTTTGTGTCCTGGTGCCCAGCAGTGTGCTCCACTGAAATAAGGTATACTGTACCATCATGATGTTCACCCAAGCCTGGGCAAGTTGTGTTAGTGTTGCATCATCATCCTTTTCCTGCATTGATTTAAGTTCCTTCCATGCCAGATCCACCCGATCCATTTTCAAGTAGATTTGCACGGATAACGCAGAACTATGAAGTGATAAAATACCAGAAAATAATCACCAAGCACATAAAGACAATAATATGAAAGAACATGACAGAAATATAGTATGCACATCAGTACTGTAAAAGGAACTCACCACTCAAGATGATCAGCTTCATTCAAAATTCTTAGAGCTGAGTCATAATTTTGTTCAAGGTAATAGATTGATGCTGCTACAATTACAAATGTGTGATTGTTGATATCTACATTACCAGAGACTTGCTGGTCCAAGTTCGCGACAATACTTTCTCTAGACAATGAAATGAAACAAGAAATGTTTAGTAAAAATTTACAGGTCTGAGAAGAAACAGTAATAAAAATACACACACAAAATCTTGTCATAACCTAATTTCAAAAACTATCACAAGACACGAAACCATGAAAAGTACTGTTTTAATGCATTCAATGTCTACTATATTGATTTACGTTTAAAAAACAGGCCACAAAATATGACATTTATTAAAATCAGTATTCACATAATTCCTATAGGTTTCATAGTAAAGTGAACAGATTCATTAGAGGCACATCTACAATGCATACAACAGTATAGTGAAGATAACAGAAAGGCCAAAGAATTTAGCCCATTTATTTGACATTCTCAGTATGTTAACATTCTAAAAATAATCCTAGGTTGTAAACAATATGTATGTACTGCCGATAATGATGCAAATTCATAAGTAAACATGCAGGATGTATTTAAACACACATTTTAAGTAGCTGTATCTTGCATTCTAATTGTGTGTGTGTGTGTATATATATATATATATATATATATATATATATATTAGAACTATATAGTACAAGCACTGACATGATGGCTGTTCATTTCTAAACGGGTACAAATATCGGATAAATTTTAACAACTATTAAAAGCATCCATGTGTAATTTAGGATCCTAAAGGTTGACACAACATTGGTTACAATGCCACATCAGCTAACAATTCAGATGTCTCTGTAACAATTCAGCACAGACATTCTCAACATGAAGTTATAGTTACATCAGTTATTATCACACCTCATAGAAATTTTATAAAAGATAAACCATATTCACTTTCACATTTACAAAACCTCTCAACCTTACACCAGACAACACTGGTGTTGTTCATGGAATGAACATGAACAACTACAGAAATGCACAGCCACCATGGTTGTAATGCTGATGGCAGTGACTTAAAAAGCATCACCACAACACCCTGTTACAGCTGCCATGTTCAGGAACACCCTGTAAAATTTTTATTCAGTATCTCACAAGAACTGATGAATTAGTACATACACTACTAATGCCTGTAGTTGAAATTGAGAATGCCAAGATGGACTCATTACACTTCAAATGCTAATAATGTCACAGAGAAGAATCTCTGCTGTTGTGATAAATACCAATATATTGCTCATGGAACAGCAATCTGTTACACAATTCATCAAACTGAGATTCTCACATTAGTAGACAGTTGAGTTACAAACACACATTCTGTCAATATGCTGTGTCCACAAAAAAAAATTGCCTGTTTTTATATTTTTGTAAAAACCAAACATGCTGGTCTATTAATGACCTGTCAATTTTTTTTAATCCTATGAAACTGTGTATGGGTGGGTTATGTCAAATTGCTGTTTCATGAGCGGTATGTCGATGTTAAATTTACTAGAGTCAGAAAAAACCATGTTAGTGAACTATGTCAGGGCTCCAGTGGTTGGGTTTTGCTTTACTGCATGTTCTTGTAACATTTTCCCACACATAATATAAGCAGTACATGTGAACAGGGACTATGATGAATCACAGCTCAAGGGGGTTGATGTGTGCTGTTGCAGAATTATGTTGCTGTCCTTCAGTTTCTATCTCTCCTGCTGTAATGGTTCCCAGATGCACAAATGTTGTCCTCCCCCTCTACAATGAAGAAAGGAAGAGAAAATAAAAAGGGACTGATTGTAATTGAAAGCTGAGGTATTTCAGTCCATACTGGGACCGAGCTATGGGCTGGACAACCATAGAATCAGGGTCAATGTCTAGAACAGGCAGATATTTTTCTCTGTTTTAAGGCCCAGACTTCTATCCAGCTGGCATCATTGGTAAAGCAGCCAAGGCAGGCCGCTCTAATTTTCTTTTCCTGTATATCTTCACGATGTGGTGCTTAATTAAGCATAAGAAAAACTGAAACCTTTACCTGCTGTTCAACATGTACTTCTAAACCCTATGGATCTTACAATTTACACTGGTGCTTTACAATCTGTGGAGCTCTTACCTCTTTGATGGAGCAGCAAAATATTCTGCCAGCAGTTTAAGAGGCTGCAGTTCAGCAGGAGATGCTGCATTTATCTCGTCCAGAACCACGCGATATTTTCTTTGAGCAATATATGCTCTGTACAGAAATGCATCTCTTTCTATTTGAAGAGCTAGAGTGCTAGGCTGTAACAATGAAAGCAGAACTTAAGGTTATCCTCAAATACGGTCACCTGAAGCTGAGGAACAAATATGGTGCATGGGATGAGTGGAACGACAGCAGTGACTGTATGTTCCCTACATAAACCATCTACTCATTACTTTAAGAACTGTGCAATACAACTGGGCATACTCTGTAAGCATATAAAGCTTAGTGAACTATAATTACATTGCAAATTATCCTTTTTACCTTTGACATCATGTCTAAACCAGTATTCAGCATTCAATCAACTCCATAAGTACCATATAAAAATTTTGTTACTAAATTTTGAAGCTAAATTAGTTACAAAATATATTTTAGAACTGAATATTGGAAATGACAGTCTACTTTAAACTAGTACAATAATGAAGAGTTGTATTTGTACAGATTTCACATAACTGCCATATTGTTATTTTACACTGCACAAAAATAATATTAACAAAATTTGTATATCCTCTGAATATGCATTAAAAATGGTAGGAAACTGAACAATACAGTGTAGTGTTGTTTCTAATGGTATTTTTTCACACCTTGTTTCATTAAAATCTGTCCAACAATTCACAGATTACTGGGGTGAAAGAAGGGTTCAGGGGGTAACAGCATGCTTCCAAGCACAGACACATGCACATAGGACCCAATCCATAAGCTCACAGACCTTATGACAGGCGGGCTCTTTCTGCAGTTTATTGTATGCTGCTGCTGGTATCTAACTACAGGCATCAAATAACAGGATGAACAGTGAATTACTTCATCATAATCTAACACAAAAACAACTAAATTGTGGTTTATACAAGAATGAACAAAGCAAGAACTAAGGTTAACTTGTGGTTAGCGCCACATAAGGCAGGGGGGCCAAAGCTCCACATATTTTGGACAAAGCATGCTGTTAAACAATGCCAAACTCTATTCCCTATTTAAACAACAGGATAAAATCGAAACGCATGTCCTAGGTAATGTCACACGTTTAAAGCAATAAAACCTATTACACACCTAAAGTAGGCATTTCGCAACACAACCTTCCGAAAAAGAAACACACCAAGTTAAAATGTTCCAGATATTTTGTTAAAAACACCTATCACTCAACAAATACCTCACGACTTTTAAACACTTGTAATACCAAAATATTAATGTTTCTATCACTGCAGCCATTAAGTACACCAAAGTACTTTCAACCGAATTAGTTACCTTCAATTTCTGTGCTTCGTTTATACACTGCTGGTAATTTCCTATGTAGAAAGTATTTTTCACATCAAATAATTCATCAACTTCTCCTTGCTGACGTGCCATCCTCTTGCTCTCACGACCCACCTCTACTCCACGACACAAACCGCATTTACCCCGACATAAAACAGAATTTCTCTCTCAGTAAGCAGCCGGACTCGAGATCGCTCGGCCTGGCAGAACGTGACACAAGATATACGTCATGATAGAGTCGCCAACACTATCGACATCATCCGTTGGCAGTTGCGCCCTGCTGTCACAGACCGTCACTAGACTGCTGTGCTTCACAAGTTGGCAGTGGCACAGATGACGTATAGCAGCAGGTGGTTGACTAGTAAATAAGATATGATCCATGGCTGTTGTGGATGCGGAAACAGCTCGGTTTGTTATGTTATAGAACAAGTTAAGTGTTATTTTAATTGTTATTTTAATAGGATGAAGGTATAACTTTCGAATACTTAGAACTTAATTCGTGTGTGCTTCGGGTAGGAAGTGTGAAAGAAACTGCAGTTGAAACGCGTATAAAAACGTTTGTGTTTCAGGGTTAGGATGTGATTAAAACTCCCATCAGAAACATTGTAAGTGATGACTGTCTGGTAAAGTTAAGCGTATTTCATAATTGGTGTTATGTGTTTTAGTAAATTAAAACGTCGAAGACATTTAGATGCTTTCTGTGTATTAAATGAACGCAACTAATTGCCATTTAGATGCTTTCTGTGTACTAAATTGACACAATTTTTCTCAATGATAAATATGTACTCATCTTGCAGGTTTTGAACCACAATGGATATAACCACATTATTTAAGGCTTGTGTGAAAACTATTAGAACACGTAATAAAGCCTTAGGAGTGGGTGATGTCGATAAAAGCAGACTCTTTGCAACTAGGACACAGAAAAGTGAATTTACTATAGGAGCAAAGGAAGTAATGGGGCAGATAACACGCCTGAGAGATTTCCTTTTAGAACATAGGAAGGCTTATTTAAATTTTGCAAGCCATCTGTCAGACACCCCCCAGATGACAAATGTAGAACGAGACAAGATAGACTGGGGGGCTCAGCGAATAATGAACACATGTTCTCATTTAATCCAAGACTTGAAGAAAGTATCTCAGAAGTTGGAGTGTCCAGCACAGGTGATGGAACACAGACATGCAGTTTTGGACCTGATTGAGAGTTACTTAAAGGCTGTGTGCAAGATTTATTCTGAGCAGCGAGCTATTCGAGTAAAACGGGCCCTTGAGGTGCAGAAAATGTCAAAGTTGAAGAGTGATTCAAAAAAGAGCCATGAAAATTCTGTAACTGATGATAATGATTTAAACAATTTCCTAAATGATAATAAAGAGAATGAAGTTCAGAGTAATCACAATTCTAATACAAGGACAGTGCTAGAGTCAAGCAGTGACACCAGCATGCCTTCATTTTTTTCAGAAGATGATCAGCTTTCATCTGAAGAGATGCAAATGTTTGAATCAGAGAATGCCCAGTTATATAATGAACTGAACAGTTTGACAGAGGAAGTGAAGCAGATAGAAAGTAAAGTGGTGCGTATTGCTGAACTGCAAGAGATATTTACAGAGAAAGTTCTGCAGCAGGAAAAGGATGTAGACAGGATCTCAAGTACAGTAATTGGAACAACAGAGAATGTGAAGGATGCCAATGAGCAGATACGACAGGCTATGCAAAGGAATGCTGGTTTTAGGGTTTGGATATTGTTTTTCTTAGCTGTAATGTCTTTCTCATTGCTCTTCTTGGATTGGTACAATGATTAACACTTCAATGAAATAATCACAAAAACATTTACTTTTGCACTTAAGGTGGTAGTGCAGGGCATTTGGGGATAGTAATTCATATTTGTAACAATAGTGGTGTCAGTTTATTTTATTTGTTATTAGGACACTTAGGGTTGAAAGCTGTGTTAATCATTTGATATTTGTACTGAATGTCACACACCTGAGTAAAAGGTGGGGGGACTGCACAAGTTTTCACATAAATCTCCTGAGTGCATTAGACAAATGTAAGTCGAAGTTTTTCTTCTAATAAACTGTACTGACGTGTGAAGTTCTTTTATTATTATATTGCCCTTAGTAATCCCCTGCCTAATGCCTTTACAGTACATGTGTCTACATAATGCTGTAAACAGTAACATGACATTTGAACCTCTTAAATGGCACCTTATTTTGTACTGCAAGAAATACTGAATTTTCATATTCTGAAAACACAGTGCTAAGTCATATCTTTTATATTACTGTTGTATTGCCATGTGATGAAGAGCTGTAAATACCAAATTGCCATGACCAGTGTATCTTCTGTTATGCTAGGAACCACCAGCCGAACAGGATGGTTGGATAGAGAGGGTGGGGAGGCAGGATATTTGTGTGGGCATTTTTTTAATGTTATAACTATATAAACATAAGGTAGACACGTGTACTAAATATCCACAGGTACAGGAATCTACTCGATGTATTTTGTCTGCTGTACTGTACCAGTTTTGATTCCCAGTTTGACATTTTTGTTCATAGTCTGTTTTAAGATTTGAATGGAAACCATAGATTTAAAAAACATGAAGCAACACTGCTAATCGGTGCACCATAACATACATTGTGTGTGCATCATGCTCTTTGCCAGATTCACAAATGCCTCTTCATGCACAACGTGCAAGTTAATTTGCCATGTCTGTGCATTTGCATCTCAGCCAGGTACTGGCAACTTGGCAGCTACCAGTTGCATAGTTCAGTAAGTACAGTGACTGGGACACAGGCTCGATGACTGAGGAATTTGGGTTCGATTCCTGATGGGAGGCCGGAAATTTTTTTCTCCTGTGCAGCATCCAGACTGCCTGCGGGGGCCCAATAAGCCTATGCCATGGGTGATGTGGACTTTTTCCTTGGTGATAAATTGACCAGGGCCTGTTGATACTGCCATAACAGTTTAGCACAGAGAACTGTCAAAGTATGAAGGAAGTGGCAGGCACAATTGTGAGACTTAAGGAAGGCCATGCTTTCTTACAAGTGCATGCACAATACACCACAAGAACACAACCCAAAGGGAATAATCCAGATTAATAACCAAGACCATGGTCAGTAGATATGCATTGCTATACACAACTCTTCATTAGTTGATATAAGGTATGTTTTTACTCCACAGTATTGTACTTGCATAAAATATGTGTACTTTCAAATAATCAAAGCACCACAGTTGCTTATGGCTGCATCTACAAATTTACTGTTTACAAACATGAAAACTACAAAGTTCAAATTGATTTAGCATAAGTATATTTTACTTTAAAACTTTTGGATATCTGATATATTCACATTGTTTAAGTCCTCACACAAAATTGTATTTCACACAATAGACTTTATAGATCACAGGCCACAATGGGTATGCATTAAGAGAACCTTAGTGTCAATGGCTGCAGAAAGTGGAGAAAAACTCGCAATTTTACAAGTACACTAAGCAATGTATGTTTGGATGCAACAAAAGTTTGGCACACCTAATTATGATACTCAAGGTGATTATAAGGATACAGAACATTGAATTGTGTTGGATCATCTTTTAAGCTTAGTTTGAAGATAACACAAAGAAATTTAAAAAGCTCTGTTGTTAGGTAGAATTGTATCTGGAACCAATGATCTTTCAACACTGAAAGTTTTATAGCATATAAGAAAATTATTTCAAACAAAGTAGACCATGATTATCCATTATTCAACGTATAATAGTTTACAAAACATTAATGATAAAGATGGAAATTTCGTGCATCTTTCATTGCACCTGTTCCTCATATTTAAAGACATGCCCATACTTATAGTCTAGTCTGTATATAATCGCACACAACTGCGAAAGTTCCAGCTACGACAAGTAGTTTTGGGGTTACAGAATTTCAAAGGTGGAACATATGAAATTTTGGAAAAATTAGTTTCATATAGAAATACAGCATATGTTCCCTGCCAACATGTGCAATATTTACCCCTCAGGCAATGGAATTAATTGCCCAGTGCACTCTGCAAAAGACCCAGGATTGAAATGGTTGCTCATTAGTTTGCATGTTATGGCAATAACTTTAGTGGAAGTTTGGTTCTCCCACCATCACACTTCCAGTGCCAAAAGGTTAATACATATCCCGGTCCATATTCACCGTGACTGGAAGGTACCTCATGTTCTTGGATTCTTTTGATCTTCCTCTTCTTTGTCCACAGGCCTTCACTGTGCTAGGGCAAGACCCATGTCATTCCATGCCTCACATTTGTCCGACAACACTTGGCAACACATATTTTGTATTTCCACAACCCATTCTCCTCCAAACTAAAGATATGTTAGCAATGTAAGTGGTAATGTAAGAGCCATGAAGATAGAAACAATAAGTTGCACAATTATTTAAAATGAACACACAAATCCAAGTCTGTGATCAAATATAAGCAAAATCAGTTGAAAAACTGTTCATTGCCAGGTTGTGAATATGTGTCATTTTGTTCCACCATAACTCATCAGAAATTAAAGGTGGGATGTCAAAACTTTGGCGTGTGTTGTAGAATGTGCTTGTGACATTCTGCGACAAAAAGAAAATAATCATTCCATGAGCTGATTCAGTCTGAGGTTGTGAGTGTGTCTCAGTTGTCAGGCAATACCTCATCACAAAATAAAGATAACATTTAAGATTTGGCAGTATTTGCATAATGTATATTGGTAACCTTCTGCCACATCCAATTTAGATTGTTTTAGGAACACTTTCAGTCTCGAGGTTTTGAATGTCTCACTCTGCCATAATTCATCAGGAAATAATTACAGAATTTTGAAAGACTGTTGGTGTTGCAGAATATACAGGTGTTGTTCTGTGCCAAATATAACTGAATATGGTTTGTGAGGTTGTATGGTCGTACGTTGTGAATATGTCTTTTTCCCACCATAACTCATCAGAAAATAAAGATATGATCTCCATACTTGTACAATAGTTGTACAATGTACATGCAGTGCTCAGTGCCAAAAATGATCGAATTTGTTTCACACTATCAACATGTTTAGAGTTCTGCTATCAACCACATTAGTGTATAAGTCTTCATGTAAAGTGCCTGATATTGCTGTCTGATTTTAACCAAATGTGGAGGTCCTAACCGGACTTTCATGTAAAAGCCCCATTATCAATTTTCACAAAAATTCATCCAGTGGAAGCCATGCTGATACATGCAGACAAACATGACAAAGCTAACAGGCACTTTTCATGACTTATGCAAACATGCCTAGAGAGGACGTTAGCAAAATGAGCTGTGATAACTGAATTAAAGTAGCAAGATTATGTAACGATGGTAATGAATGGATTTTCTTGCCCAGGCAGACAGGAGAATCAGTTAGTGAAATATTAGAGAACATGAATACTGATAAGAATTCATTTATATCAGATTAATAAAGCCACAGTTGTAGTCGCTTTACCACTGATATTTTGACACTGATTTAAGGTCCAGCCACACGGTCTGCCGCAGCGGACTGCGGTCTCTGTCCGCTGCGGAATGTTACATTCTAAGCAGACTCTTTTAACTATTATATTCTGAAAGCACAGTTCTTAA
>JGI20166J26741_11803807_pt1 | contig 10150 bp, 9 predicted proteins | sample TergutCu122P5_FD_26741 | JGI IMG/M metagenome (IMG submission 26741) | reverse complement strand
GATGAACCAACTAGATGCAACAATGATTTATTGATCTATAAGATCAGCTCAACATGTTTTGGGCAATATTTTGCCCATCATCAGGAGCGTGAGACTGAGTTGTTTAGTACAAATGTTAAGTCAGTCCTGTTGTATGGGTGTGAAACATGGAAAATAACTAAATTGGTAAGTAATTCAGTCCAAATGTTTGTAAACTGATGCCAACATACTTTAAATGTCAAATGGCTGGAAAAAATTTCATATGAGAAGTTATGGTAGAGAACAAAACAAACACCTACTGAACAAGAAATTAAGGAAAGAAAATGGCGTTGGCTCGGCCATACACTATGGAAGCCACAAGACACAGTTGAAAGACACACATTGAACTGGAACCCTCCGGGTACAAGGAAGAGGGGTAGACCAAGAACGACCTGGAAAAAGCACAATAGAATGGGAAATGCAGAAGGCTGGAAAAAGCTGGACAGAGACAAAAGGACTAGCCTTAGATAGAACCAACAGGAAGAGCTCCACGAAGGCCCTGTGTTCCACATAAGAACAAAAGGAGAGAACTGATGACTAAAGTTCTACACAAAAATTAAGTAAAAGAGAAGTAATTACAGTAACAGATATGTCAACTAGACATTTGTGCAACAGGAAAGGAGACTTGAATTGCACTCAAAACTTATTATTCTTTTATAAAATTTAGACCCACTGTCATTTGTGATTTAGTGCTTTCAGACTGTAACATTTTCTGCCAACATCACTTAGACTTGATCAAGGATGACACAGGTTGGGACAGACATTATGTGTAAATTTAGTAATATTTTCACTACTCTTTGCATATCTGCATGAAGTTAATGACAGTTCAGTGACAATTGAATGATCACAATAAAATCTGGTGGATTATTTTCATAGTACACTTCAAATGTACTAAACGCTGTTTATAATATTATCTTGCTTCTTCGCACGTAAGTATGTCACGACAGCACACAAGGGAGTAGAAGTATAGTTCCACTCATTTCTAAATGTGGTGTTAGATAACGGGTGAATGGTCAGCTTCATGCCTTGGCCACTTCACGCCAGTGGAACAGTAACCAGTACCCATTCAGTGGGAGGCTGAATGGGCCGCAGTGCCAGTCTGAATGGTTTTGGGGGGGGGGGAATTTTTGTCCCTGCTGTAAATGGAACCATGATTCCTAGGGTGTATGGACTATAGCTAGTTACTGTACCACCTGTCCTGTCCCAGCTCCTTCACTTCTGTCTGTCTGGTAACCAGTTCATTAAAACTAATGCACTGGTAACTAATTCAATGAAAAATTCAGTTTTATGAAGCCCTGTTGAATAAGAAGCGAAATACAGAGGCATTTGTTAAAGCACCTATTAGCAATATAGCATACAAGTAGTGATGTTAGAGAGTGGATGGTTTTGTGGGAGAGTTACTAGTTGAGGTCATGAAAAGACATTTACAAGAAAGTACAACCTTACCATCTGCTGTGAAATAATTTTTTGTTGTTGTACTGTATTACTATCAGCTCATAAACTTTTGTCATTTTGCATACCTCTGAAGCTTATTTAATATCCCTTCTTCAAAATGATGTGATTTTTCAATTTTCATGCAGCTCAGCAAGGAGGCGCGCTCTGGGTCGAACCTGTGTGTCAAAAGGATTCAGGAACTCTTGTGTATATAGTGCCATGTGGTTATATCTCATTGGAATTATTATTGTTGAGCCAGAAATAAAGGTACTTGTGTATTTCACAGCTTGTGTACATAAGACATAGCATGTGATATGTCAATGTGTTGTTGCTGGAGTTCTGTTTCATTTGATCTCAGAGGTGGTGTAAAAGTAATTTTAAACATCATCCTCATTGTGGGATTCTTGTTGCCAGCTACTGAAAAATGTCTAAAACTACAATTTCATAATTTATTCTGCATAAGTAACTTATGACTAAAATCCTGCATTTTTATGGACCCTGCAGGTAGGCCTGTAGTTCATGAAGTCTGTGGCTCCATTTCTCCAGCCTCTAGGGCTGAAAAGCTGAGCCCGAAACTATACATTGCTGTGTTGTTTTGTTATAATTAATATTTTAAATCAGAGGCAAGAAATAAACTTTCACTATTTCTTTCTTAGTCTGACCTTGTCTGTCTACTCACTGTAGGTGTAGAGGGTTCTTGTTGCACTTGGTCACACTCAGTGACACACACATACATGTGGTAGAACTGCTCTGGATGAAGAATTGGCCCATTGCAGACACCTCTACACGACAACACATAACATTCACAAAAGACAGCCACCCCCTGCTCTGCAACACTCATACTCACAATCTGAGAAAGTGAGGGGTCACAGACCTATGGCTAAAACCACATGGCCACCAGGATTGGCAAAATAAACTTTACCAATAAAGTAGTCTTAATTAAATTGTATGAACTAATCTACTTCAACTGAAAACAAGCAATGGAATCACATGATGTACTTTTTATATTGTATGAGGCATTGTTAAGCAGCTTTAAAAATCAGCAATCTGCATAAATCCACAGTTAAATGAAGCTGTTTATGTTTAGTTTAGCAGTTTGTCACAATTTATAAACATGTGCTTGTGTGTATCACTGCAGTACTTCAAAACTTGGCCTTTTGGTATAAGGAAGAACTGAAATTGAGAACAAAGTGTTGAGAATATTTGTCTCCAAGGGAGAGTTAATCACTAAAAAAGGAAGAAAATCAAGTTATATACTGCAAGATTTGAGGTTCTTACAGTGGTGGTGTTAAAAATTAAAGTTTGTCAGATGTTACACTGGGCTGATTGGAAAACACTGACATGCCAAAGGATTAGACTGTCTTTTATCTTCTGCCTGCCCCTTGTAAATTACTGCAGCTGTTCAGGATGATGTTCACAGGGATTCATGAAAAGACTACTGAAACTTGCAACATACCTATGTATTTCCATAAATTACAAAATGTACTTCAGCCAGGAAGTTTTACACAACTCTAGATATAAGAAATGTAAGACTGAAGTAGAGTCAAGTCCATATTAAAACCCATTTGTGCATATAAATAAACAAAATGACGCAGTGTTCACAGTAGAATGTTAATTCTCTTCATGTTCAGTATAATTTAGTCCACTATAATTTTGTCAGGAATGGAACCAGAGTAAATGAAAACAAGGAATTACACTCAGTAACAGCAATGAGGAGTTTGTATAATAATTTAAGGTTGGAACTTTGTGTTTCACATTATTTCTCAGTGTCTTTCTTTTCTTCACCTGTCTTTACATCACCATTTGTTATTTTAGGCCGGAGAGTCTTCTGCAACACGTGTGCATCAGCTGGTTCAATCCTCTTATAGTAGTGTTCCTTAGTATCTACAATTTCAAAGCCAAATTTTTTGTAGAAGTCTATTGCTCCCTCATTGTTCACTTGGACATGCCTAAAAAATAAAATATTTTCAAAAGTTCATTTAACTTCCACTGAACACCTTATCATTATTGACTTGTGGTTGAAACAGACACTAAAAAGTGTGACTTTACCAAATCATTTTATGAAAATGACAGGATGTTACTTTTGAAACAGGGCATCCTACCAAATCATTTTATGAAAATGACAGGATGTTACTTTTGAAATAGGGTATCCTACACGACATCACCATAACTGCACAGACACAGCAGTTCAAAATTACAACTATAATATATGTATTTACATATAAATTATAAACTTGTGTACAAGGATTACAAATTATGACGCTGAGATCACACTTGTAAAAGCAAGCTTAGCCAAGACTAGTTCAATACAGGTGTGAATGTTGCACTCTCTTCTGGTGAGTCACACGATATCAGTCAGTTGTCTTTTCCTTGTGGTAAACTGACACCAAGAATATGGTGCATAGTGTTTAAGGTGTATCAAAATGCAGCTGTAAATTTCATTGAACATTCCCTGGCAGTGATGCAGATAGCAAGTTGATGACACTAGTGTTTTAGTGTATTAAAACAATCATAGTATGGTATCAGTGTTGGACACAGAGAAGAGCAAAAGGCAGAGTGTACCAAGAGCAGAAAAATTAAATGAAACTGGGTCTTCAGAGTAAGTCCAAGAAAAGCTTTACACAATGAGCTACACAATCTGATATGTCATTGGAATATGGCCGCAAAGCAGGGAGACTTTGAATTGCAGTCATTTAAAGTAACATTACTCCTGATACTGCTGCTATGATTTGTTCCTACAATTGGGTGTTCTTATCTGTGCATGATGGAGATGTTATTATCCAGTGACAGAATGGCTGCATTTAAGCAGATAAGTGCAACACTCAGAAAAATCAGTAGTGTTGTATAGAAAATTTTTGTCAGTTGCATGGACACCAGCTTTATAAAATTTACAATGGAATCTGATGTACAGTTACTTTCAAAGCAAAACTAAGGCCACTTTTTATGAAACTGCTTTCAGAATATTATGTAAATTTTATATTTGGACCCTTTTTCCATAGAGCTGACATGAAGAAATGATGGCTACTTCATGCGATATGATGCTATAGCTAATAAAGCGCTGCTAGCATTAAGAGAAGAGTTTGGTGAGACAGTTACTGAGAGTAGCCTCTATTTTTGCCACATATCCTCTGTTAATTTTGCCTGTCAGCATGCTTAAAGACAAAATTTGTGTCAACAGGCTGCATGCAACAGAGATAAAAATGGGTCATTTTGACTGTATCTCAAGAAGTGAGAGTACTATATTTCAGTATGTAAAGCTTGCCTGTACATTTTGAAAATAGTTTGTGATTTAAGGTGAGAATAATCAATATAATATCTACCAGGAAGAAAGGCTTGCAATTTCTCAAGTACTGTGCTCAGTTGAAAAAGGGTTACTTTCTCCAGGCTTACGCAGCGCCATATAATAAAAACCCTCTACTACTGACTATTATGTATTATATGTTTGTACTTACAGGAAAATGCTATCAAAGTTACCATCTGAATGAACATACTTAAGGACATGTTCCACCATCTTTGAGCCAATGCCTAGCCTTCGATAAGGGTACAGGCATCCTAGAGTCATTATGTACAGGCGTCTTGAGTTCTCTGAAGTATCAATCCTACAGCACACTGCTCCCACAACTATGTCATTATAGTATGCTGCCAAAATTGAGAATGCATTACAGAAACCTGATCATCAGTAATAACACAATCAATTCCATACTTTGTTGGTTATTAAAACTTCAATACAATACCCAATTTTGCTAACTCTCCAGCTTCCAAAACATCTTTGTAGAATTTATCATTGTAAGAGACTGGGAATACAACCTGATTAAGACGTTTAAGCTGCTTTATATTATGTGGAGTTACATCTCCCAATTCGATTTTCGATCTGAAAGTGCAAAATTACGAATGAATGCCACCAATCAAAACCAGACCTGGAACATTAAAGAGTCACAGTGCCATTCTTGTCACTCATTAGGCAGTTGGTGTATTCCACAGAACATTGTGTTCTTGAAATGCAGCAAGTCAAATGACCAAAATATTACAACAACAACGTACACTCTAACAGACCTCACACTCTGGACCGTGTAATTGAGTGCTGAAGGAGGATGGCGGGTTCTCCCATTTTGCCATCAACTTACTGTAACTAGCACAAAATCCCGTTTCCCCACTCTCTGCCAACAGTACTCAATCACACAGCACACAGGTTCCATAAACATTGGTAACTGTCCGTATACACACACACACCATATATATAAAACATACTGATATATGTCAGATCTCATTCTCAATGTACACAAGGCACTGGTAATCGAAATATGCAAATGAAAGCTACCTTGTCATTATACCAGCGCCTTTTATAAGTGTCTACACACACTTCTTCTTCAAGAGGACTCGTAATAATAAACTTTTGAGTAAAATTGTTGAACAAATGTATCATTCAAACAGTCCAGCCGCACAATAACCTATCATCCGTCTCCTACTATCACACCGTGGCGCCAGTTGTGGACAGTGCGACCAACATGCACAAATTGCCAACATGTTTTACTTCTTCATTTCCTTTTCACTATCCACACAAACCGGCACAAGTACAGAGTGGAATTGATTTTCTGAACGAGATACCGGAAATAGTCAACGGCAGGTACATGTCTACACAAGCACTTGTATTAGCAAAGATATGAACTTTGTAGAAACGCAGTTCAAATAGAATAATATGTAATGTTAATAGGTCTTTAAGTGATAACGGTTGATGTGCTTACTGCCAAAATATGTCGAAATGAAAAATGAAGTGTCACTGACTGGATCAGTACCCATAGTGTCAGCTGACGAGTCTCGTGATTTTAGTCGGGAGGTGTGGAGTACTAATATGTAAGTATTGTATGGTCTTTTGAGGGGGAAAAAACTTACGCGTTCACTATTAAGTGGTTCATAGTACGGCATAAACGACTTTGTTTTTAAGGAAGTGAAATAAGTATTGTTCGTTTGTCTGTGCTGTCTTTACTGAGAATACCGAATCTTCCCTTCTGCCCAAATGTATTTGGGTGAACTGTACATGGTTGTTGAGTTTATTTGTACTTAAATAACGTACAGTTATTAACAGTAAAGTTTTTTAATATATAAAAGACTGCTATTAAGTAAAACAGTATATAGAAATTGAGAGTGAGTTATGGAAAATTGTAGTTGCACCTTGGGAATATTTGTTCGCGTTAATTATAAGTTTTCCAGTTGAATTCTTAATTTTTCTTGAAGATGTAAATTGTTCTAATGCAGCAATTTATTAAAATCAATGACACAACATGTATTAAAGCAGCAAACTTAAAAAACTTGGCAACATGTTTCAGCTACAATGAACCATCATCAGGCCAAAGATAGTACGAAGCCCTGGTACATTTAATGATTGTGCACTCTATGGGTTCCCATATAGTTTACAATTTTAATTATATTATAAATCTTATGTTAACTTATAGGCTGATGTGTTAAAAATAGGATAAAATGTAAAATTCCAATGTATTAATGCCTGTGGATGCCAATATTGTGAAATATTAAGAACAAATATCAAGACGAATTTTAACAGGCTCTTTTCATGTAGGGTAGTTGATATTGTGGTTTTATATCATCTCGTGTTATAATTGAACTGTGGTGGTCTATTAGCCAGAGTCTGTTAGACATTTTATGAGAGGTCAGGTTCACAAGTAAATTAACACACGCTAATACGCTGGTTTTTATCACAAGTTCTTTGCCTTCTGTTTATGTCCAAAGGAGGATCAATTCATGGGTTGTACACGCACGTCTTCTGATAGTCGGCACTAAATTTGAATATATTGGGTCCAGACGTTCAGTAAAGAATTCTTGTATATGAACACTGGTAGGTTGTAGGATATGTGCACTTGTATATTAATGGATCTTCCATAGTGTGTATTGTATTGGTTGATATATTCGACCAGATGTTGAACTTGTGTGTGTCAGCGTGCACTCGGAACTCGTGACCAGTCATGAGTTCCGAGTGCACGCTGACACACACAAGTTCAACATCTGACTGAATATATCAACCAATATGTGCACTCATATATTAATGGATCTTCCATTGTGTATATTATATCGGTTGATATATTCGGCCAGATGTTGAACTTGTGCGAGTCGGCGTGTGCTCAGAACTCGTGACCGGTCATGAGTTCTGAATGCATGCTGACACACACACAAGTTTAACAGCTGGCCGAATATATCGACCGATACAATATACACTACAGAAGATCCATTAATATACGAGTGCATGTATCCTACAACCAACCAGTGTTCATATACAAGAATTCTTTACGGAATGTCTGGACCCAATATATTCAAATTTAGTGCCAACTATCAGAAGACGTGTGTACAACCCGTGAATCGATCCTCCTTTGGACATAAACAGAAGGTAATGAACCTGTGATAAACAACCAGTGTATTAATGTGTGTTAATTTACTCGTGAACCTGACCTCTCATAAAATGTCAAATAGACTCTGGCTAATAGATCGCCACAGTTCAATTATAACATGAGACGATATAAAACCACAGTATCAACTACACTACATGGAAAGAGCCTGTTAAAATTCATCTTGATATTCGTTCTTAATATTTCACAATACTGGCATCCACAGGCATTAATACATTGGAATTTTATATTTTATCCTATTTTTGACACATCAGCCATTAAGTTAACATATGGTTTATAATATAATTAAAATTGTAAACTATATGGGATCCCATAGAGTGCACAATCATTGAATGTACCAGGACCTTGTTCTATCTTTGGCTTGATGATGGCTTGTTGTAGCTGAAACATGTTGCCAAGTTTTTAATTTTGCTGTTTTAATACATGTTGTGTCATTGACTTTAATAAATTGCTGCATTATTACAACACACAATGGGATGGCTCCTATTAAAATTGTAAATTGTTCGCTTCGTGTGCATAGGTGGAGAACGGTCTAAACATTCGTAGTGGCCTTTCTGTACTGCTGACCCACATCTAACATGTGAGCAAATTGGCTGCATGGTTCACCATTCTTGCATTACTGTTTGCATTATTATTTGCAGTAAGAAGTGTTGCTTCATCCAGGAATAATTTTAAACTTTATTGAGATTTATGTAAGTTAAGGGTAAAAGTGTAGAATACATGTGTATTGTTCATGTCCGTGCATTAAAGAATGTCGTTAATGTACTTGATAAATCAACAAATGCACATTTATAGGTATGTTTATATATTGTTGGTTTATCATATATGCAAACAATGTGCAGATACAGTTTGGTTCTTCCAGACAAAAGCTGACCTTTCTTAATGTTACTTAGCAAACTAGGTACTACAGGGCTGACAACAACCATGGGGCATAGAATGACACTTGAACCATATTCTGCACTTTACAGTGTGAGTCAAGTCTGTAGTCTGGTGGTTTAGTGGAGTGTGATCGGTACATACCAGAAATGTGCATGTTCAGTTACAGATTAATCGTAATTACAGATAGAAGATGTCGCCCAGCCTTCCGAAGATACAAGATGAGGACCGAGAGTCCAAATATGGTTATGTATTTGCTGTATCTGGACCAGGTGAGTTACAATGCCATTTGTAGTTTGTACTTTTTTGGGGGGGGGGGGTGTCCTTTGAACATCCTTCAAGAAGTGGCCAAGTCTACAGAGGTTTAAAAATTCATATTCTGAACTTGATAGCTCATGTAATTGTACAGTTTTCATCAGAGTGTTGGCTCGGTGATGTGACGTACAGAATGGGTACACATGCCAGTGTCTTCATATTATGGCTTTAGAACCTGTCATACCTACAGCTATTAATCTTATAGTTCTCTTCAGAACCAGCTAGTTTCAGCTTCCAAAAGTATGTAAGCAATAAAACTGTCAGAAGAGGACAAACAAAGTCTGCCGTGGTTGGCATAAGGTGTGCATGTAGTTGGTGAATAGAGGTGCTGTTTCTAACAGCATGACCGCAGCCTGCTAAGAAACCCAACTAAAGTGTTTCCAAGGAAGGTTCTGGCTGATGACTTCAGTAGAGTAGCTAGTTTGGGATAAGAAGTAAAGACATTCATTACAACTGGGACCTGGAAGTTTACCAGCTTTTGCAGACAAGAGAGGACAATTTCTGAAACGTCTGCAACTCAGTAATCAAAAGTTGAATATACCTTTACTGGAGTCTTTTAGAATTGATTGTTGTTATTTGTGAAATTTTTTATTTGCCTGTGTGAGTTACAGTATTCAGTCTGTTGGAAGTGAGGTATTAAATTTTGATTCATCAGAATGTGAATGTGTAAACATTCACGGTGTGATGTGTAGTGAATTATGTGGACAAGTGCCGTAATTTTATGGGTGTTGGTCAAACTGTTTGTAATATGTGATTGTAGCTGTAAATAATTTACAGAAGACTTCAAAGCTGAAAGTTATATTTATTTATTGATGCCATATACACAGTGCGGTCCAAAAGTTCCCGGTCTAAGGCAATAAAAACTAAAAAAAGAAGGCAGGTATTTTTTTTCTGTTTATTTATTCCAAATAGGATCCATTAGATGTAATACACAGGTTGGCAAGTGTTTCCAACTTCTTCATGGCGTTAGAAAAGTCTTCTGCGGGAATCTTGTTTTATTAGCTGGTTGGTCACAGCTTTCTGAATCTCTTCAGTTGTGTCAAATCTTGCACCCTTCAGCTGCAACTTCACCTTCGGGAACAGGAAGTAGTCGG
>JGI20166J26741_11803363_pt1 | contig 10151 bp, 9 predicted proteins | sample TergutCu122P5_FD_26741 | JGI IMG/M metagenome (IMG submission 26741) | reverse complement strand
GATCTTTTACATGCCGCAAATCTACGACATGGGACGGACGGCTTTACTTCCCCTCCGAAGGAAGGCGTGCTGAGGATTTTTTCGCCCTTAAAAATCCGACAGCTTCGGCCGGGTTTGAACCCGTGAACTTGGGTACTAAAGGCCAGCACGCTACCCCTAGACCACTGAAGCCGCTTATAAAGACACTATTGATCACATTACATTGGCCATATATCGTTTACTCTGCAAGCACAGTTCCATTATCAGTATTTCCTATGAAACAATGATTTATTAAAAAAAAAAGGGTAACTTGCATCATTAAGGGTGAGGCATGGATTTAAATGGTCTTGATCTCTCCATCATCATTATGGTTATTGTAAGTCTCATAATCCCGAGCCATTAGCACAATACCAACTGAGGAAGCTAGTTTCTTTTTATATGAAAAATGAACATAAACTCCCAATATATTTCCATGAAAATTTTATTACAATGCAATTCTTGCACCTTTGTTGATTCTCTATGAAGTTACACGTGGCCACCTCCATAACAAAATGTAATTGCCACTAACATGTACCAGTGCACAAACCATTATGCAGAATAAATATCAGGCATAATACATATTAACAACTGAAGAGATGTGACCCCTCAAATATGCAAGATTTTGAGCCTTTGCTTTGTAAATTTGTGACTTCATTCATCCTCAGCCCAAGAAATCTAAGGAAATTAAATCTCGGGGATTGAAGTCTGCAGTACTATGCTGTACCTTGTTGTGTATACTTGGATACTAGTAAAGATCATCCCAAGAGAATGACTGAAATGCTGCAGGTCTCTGACAGCACTGAATGGCACAGCTACTGGAATGTAATGTTGCAGGCCAGAATGGATGCATCATTCATGTCAAAGTGCTGAAAAACCAAAAGACAGCAAATATTTAAATAGCTCAGAGCACCAAAACATCCTGCATCAGGGCTGTATATAAAACAGATACTACTGTGGCCTATGTGGAATCTGCATGACAGCATAACCAAACCCGTCAGAAGTGTGTTGGTCTTGGGAAAGAGATAAGTGGGTGGACATACAAACCTGAACATCCAGTATTTATCAATGTAATGCATTCTGTACAAAAATATGCACAAAACTTTGAAGCATGGATAAGGAGCAGGTTTCATATAAACTATAACCTGAAATAGGCTATATGTTATGTATTTATTATAAACAGCACCTTATTGTATTACATTGCTTACCAACAGACAGCACTATAAAACATAATAAATACAAATAAAAACCAGCTTTCACACAGTCACACCCTTATTTCAGGTCCCATTCAGTATCACTCCTCTTATAATACTATTTGTATACCGAACCAACGTACATCTCGTTGAATGTAACTGAGAACAAGTCTCTTACCTCCTCACCTTTGTAACAAGAGATCAAAAGACCTTCCAACATGACAACGTTAAATTGGTTTTCTTTCCAAAATTATGTGACAATCACAATTATATGTAAAAATAAAAAAAAAAAACATAATTATCATCTTTGTTTGGAATTGATTAAAACCCTCATGAGTATGAAAAACAAAATACTTACAGTAGTATATAAATAACTAAACATCTTTATTCTACTTTCTTTCATGTATGCAGTGATTAAAAATATGAATCATAATTCAGTGTCATGCACTTTATAATAGAGCTGCTGAATACAAACCTCCACTTATTTTTTTCCATACTGCCTATATGGCAGTACTGCTAATATCCAGTGTTCCACTCTCATATAAAATAATGTAGAAGAAAACTATAGTACTAACATTATAATGCAACAGCCATTCTGCCATAAAGGTACACATACACAGAACAGTGATGATGAACGTACAATTACATAATTCAAAAACTGAAGCAAAAGATCTCTTTTTTTTAATATTCAAACAACTCACTCTTCCTACCGGAAGCATGTAGCATTTGCAAAAAATTCAACATTAAACAAGAAATGTCAAGAGTACCTTTCACTGGGCAAGAAACAAAAATGTGACACATTTTATCTAAAAATACAGAAAAGTTACACTTTTTGATAATGAATGTATAAGAATGTGAGACAATAAAATCACTCTAAACCCAAAGGCAAAAACACAGAGGAGTGCGGAAGTTTACCATACAAGTCCTATTAGACATACAACCAAATCAATTCATGGCTGGCACAAGAACAACAGATAAGGAATTATGGGCACACTGCATATCAAAATGTAACTTTTCTGTTATCTGTTTCTCTGTTTTCTATCAAATACAAAACTCATATACACCGTGAAATTTGTTCTGTACTCCTGCCAATATGTACAGCAGCCACGGCTGTTAGTGATGTGCCAGTACTGAGGCATAGTTTTTGCAAACAATTCAAAATACCATTCTCATTTTTCTTAATTGCTTGAATAAATTTTAAATGTGTAATTTAAGTGCTGTCCTTTCTTGAAGCTGTAACATATTGGATACGGACAAGAAAAACATACATGCTGAGTGAAAAATAGGTACTTCTAATAGTATGGAAAAATTAAATGGAAAAAAAAAAAATATATATATATATATATATAAAGCAATGCAACATAATAACACTAAGGAAATAAATATTCACTGTGTACAAGACAAATTAAACCACAATATTCTGAATGAAGTTAGCATTGCCATATACATTAGTCTTCGGTCCCAAGAAGCCGTGTCTCAAATCTTGGTGCATTCTTGTCGTAATAATCTTGAAATATACATTTTGAGAAAGGAAATTATTAGGACTTGGCACAACTATGTTACACAGCATAATTAATATCTTCAGTGAGAAGTTTATCTTAGTACAGAACAATAACCAGGCATAAGCCCTCTCATTACCAGCTATCTCAAGACACTAACATGCAGTATGCATCGGAACCTGGCAATGTAAACTTCAGTCTCTGATCAAAGTGACAAGTATTTTTTTTACTCAGATGGAACATTATTTTTATACATACAGTTCAATGAAGCCCAAATGCTGAAATGAAGGAAACAAAGTGAACCTGAGTGGCACTGGTAAGAAAAATGGGCCAGATCACTCAAGTCAGACTGCCAATGATAAAATGGAATAAAATATTTGCAAACCAAACCTGAACAGATATTTCACACATTGCCCCATGATGTAATTGGATCCAAGTTCAACACAGTACATACCATGAAATCTCATCAAACATTTAGCACCTTTACAGACAGGCTCTTTTAGAGTTTTAACAGGTGTGGGCAGAATAACGGAGCGCTAAAAATAAACATATGGCCTCTCAAAAAAGTTAATGTAAAGAATGAAGTCAATTTAAATAATATATGCACAGCATATTATAAGTAAAGGTCTCCCACAACAGGCCAAGGTGGCCAAAGGGGTTCTGGGTAGGTTAAGGCCCCAGATTATCTTGACGTTCGGCACTACAAGGGTGGTAGGTCATCAGCTACACGCACCGGCTGCCTTTACCCCAAGAGAAATCCCTGGTACTCACTTTCAGAGGCTGAGTTGACCTCAGGACACATGGTTCTGTCAGGGAAACAACGGAAAAAATCCCCCATGACACCACCGGGAATCGATCCTGGGGCCATCCGACTAGTAGCTCAGTGCCTTAACCACTACGCTACCCCCTGCATATTATAAGCACCTTCACAAATTTAAAATCATTCACCTGCATTACTAGTATAATATATAGGTACAATTTCAAATCTAAGGCACATCTGTTGTGTCTGATTTTCTTGCAGCTGGTGCTCACGAAGTAAACATAAAAAATTTTACACCAGTGTATATATGGTACAATACATTGGTTCAAGTGAACAGAAGTCTAAGACTGTACACATTTTGGTAGACAACAATCTAGCAGACATTCTGTATGAGGTTTAGGCCCAGTCATATGGTAGTCAAACCACTGGCAATCAAACTAATGAAATGTGAGAATTTTGCATAAGTAGTCTCATGTAAAGTCATATGGACTGTTAGTGCTGCAAGATATCACAGCCCTGCTTTCTTCAGAAATCACACTAATGGATTTTTTCTTGTGGGGGTTCATCAAGGATGATGCTTACCAACCAGTTACCAACTACGGTGACCATCCAATGTGATTTTCATAGGACAGTCCTGAAAATGCATTTAAAACCCTGTGTCCTGCAACTGGGGTCAAATGTTTCACAATCAGTCAAAACTCTTTCTCTATAAAATCTAAATGGCAGGAACATTTAGCTGTCACACTGAGGGTACACTGTACCACTATCTGCACAATGGGGAACTATCTGTCCTCCCTCACTCTGCATTTACTCATTCAATGGCCACTGTTACTGCTGTTAATACTCTATGTCATGTATGTGGAATGAGCTTTCTAATTATGAACTGCTACTGGAGAAATGGATGCAGTAAGAGCAACGTGAACTTAATAAATAGTGAAATCATGGTAAAAATGAATTATAAATATCCTTGCAAGGACTTTTATACACATCTGTGCTTAAAGAAAAGATATCCTCGAATCAACAAAGTCGAACAAGGAAGTATGATTTGAATTCAAATAATAAACCAAAACTGATAAACTGAAAATTTGTATTTTTAATTAATCAAATAAAAATATTTAGGTTCCTGTACTTTTGTTTTCTTAAAAAATTCCTATTTCTTGCATTGTAAAGTTTGACATGAAAAATGTTTAAATGATGTGTATTTTGCAATAATAATTATCACAAGTAAACTAAAGTTAAACCGCTGCAATGGTAAAATGTTACTGTCATAAACACCCCACCCCCTGGATGCAGGCACATGTTGCTGGAATGCCCTGCAATATGGAAGTCAAAAGGTGGTCATCCTATTACCAACAAATGTTACAAAGATGATTTCAGGCTTCCCACACAACACAGATGAGATCTGCACTCTTCTCGGATATTATGCTATAATATCGCAGAAGATCGCAGTTCTCAAATGTTATAAAACTAAATGTGCTGAATGTAACATGAAACTGAATACTGCTGGGATGTCTGCCATATTGCTGCTCATAGTCACATCAAAATTACATAACTGAACCAAAAATAAGTTTCATGCTATATTACAAGGTTGATTGCTTTCTTGTATGTTACAACAGCAGTTTCATGAGATTTTGAATGTTGTGAAGATACTTTTGACTTTCCCTGCACTAAATATGTATAAAAAGGTGCTTTTTTTTATTTAACTGCAATAAAACTTAGTAGTTATTAAGCCAGCATACTTAACCGAAGATTTAGAGCTACATATAAACCAGTCATGGTAAACTACATTGTTTGCAGGTCACTTTCTTACAGCCTGCAGTGTGGAAGCAAAACTTCATGAATCTTGAAAGATGAGGAGATATGACTGAGGTCTGGATATGCAGACCAAAATTTTAATTTTAGGAAAATAGAAACTTTTCATCATGGCAGAAAATACTTGTTCATTGTTTCTAGTTCTTTTCCACTTTATCTGATTTGGCAAATGAAATATGATAAAACAATGTACAGCACAGTAGAATGTTACCAACATTTCGGAGGAATATAATGCTTCCTTCTTCAGCCTTGAAGAAGGAGGCTGTATGTTCTGCTAAAACACAGTTAACCTTCTATCTGACTGCACAATATCAAATACCAGTGAATACCACAATCGTAACTGGTAAAAAAATATTCACATTGTTTCATTTTGTGTCTCTGGTTCAGCATTCACAATTTCTCAGACCTTTATCTGTAACAACATTTGGTGAAGTGTTCAAACACAGCTGTCAGATGTTTCAATACCATAACATCTATGGAACCCTAAATACAGTTAGAGTTCAACATTATTCAGACTTTGACTCCAATTTGTTGTAATAGTCCTCAAGATCATTCCACAGAAGGTACACAGCAAAGCTATGACATATAAATACAATTGTACAGTGTTGCCATAACAGTAACTACTCTAGAATTACATTTTGTTCTCTTACTCACATGATGAAAGATTGGCACATATAATTGTTTGACCAAACCTTGGTCTAATACCATTACACATATCTCACTATCTGATACTTGAAAAATACAATGTGGCATAACAGGAAGACCTGGAACAACATAAGCAAACTAACCACGTGTCCATCACAATATTCATGTGCTGTCCACTGAAACAATGTAACCACATACACCAAACAAACCACTTTAATAAAGACGGCAACTGGGGAACTCATTAACCATGGTTTATCATAAGTTACTATCAACCATAATTGACTATCATCTACAACAATCAATCCAGGGTGTGACTCAGGTCACTCACAAGTTATTACGTACAGTAGATATAATACAGATAAAAATATCAGAAAATGATAAAGTGTCACTGAAGTCAACAATAGATACAAACATGAACAAGTTAAAACATACAGGCTGTCATGGTATACCTGAAATAATTAACAATAATAAAAAGATAAAATCAATACTAAAACTTTGGACAGAACCCACCTCAAAAACAGATGCACTTATCCCAAACAAAGTGTCCAAATACTCTGTACTCCCAATGGCTGGAGTAACTAAGAAAGCAGAAAAAAAGAGTGGAATGAGATTTTAAATAAAATATTGCAGATACCAAGATTAGTCACACCACTCAAGTGAAGTTACAGTTACAGACATGGAAATGAGTCAGTATGCCCTTCTGTAAGGCTAGTAAGTACATTTGGTACAGTCACCAGGTGGAGAAAGATGTAAATTTGATGCAGGACGATGATTCTGTAACATACACAGAATAACAGGGATTGCATGAAGACTGAAGGGAAGGAAATGATGATGACACTGTCCCTCAGAAACAGAAAATCAATGGGGCTTGGTTTTATCTAAATGGACATACATGTATGATTAAACAAAGTGAGTGACTATGAAAGCAGAAAAGCCAGATTCCATACAATAAGTTAAATTCCAGGATGTAAATACAGGATATTTGATATGCCCCTACTGTAAGAAAGTTATAGTTCCCCTATTTTATGGAAATACAAATAATTTTGAGAGCTAGGCAGGGCAGGTGCCTCACAAAATCCAGTAACCATCACCCTTATAATGCTGCTCCAGTCTAACACCCCAGCTCAATGAATCAGAAAGGTGGCAACAAACCAAATGAGTACACAGCAGAAAGACCATAATCTAGCAGTCACAAAATATCCCCCTATGAAAACTCACCCTTATTTCAACTTCATCATACCTTCCATGTGGAGAGGGCAGGTCTTAAACAAGGATCAACTTAATGAGAGAGAGAGGAAAAAAACAATGTATCCACATGCATCAGCAATTCCTATGTTACATAAACACAAACCATATTAAAATAAAAAAAGATAAAAACATACAGTAATGAACATAGGTTTCTTTACTATTATGAACTATATATAACAACTGATCAATGCCCACATCATAAGCATTTTAGTCTGATGACCACAACAAAGAAAAGACACAGGCTGAAGAATCTTTGTAGTCACACCTCAGGTTGTGAGTTAGTGAATAAATAATAATGAATGTGGTATGTGTTATGTGTTTGTACATATACACATTGACAGAAACTTCACCTGTCATTACTGCCATGACTTGATAAAAATCTTATAATTTAAAATGAATAATGTGTGTCCCATGAAACAAAGATTTGAAGTATCATCACTATATTGTCATGAGGGTGAAATCAGTCTCCATCAGAAGTTATGAAGCAAACATTTCTCATTATTGCATTCATTTTGAGATATGCATTCTGATGGGTATGTTCCATAGCAAGAAGGGAAGCTGAATGAATGTAGGTACAGAATATTCATGCACTAGCTTTATTCCAGGCACCAGTACACAGAAAAACAAAAATACTGAATCTGAAACTTAGCTTCATATCATAAATCCAGTTAGCTCAGACTATCTGGTATTATTCACTAGAACAGCTTGTAGCATCAAAGTTACCTGTGGGATCTCAGATTTGCATGGCAGCAATTACAAAGACTACTGCCCTGTGGGATGCGACACCATGTAATCGCCTGTGCAAACATTACAAACCAATGGCTCAACAAACTGTTCAAAAACCAGAACCGTGCTTCATATCATGCAATTATATCAATGTAGACACTGTTAACCACATCCCAGAATGCACAGCTTCATAACCTTGAAGACCACCATATGCACATGTAAGTGTAGTGTCATATGTAAGATGGTGCACCATGACTGGCACAAGACTATAAATTATCTGAATTAGATTAATATGACTTTATTGTAGATGATTCAAGTCTTTGAAGATGTGATACTGTGTCACTGAGCTGTTGGGCCCTAAAGATTAAGGCACTATGTTCCTTCAGAATGTTGTGAACTACTTGCCTAGTGACAGCATCATATTCCAGAAGATCTGAATTCCAATTTTATTGTGCATTATTTCGTGCTTCAAAAATAATTTAATCACTAATTCCAATAATTTTATAAAATATGAGCTGCTTTCATAATATGTATTTTACATATCCCCAGCACTTAACAATTTTAAATTAACTCAGCTTTAGAAAAGAAATTAGGAAAATGCCCTGAGAATTCTCAGACTTCAACTGACAGCTGAAAGGGAAATGAAGTACTGAACCGAATCCATAATCTTTATGAACAATTACTCTTATGTAATACACTGATGCACCAAACACACAATGTGATCCTACTTTTGAAAAAAAAACTTCTGTGTGACCAACAAGAATTGCTTGTAGTATCAATCAAATAACTCCCAATGAAAAGGCATTTAAAATTTTGCAGTTCTGAGGGACCCAAGTTCATTATACTGTCAATACACTTCCTAGACGTATGCACCCATTTAACCTTTATCATCAATGAACAGGTGATTTTACATCCCCTGGTATGACAGTGCTAGTGGCCAGGTTTTAACGTGGGGGCCATGGAAAATTAATAGTGCTGAAAAAATGCAATGGCTGGCCAGATGGACTGAGCATGCCCTTCTACAACAATGGACATGTGGATAATACAGTAAAGGTGAAATTCCTGTGCATGCCATGAAGGCACATGGGGTAGTGGAGGTACAGTTACACTCATTCTTAACCTCTGCACTAGATGACTCGTCATTCCACCTCTGGGTAAGTGCTCCCAACATCCATTCACTAGATGGCTGGGTGGGCCACTGAGCTGATCTGGATGCTTTGGAGAACAGAAAAACCTGTTGCCCATGCTGGGAATCAAATCACATTTCCTTGGTCATTCACTACACTGATTATTCTAGCCCAGCTTCCATCATTAACACCTTGCCGTTGGGCCACACAAAAATGCGTGATTGCTATCCCACGCGTTGTTGATGGGTCACGCATTTCTACATTTTCCTACACGACATCCTGTACATGCATTTCTCAGATGGTCTGGCTCAGTTTTCGCTTCAAGGTTATCGACAGCTTGATGCAGGATGCTTGTGTCTCAAGTTACAAATAAACAGACTGGTCATGACCTCCTATTTTTAGAACCATTAGACTGCAACAAAGGAACCACTCATTCAGATACTCTCTCTATTTTCCTTCAGTTGCAATCATGGCTTTGCGTAGAAATGTTCTGCAAGAGGACAATATTTTGTGAGTTATAAGCAGATACACGTTCTGATGTCTCTGATTATAGTGACAATGAAAGTTTGGACAGTGACAGTGATGTCCCCACAACTAGTACCCACAAACAATTGCAATCTTCTACTGGTCCACTGACCCCCACAATTCCAGACCCATTTTTCCTCACATCTATCAAGACAATTTTTATAAGAGTGTGAGATTAGCTCAGACATTGCTAGACAGAAACGTGAGAGTCTGTGGCACTATGAGCGCTAACGGGCATTCCACACAACCTAGATGGGGAAGGCATGCGCTTGAAATAGAGAAGTCAGCATTCAGGAGGAATGGTGACGTAATTGTGCAAGTGTGGAACGACAAGACTTGTGCGAATGATAAGTATGATCCATGATGCAACAATTGTAAACAAAGGGAGGAAAGACAGGAAAACAAACACGTCGTTGGCCAGTACAATAAATTCAAAAAGGGCGTAGACAGGGCAGACCAATACCTCAGTTTTTACTCAGTTCTGAGGAAAACTGTAAAATTGTCGAAAAAAGTGGTACTGTATCTGCTAAGCTGTGCTTCTTCAATGAATTTTTTGTGTACAGGACATTAAATACAAAAAAGAAAAACAAGGGGGGGGGGG
>JGI20166J26741_11803251_pt1 | contig 10152 bp, 5 predicted proteins | sample TergutCu122P5_FD_26741 | JGI IMG/M metagenome (IMG submission 26741) | reverse complement strand
GCGCTGCTAAAGGTATCCTACGACTTCCACATCGCTGGCAACGGGTTGTACACAATGCTGGTGACTACACTGAAGGATAGTAAAACTTCGAAACATGTATTTATTTTGTATCAGTTGGAAATAAATAGTTGCCACTATTAAAGTTCCAACCCTCGTAAAAGGGTGTTTCATTTTTCGAAGCTTGATATTCATCTAAATGACAAATACGTGAAGATCAGTTGGCCCCCTTGCATTATTAAGCGCCATCCCGTGAAGGCATATGGGGGAGAGGACGTAGAGCTCCACGCATCCATAACCTCGACAGTTTCACGCCCTGGCCACTTCAGCCCCCGGAAAAAAAAAGCCCGGTACCCCAGAGCCGATCTGGACGCTTTGGAGGAGAACTGCTTATCCCTGCCGGGGATCGAAGGCCGATTCCTAAATCCAGTTTGTAATCTACTATGCCGACTGAGGAATAGTTTTTTTTTTTTGCGCAACAGCCCTCAGTGGGCCATAGCATCTCATTCATGAGGTTTCTAGACCACACACAACGACGCACCACAATCGGTAGGACTCCTCTGGACGAGTGATCAGCCCGTCGCAGAGACCTCTACCTGGCAACACACAACACTCACAACAAGACATCCAAGCCCCCCGGTGGGATTCGAACCCACAATCTCAGTAGGCGAGCGGCTGTAGACCTACGCCTTAGACCGCGCGGCCATTTGGACCGGTGAGGAATAACATAATATTTAAAACTTCAGTTCAATACAGTACAGAAAATACAAATTAATCCGTCATTGTAGTTAGGAGCTTATAATGACTGTGCTGCGGTACGAAGGAAACAACACATACATCAAGATGCAGGTACTTTTAGGCGCGTTCGCAAAATTCGAAAAGCGGCTATTGGCTTTGTCATCTCTGTCTCTCTGTCTGTCTGTCCATCCGTCCGTCCGTCCGTCTGTCCGCCCTCCCACCCGTCCGCATGGAAAAACTCGGCCCCAACTGGATGGATTGTTGTGACATTTGATTTTCTAAGGATTTTTTTGAAAATATGTCGAGAAATTTCAAGTTTCGTTAAATATGACAAGAATAACGGCTACTTTACATGAGGGCCCATGTACATTTATGATATTATCTCGACGAGTTCTTCTTAATATGGGAAATATTCAGACAAAGTTGTTAAAAAAAATCAAATCACTCACTTTATGCTCAATAACTTATTTTTCTGAAAATCGTGTTGTTTATAAGATAATGTGGAAAAATATGGTACGGCCAGACTGGCTACGGATGACAATAAAATATGGCGCATGCGGATTGCGTGATGGATAACTAATGATACAGACATACAACCGGAATATGTAATAGTATTTATTGCTTTTCCACGGCAACAGTGGTTACGCGGAAGCGCCATAATTTTTCTTATAAACTACTTTGTCCGTCTTGTTCAAACCTAAAACTGGCGGTACACGTAGTATTCTCAACAACTGTTATTTCGGTGCTAACCTCATCTTCGCGCTGCACATCATGCCCTCAACAAGTCTCTGGCGACCAAGGTGTGTCGGCATAAACATCAAATTAAGTGGTAGTGAGCAGCGGAAACTCTTGAAACAGAGAAACCTATAACAAAACTTATACGCAGTTAGAATTTAGTCTTACGTTCTCACTGGATTTGTTTACTGTGTCAGCAGTGCAACAAAGAGTGCAGCAAAGCGGACTTCAGTCCTGCATCTTTCCAATAAACTCAATGGATTAGTGTCCTTTTTGAGAAGCTTGAACTTTGTTGGCTAGTCAAGAATATACGCATTTCGAGTATCTCCCCAGCAGGCCGCATGACTTGATCACCCTAATAGGCTATTGAGTGAAAACAAATGACAAGGCTTTTCTTTATGCAATTCTCTTCATCCTCCTGTCGCATCGCTCCTCTTGGCTGTAGATTACCCAATTCTTACCCAGTTCTTGAGCATGCTGAACGTTCTTCTGTCATGGCAGGAGACAAAGTTCCACACCCAAACTAAAAATTTGAAATTATGCTTTTTATATTTTAATCTTGACCTTTACAGACCGAATATGGGATAAACACCATTCTGAACTATGTGGCAGCATATATTCTCCGAATTTAATTCAGATTGTTAGTTTAATATCAAACCTACTGATTGGGTTTTGTAAAATGAATGTAGGTGTTGAGGATTACCCATGTTCCGTGTAGTAAACTAGTTCACAAAATTTCTTTTACAACTGCACAACCATAAAAACACATTAGTTTGTAAGTATATGAGTAAATATATTTGCAAATATATGAGGAGTGTCATATATGTACAAACTATTGTCTGTTTATTGTTGTTCAGATGTTGGAATAAATAATGTGAAAATATAGCTGTGTTACCCTGAAAGGACTCAGGAGGTCTGAAAAAAAAATGCAGTTAGGACAACTGGTTGCCGCTCCGACAAAGCAGGAGTGTTGGCCTTCTTACCACTGAGCTACTCAGTGCAGTTTTTTTAACCTTCCTCTGTCTGTACTTTCTTATATTTTCAGCAATATTTGTGATTTTGCTATGTATATTATATCATATGCAGTAGCTTCATGAAAAAAAGATAATGCTAAACAGAGAAGCAGCAAGTCATGGATAAGAAATGTGTCTGATCTCAGTCCTAGAAACACTTCACTGGAATAACTGAGGAAAATCAGAATTAACTTGCTTGGTAGGTTCCCCAGATTTGACCCGGATATTTTGGAAGTACAGGCAAATGTCACACCACTGATTTAACTGGCATCAATGCTGGATCAACTCTTCACTGTATACAATATATAATGAACCAACAAGATGCAGCTCTGGCAGTATTGTGTTTATTAACAACTGCAGGTATGCTCTACATGTTTTGGACGCGTCTGGAACATGTAGAGCATACCTGCAGTTGTTAAAAACACAATACTGCCAGAGCTGCATCTTGTTGGTTTATTATATATTAGAGACTTGCAATGCATGGAAAATCAAATATAAAATTCTTCGCTGTATGTTGCACCAAATTACACATATGAGAGTTAAATTCAGCGTTTTCTCATTTTTTAGCCCTTCGTCCTACTCCTCCACCTTTTCCTCCTTCTTGTATCAGACTAAAAAATCAATCGCATCAACCAATTCTTCTTTCTTCTCTTTTACCCTGGCTGTCCCACTTCTCTTGTTATGTGCTGTTGCTTCATCAAATATGTGATTTTGCATCAGATTAGCAGCAAAACAATGTAACAAAAAATCATTAAGCTCTTCAAAACTAATTAATCATGTGAATGGGGGAATATACATAGGTGTGATAAAAATTATGACAAACTGTGCTCTTTGGAATTGGCACGGGCTACTTCCAGCTATGGTAGTGGCAAAAGAATAGCGTAGAGACAGGATGGGTAGGTAGATTGTGATGTATTGTGAGGGAGGTACAAGGCTTGAACAGCAGTGACTATTAGGATTGTTTACAGTCATCTAGGAAGTGATGTCACACAGTATGGTAGATGTGTACTGACATTTTGGAAGAACTTGTTGTCTCCATCATCACAGCATATCCTTTACGATGGAAGCAGTGTATACATCTACCAGACCCCAAGGTACCACATCCTAGAAGACGGAGATCTTCAGTATGTAATCTGTTTGCTTAAGTATTTAAATTCATGCCTCAACAGTGTTACAAATACCTGGGAATTGATATGGTTATAATTATTATTCATATTTCATGTCACAGGTCTTTAAAGCAAATAAAAACAGAACATTACCTTTCAGAAGATTTTAAAAGCCATTTCAGTAGTATGCAAAATCTTTGCAAATCAACATTGTTATAATTAAGAGTCATTTATTATTATTTGATATTTTCTTGGGCAAAGTCAAACACATTTTATTATTGAGAAGACAACTTTCACAAAAAACCACACTGCAATACACAACACAGTAATGGAAATTTTATAAAACACACTACTGACATAAACAAATGCATAGCTTACAACAAACATACACTGTAAAATACATTAAACTTGGACATGCATAACCACGGGACTGAATTTTTCACCTTATGAATTTGACCACAGGACTGACTTTCCACCATTTGAATTTAACCACAAGACTGGGTTTTTCACCAGATGAATTTAACAACAGGACTGATTATTTCACCATTTGCATTTTAACTTATTTCACTGAATTCATAATCTCCAGTACTAGTTTTTGAGATGTCATTCACTGCATACAGTAAAGTGAAAAGGTGAATAAGAGTGGATTATGTTTGTATTGTATACAAATGGCTCCCACCATACATGTTTGAAATCTTTGTTCCAGTGCAGCATTTCAGGTGTGGCAAGTTGTGAGATGGGAAAAGTACTTTCACGTATATTGTGAAATTTTGCTTCGATTCCAGATTAATCTGCTTATAAATATCCTCACATGTTCAATTTTTCTTTCTGTCTGTATTTAAATTTTGTGTTGCTAGTAGGCAAAGAGTGACTGTTGATATTTGTATTATAGCCTGTTTAAAAATAACTTTCTTGAAAACAAGAGGATAGAAGCAGAATAATACTTTGTAGCAGTTTCCTCAAGGTACTGAAGTAACAAAGAAAGGCACCTTCCTACCATCTGTAAATGACAAGCAAAAAATGATGCCATGCCTATTCCAACACTTGCTGCTGACACACATTATTGCTCAGTATGGCCCCCTTTAGTTGACACACACCTCACTCAACTTTCCCACACAACTGGTTATATTTAGTAATTACTTGATTATGCATGTCAATAAAACTGATATGTTATATAACTCGAATTATGAATATGTAACACATAACAGAAGGAGGTGTCAGATAAAAAATTGAACACAAACTCAAAAAGCACATAACACAAAGAACTTTACATGGGGCTGCATGCTTCTGTTTATTTTGTAACCTCTTAATTTGTATTTCCTTAGTATTACTTGTTACTTCTTTCATATTTGTTTTTCAAAATTTCTTGGTTCCTTCAGTTCGTGATGTTGATAAGTAGAGATTATGTGTAACATATGATTTTCTTACAGCAGTGACTGATTATTGCTGTCCTCTGGGACATGGGGCTATTTGGTTAAGTAGAGGGGTACCAACGTTTAAAAGGAATTTGCTGCCTCCATCTTCAGGGAAAAAAACATTCACCCTGAAGGAGGAGGCACCAAGTTTCTCTGAGACAATGACACCTATCTCCCAAATAAGAAAGCTTCACACAGAAAATATTAAGGATATTTGTCACAGAACTGTGTCTTTTATCTGCAGTAAAATCCTTACATTTCTTACTTAGAAATGTTACATTTTACAAAATTCCAGTCTGCATTCACCATATGATTTATGGTCCACGTAGCAAAAGAAACAGCCACGTTGTGCAGCAGTAAAGTTTAATTAATCCCTTGTTTATGGCAGAAATTGATAAGCCAGTCATAACTTGCACTTCTGTAGGAATGATAACATTACACAAAGGCATGCTCAACAAACAGTGGCAATACATGTGGGTTACATGAAGTCAACATGTTGAGATCCTAGTGTTTATTTTTTTTTTTTTTAATTCCAGATGAAACTAGTGTCTGACCATATTCAAATGAATAGTCCGAGCTTAAACATGTTAAAACATTCATTCATGTAGGCTTAAAAAATGTTGGATGTATAATCATAAAGTGTATGTTAATTAAATGTGTCCATCACTATCACCTTTCCTCTAACTAATTAATCACTTCAGAACTTAAAAATATATTACAAAATTTGAAAGTATTCCATACATAAGAATTGTGAAAAAACTGATTTTATGTCAGTGTTTGCTGTTTCTTTTTAACACAAAAAAGAGCCCCACAAGTTTAATATTTCAGCTACTACATCTATTTTATCATTAAAATACTGTCACCACTGCAATTGCATGCCTTCATGTGAGTTAATTTTTCAGACAATACTATATCATAACGAGTAAACTTGAATTTTAAACAAATATTTAAACTTTGTAGCTTAAAATACTGTAACAGGACAAGTAACTTCTGATATCTGTATGCCAATTTTCTTCTTATGGTAACCAATATACTGTTAGATCCAAAAAAGACAGTTTACTGACTGCTGACTCATCTTCAGCCTGAAAAGACATAAAAATATATTGTAGCAAATGCTATAATAAAATGGCACAGAAGAAAGTGGAGCTAAAGAACTCTTGTATCAGTTCCAGGTCTGCATTTCTATCATGCAAAAATTAATGTATTTGTTCAGTGTTGCATGGTAACATACAAATGTTTGTTCCCTTGTCTGTTTGAGCTATGAAGTTCTCATGGCAAGAAGCACCCAGATTACAGGCTTCTGCGATGTGATGCCGTGCAGTCTGGGATACAGGTCCCTCCAAGACTTCAGTCTCTTCCTTTCAGACTACATTGTGTTACATCCCATAAAATTGTGCTTTATTTGTCTATGTTTGGTAAGCTCAAGTGTGAGTGAAATTCATAAAGCCCTGTAAAATTGGCACAATCATTATCTCCTGAGTATTTTGTGACTGATAGGAGAGTTCCATAAAAAGAACGCCAATCTTCTGGCATTACTACCACAAAATTTATAACATTTTGAAAGCTAGAATGTGCTGTTTTTTTTTAGGATTCTGAAATGCATCATGTCACTGACAAATTCCTTAAATATTTGCTGGAAGTAATGACTGCAGTGACTGCTTCAGAACAGGCTAGACCTGCTTGTTGTTACAGAAAAATACAAACCATGTAAAGTATAATCTAAACTGAAATTCTGTGAGGAGGATATAATTTTTAGGCAAGTTCACCAAATGGTGAAAAGTGACTATTAGCTTCATCATGTCTGTCTGTCTGTCCTTCCATCTGTCTGTCCATCTGTATGGAACAACTTGGCTCCCACTAGATGGATTTTAATAAAATCTTTTCCATATAATCTTTCAAGAAAATTCAAGTTTCATTCATTTACGATGAGAATAACGGGTACTTTATATGAAGACCTATGTGCATTTATGATAATATCTTGCTGAATTCTTCTTAGAAATTTTTCAGACAGAAAATGTAGAGAAAATCAAAACTCGCATTTTATGTTCAGCACATTTTACACGAAAATCATACAATTTTTTAGATAATGTCAAAAAATACTCTAGAGCCAGACAGAACACAGATGATATAGCACATGTGCTTTGCATGCTGGATACCTAAGGCTACATACACGCAGCATATGTAATACTCTTGCTTTTTGACTGCAACAGTGGTTACACAAAAGCACCACATTGTTATGTTATATGTGCACTGCCTGTCTTGTTTAAATATGATAAACTATTTCCAGAAATTATAATAATACATAAAATTTGAGGAATCAAACAGAAGGAGCAGTCAAAGAACTACCATACATATTCCATCATACCTCTCTGGCTACACCTATGACATCATCTGCCAACACAGCATAGGCATGTCGATGAGAGTGTGTAATGATAATTATCTGCAAATTATTATATTGCTTTAAAAATTCTGTCAATCTTGATACATTTCTGTGGTCAAGTGATCCATCTGGTTCATCAAGAATTATGAATGGCACTTTCTTATATCTGCAAAGAATATAAAAAACAAAACACAGCAGTCAGGTTTGAGGTGTTTGTGGCAGTAATAATTAAGACCACAAAATACATTATGACACAATGCAGTTTTCTATGTAATATCTAGAACATGATATCTGGCAACCCTTTGGTCCTGGATGTGCAAAACATAACACTGGATGGTTGTTCACTGACTGAGGTACTAGAAGAGTACATTCTACATCTTTCAGCATTACATATACACACACTCACATACACACACACACACACACACACACACACGCACGTATATATATATATATATGTATTAGTACTCTCGATCCAACACTAGTTACATACAGTACCTGATTACAGCAAACAAGAAAGCCAAGCTTGCCATGGCAGCCTCACCACTTGATAGACAATCCATTGCAACACACTTCTTGCCTGGAACTCGTACACTATATCTTACACCTGCAAGATAAGGATTGTCTGGATTTTCTAAAGTCAGTGTTGCTTCTCCATTCAGAGTTTCATACAGGTCCTGCATAAGAAAATTTAGCATAACTCCACTTGAATATTATGATCTTCTGCAATAAGACGCCATGTACTTTGGTAGATTAGGTACTAGCATTTCAGATAAATGTATTCTTTCTGTCATACAATCCAGTACATTCCTGTGAAATGTTGCCTTCTGTCTACCAAATAATACGTTGCCGTATCCCAAAAGATAATATTCTTCACATTCATTACTGTGAGAACCATAAATCTAACATGATAGTAATGAACAATATAGTGTACCTGGGGTGATGTGTCAACACTTATGAGGAAATTTATTTAATCATACTTCTTTTACAATAAGCAAACCATGGCTGTTTTAACTAGCTCATTGGAAGCCACTGTAATTTATTCTGTTTAATATTTACAAGAGATATGGATGACATGAAGGTCATGTACCAGAGGAACATGGTTCTTATAAAATTCAGTACTCTTCTGGAAATATTCATGAAATGCAGTCCTTAATGAATATATTACAGAGCTACAGAAAATATTATGAATCCTTCTGATTACTATGAATCCTAGTGACAGATATCTCACTTCTGTGAATATCCAATCCCAAATTTGCTCAGTCCTGAAAGTCCATTAAATTTTAAATGTAAACTGTAATGGTTAACGTCTGAAATGAGTTTTTACAAAGGGTCAAGGAATAATATAGAAAAGTATATTACATGTTTTAAACTGAAAGTATTTCATTGACTGTCTGAAAGTATAGTATGCTTAATTCCATGCTTGAAGAATTACCTTATAGACGCTATCAACCTCTGTTTCAAGGAAATTAAAACATTCCATGAACATGTGAGTGCGATCTTCTCTTATCTGCTTAAACCTGTTCCCATCATGACGCAAAATCTTCACTGCTGATAGAGTTTCTGAACATACCTCCTTTAATGACGATTGTATGGCATCAAATTCTTCAGCCACCTAGATCACAATTTAAAATGACAATAATGACATCATCAGCAGCAGCAGCAGCATAATCAACAACAACAACAAATCCATTTACCTCAGAAGGGAAAGAGATGTGCAATGTAAAATTATTGTATATAGTGCCATGGGATTGATCACAAAATTCCAGGACTGATTTTATTACGTATTAATAACACACACAACTGGGGCAACAAAACATTGTTTTTGTTGATAAGTTTCCATGGTTTTGCGTAAAACGTTGGTTGTATATGCTTTTTTTTTTTAAAAAAAATCTCATTCTGAAATTGTGGATTTTACAGAAAAATGTGTATCAAGTGCTGACTTAACAGGCCTCTGTACTATGTGCAGCAGGTCACTGAAACACTTAAAAATGAGGTGCATATTAGTGCTAGTAAGTGTTTAACTGATAGTGAGTGAAACAAAATAAAATGTTCTGGACATACGGAATAGCTCAGTTGGGGTTGGGGGCAAGGCTACAGGCTGATTCAGTGCTCATCAGCGAGGGAATTTTCCTCCTTCAGAGTGTCTAGACCCAATCTGGGGCCAACCCAGCCCCATAATCATAGCTCGGATGTGAAGCTGGCCACCTGATGCTGAGATTAAAAATGACTGGCGTTCTACCTCATGTCCATATTCTGTTACACAACAAGATGATTACAAAAATACAAAATATATAATTGCCATAAAATTTTACCTTCATATTGGGTTCCTTGGTCTTGATTTTAAACATTATATTTTCAGTCTTTGAATGCAATTCCTGCACTGCCTTTTCCATGTCACTGGCCTCTTTAAGGCTGTCTGAAAGCTGGCTATAATCAACTGCAACCCTGCAAATAAAAATAAAATCTCTTATCTTCCAACCACTGGCAAAAATAAATTACAAGGAGAAAATGCATATTTAATATGCCATTCAGGACATATGAGGGCTGGAACTCTAATAGTGGCAACTATTTATCTACAACTGATACAAAATAGATATGTGTTTCAAAGTTTTACTGTCCTTCAATGTAGTCACCAGCATTGTGTACAACCCATTGCCAGCGATGGGGAAGTCGTAGGATACCTTTAGCAGCGCCTGTTGTGTTGATAGTTCGAATGGAGCGGTCTACTGCCTGAAGAATCTCTGGAACAGTTCTGAAGCGAATGC
>JGI20166J26741_11803140_pt1 | contig 10153 bp, 12 predicted proteins | sample TergutCu122P5_FD_26741 | JGI IMG/M metagenome (IMG submission 26741) | reverse complement strand
GTATATACACAAATACATACATTTATACATACACACATGCTTATAAACATACATATATACTTACATTACATTAATTACATGCATACGTACATACACATACATACACACAAATAAATTACATTAATTACATGCATATTTACATACACATACATACATACATACATACATAATACATAAATACATACATGTATGCACACATACATACATACATACATACATACATACATACTTACTTACATAGTACATACATACACACACACCACCTACAAATATATGTATGCACATACATACGTATACATGTCATCATCATCGTCATCTCCTGTTATCTTTTTTAGGGACAGAGGGCGTCAACAAAACGTAGCCATCTGATCCTAATTCTAGTCAATTTCTTAACTACACCCCAGGTCTTCTAGTGCCTCATTTTGGACCAAGCCAAGCCAACTACAAGTTTTAATAGGGGCGGAGACTTGCGCAAGGCGCAAGTCGACGTCCCCCTGTCTGTTAGCCATTCCTGCCTTTGATCGCATCGCTGGGCTCTATAACAGACACCTGAACTCTAAGAGGGCAATATGCTTACGCTAACGATTTTGAAGTCAGGCTGAGGTCCTTGACTGAACTAACCAAAGACTATTGCCTAGGTGGCACTGGACTAATTATGGAAGGGGTAAAGTTTGCTTCGTTGGCTGTCTGGGTTCTGAGCCCAGACTGGCCTCGTCGCAAAATACCGGTTTGCTACTTTTAGGCGCTTAGGTGAAGCAGCCGCACTTGGGGGAGGGAAGTGCGGGCCGTGTCCCGACTTTGCACTCTTTACCCTGGCATTCGCCTTACAACTGAGGAAAATCACGGAAACCTCAGTCAGGGTAGACGAAAGGCGTTCGTCTGATCAGCGCCGAATACGATTTGTTTAGTCGACTGGGTCATCGTGTGCGATGGCCTCGACTGGCCTGCTGGCCCCTGCCGCACTTCGATTACGCGTCAGGCGACTGGGTCAACCCTCAGTCAGCGTAAGTATCTGCCGAGTTGCCGTAATAGGGGGTTCCCCCAACAGCTAACTTTGTGTCCAAGCTCGCAGTCAGGTCTTTGATGTGGTCGGCAAAGAGCGGAACACCCAGATCCTCATGTACCTGCTTGTTCCTCACGTACCAGGGGGCACCAATAGCAAGGCGAAGACACTTGGATTGTAACACTTGTAGTCTTCGGACATAGGAGCGGGCAGCGGACCTCCACGCGTGGCACGCGTAATCCATCATGGGGCGGATGAGCTGCTTATATAGCAGGACTCCGTTCCTGACGGAGAGATCACTCTTCTTTATCAGGAGGGGACCCAGCATGCTCATCCTCTGAGCGGTCTTCTTTCTAACCTGATCGATGTAAGACGACCAGGTGAGACCCTTGTCTAGGGTTACCCCAGATAACGAGTGGTGTCGACCCAATCGATTGGTTCTCCGAGGAGTGTAACTTTTCGGGGCTTGAAAAAGCGCCGTCCGGCACGCGCGAATATTATCGCGGTGCTCTTAGACACATTAATGGCGATTCTCCATTCATTCAACCACCGTTGAAGGTCATTGAGATATGACTGAAGGTAGCTGACAAGCAACGTAGGCTTACCAGACGTGGCTATGATGGCCGTGTCGTCCGCGTAGAGGGCTAACTCGACGTGGTGCGAGGATGAGGGCATGTCGTTGACATACAGACTGAAGAGGACAGGGTAATCAATCCGCCCTGAGCCACACCGGCCAGCATGCCTCGAAGAGATTACGTAGCCGTCTGGAAGAACGCTTCGAACGTCCGACCCCTGAGGTAAGAGGAGATCGTATGAACTAAGTAAGACGGGAAGTTTAGGTGTGTAAGCTTGTAGAGGAGGCCATCGGTCCAAACGGTATCGAATGCTTTGGCCACGATCGAAAAAGACTGCGCCTGTTAGCCTCTTTCGCCAAAGTTCCTGGTGATTTTAACGAGGCGAGCTAGCTGCAAGGAAGTGCTATTCCTGGGACAAACCCCAAACTGCTCATTCCGCAACAGCCCGCGCACGTTTACTTCGTGTAAGATCCTAGATAAGATGATATTTTTTATAGTTTACCAGTCGTATCCAAAAGACCGATAGAATGAGGGCAGTGTTGGATCCTTCCCCGGCTTAAGTATATAGATCATTGGCCTTCTTTCACAATATACGGAAGTGATGGGTGACGAGAATCGCATTGGAGATCAGGACCAGGAGGGATACCGCTCGCTGTGGGAGATGCTTCAAGGCCCTGTTCGGGATAACGTTCGTGTCCGGAGCGTTGCTGACCTTGAGACCCCTGATGGCTTCCTGAACCTCCTCAGGGATAGTTAATTTGGGTTCGCTGGCAGGGTTCATGAGGTCAGACCTCAGCGCCACGTCAGCCTTCTCAATACCTGGCGGGACCGAAGGATCGGTCAACGGCTGAAACTGAGTCTTCAGATTGTCGGCAAGGGCTTCGGCTTACTAAGAGTTTGAGAGAGCGATTCCCCCTGGGGTGACAAGGGGGGAGACGGAATAGGAACTCTCATCACCCGTTTGGCCAACCTCAACAGCGATTGGTCTTCACGATCGAGGGATTCGAGCGTCATGCTCCGTTGGTCATTCCTCCACTCGCTGAGCCTGCGAGTCACCGAACCTTGCGGACGGTTGACCTCGGCTTTCAGAGCGGTGTCCCTGGTGATTTGCCACTGCTTCCGCAGCCGGATTTTCAGGCGTATTTCATCCTGAATGCCTGCCGTTATCGGAGGCCGTGGGTTGTCACGCCAGTGACACTTGGGAGTAGATGCCGCAACAGCCCTCAGAACGGCGCTGGAGAAGTTCTCAACGAACGTGTCGATTGCCATTTCGTTGTGCAATTCCCTGGTCGAACGGAATTTGATCTCCCAAGTGAATTTGGAAGTTGGCCCAGTCAGTGTGGCTGAGATCAGAGCGATCCGGTAGTTGTTGAAAGGATGAGCGACGCGAAGTTTCGATGAGTACCGGAAGGAAGTCCGAGCTTAGTACAGAGCAAGAAGTCAGATACACCGGGAACGTGAGGTACTTCACGATCACGATATCCGAAGCCGGAAGGCTTGACCAGCATTAAGGAATGTTTCACTTAAGAGACAAATACGAACACCGTGCCGCCTGAGAAAGTGCTCCAGCTCAAGTTTCTGCCGCGCACTTCGTCAGCATTCCAGCAGGACAGGCGCACCTTGATGCATTTTATGTTACTCTGGCGTCAGAGAGGGTTTCCGTGCGGGATGTCCAGCCGTTGGTGCTCGGGCAGCGTAAGGTAACTTGACGCGGTTCTGGAAAGTAATATAATAACATTGTTCCATGTGGCTAAAAAGTAGGGGTTCGATAACCGAAGAGTATATTTCGTCGGCATAGCTGGTTGCTATTAGAGGCCTGGAAAAAGAGACTTGATTCACAGGTAGCAACAGGTTGTCTGTAAATCAGTAAATCTGCAGGGCACAAAATGATGCTGTTTCGGTGTTTCCGTAAATAAAATGTAGTCGCGTTGAATGTCATCAATGGCAAAATATGGAAATTCAATTTGGTATCTAGCAAAGATATTTCCAAATGTACGAGATGGCAAAAAAATTAATTTTATTTAAAGCAAAGTGCTGATTAGCAGTCTTCAAAGGTGTGGTCATAATTAATTTAAGGCCGTGAGCATTTCCTACCGTTGTAACTGTTACAAGCTCATAGTACGAATGGATGTTATCCATTCTAGTGCCAGCTATTAACTCGTATCCTTCGAAAAGGTTTAGGGACACATTCCTTAATATGCTTTGTAATGTGGCTGGATTTATAAAATTTATAGGTAGTTTGCCTTGCAATAGTGACTGTATAGTTCCCAGTAACTCGTTAATTGGCTGTATCATTAGCAACAGTGCAAATTCTAGCTGCTTAATTGCAGTGTGTAGTACACTTTGATCAAAAAGAGTACGGTTCAGCCAAACAATATATCGCGTTTTTCTTGATATCTATCATAAGATTGAATTACAATATCTTTAACTACAGTAGAAAGATTGGCAACAGCATCAGAATTTATTTTAGTTTTTACGTCAAGTTTCTTAATGTATGTCACTTGATTAGCCAGGGAGTGAACAATGTCAAAAATACTAGATTGCAGGTCATTAAGGGTGTCGTGTAATGGACGTCAGAATTTGTCGCAACCCAAAAAATAGTTTTCAACACGGAACCACCCAGATTTATCAATCCCCGTCGGCGGTTACGCCTCGGCAAAATTTGCTGAAAATAATGAAGTTTTGGCTCCAGTGTGTCCAGTGTCGTCTCGATCTGTTTCAATTCAGAAACTGGGGTAAATTCCGTCCTATGTTTCTCAATTAAAAGTACATCAGCTCGGATAGTGGAAACTGCTTCCTCGTAGATATTTGTATCAAGGTCTAAAGCAATATACAAGGAATTGCTTGATAAAAAAGTCCCTCTCTTTCAAAATATTATACTGTGGTTTAATGGCTGGATGACTATTTCCGCTACAATTAAACTCAGGAGGCATCCTGTAACAAATGAAATTTTACAATATATTATCTAATTTTCTATCTTGCTAAAAGTATCTAGTTAGCATTATCTACACAATCCTGAGATACAATCCTAGCTCTCGATCTAGTAATGGGCGGCTCGGTCCTCGTGGGCTGCAGTTTGCGCCTTGAACTGGGTGTTAGGAAAGGGACGTAAGTAGGATCCCTATTTTCGGAAACTGGTGTATCTTATATCAGAGGAGTGGTTTCTGGCGTGTTCGGGCTTTGATCAGGCGGAATCCGCGGTTCAGTTGCACGTTCTTGCGGGTTCCTTTGTAACAATGGGAAGGGGCCATTTTTTATTCCTTCTTCTCTTCCTCTGTATGTGGCGGTGGTTTTCCGCGTTTTTTCTCTTTCCCTTTTGCTTGGCCTTAGGCTTCCATGCATGAAAGTTGTATGCCTTTTTCAATCTATTCAAGTGTACAACTTGCTTCGTGAAGTTTTGATCCTCAATTTCACAATTTAGGTCAGAGATTTTTGCAGTTATTCTATACGGACCTGACCAGGGTTTGCGAAATTTTCTAGACAAGCCGAATTTTGCTGCAGGGTTAAACAGGTAAACAAAATCTCCTGTTTGGAAGCTTCGCAACTTAGCTCTCTGATCGTATAGCTTTTTATTATTACGGTGTTACTTCCTGTTGGCTTGCTTTACTACTTTATAGGCCAACAATAGGCTGTCCTTTAGATTTTGCAGCCGTTGAGTGTAGTTCAAACGTGATTGCAAAATCTTTGCTCTCAGATCGTCACTGCTAGGCAGTAACATCTCTCTCCCATGCAGGAGGTAGAAGGGGCTGTATCCGGTGACTGTGTTTGGGGTCGCCTGGTAGGCCATTAAATAGAAAGGTACTAGCACATCCCAATTTGTGTTGGTGGCGTTAATATAGTGTGACAGTCCTGCGTGCAAGGAGCGATGAAAACGTTCAATGACTCCATTGCTCTGGGGGTGCAAGCTGGTGGTGTGGATTTTGTGGATGCCAAGTACCTTGCAGGTTTCTTTGAAAAATGCGGACCTAAAATTTCGGCCTGGGTCGGTAATTAATTTTCATCCTGTGCCGTGTCATGTTACAATCCGCGTGATATACACGCGGGCAATTGTCTCCGAGGTGATATCAGGGACTGAAAATGCCTCCACATATCTCGTGAAATTATCAATAAATGTGACCAAATATTTGTTTTTGCGTGGCGTATTCACATGGGGGCCGGTGATGTCCATGGACGTAATTTCGAAAGGAAATTTCGGCTCCTCAACCTCTCCAAGTGGAGCAGTAAATTCATGGTTTTCCTTTCGTCGTTGGCAGGGATCACATTTCCAGACATACTCTTCCATGGATCGGCGCATACCAGGCAACCAGTAGCACAAGGAAGTCAGATCATAGATTCATTTAACGCCTGGGTGTGCTATATACTTTTGATTGTGGTTTTGATTGAGGACCCTTTGAATCAGAGATCTCGGTACAACAACCTGATGTTTTCCTTGGGGGCGGCGCCTATACATGACACCGTCATCATCCCGAAAAAATTCACGATTCATAGAAAGGGCTCCTGGGTTCTGTTTCATGCAGTATTCGTCCCTTTCTTGCTCTGCTTGATATTCTCCTTGTTTAAACTGTCTTCGTGCATAACCGCGCCTGCATGCCCACTCAGGGCGTCGGCATGGACTATTTTTCTTCCCAGTCGGAGCTGAATCACAAAATCTAGCCCCAAAAGCGTCAGACTCCACCTCAAAAGGCGGCTGTTGTGGTCAGTAAAATTTCGTAAGTGGACAGAGCGGAGTAATCGGTCCTAACCACAAATTTCTGGCCGTATAAGTAGCAACGGAAGTACTTTGTGGTCCATACCAGGGCTAGTAATTCGAGTTCCGTGGCCGAATATGACTGTTCCGCTATACTTAGCTGACGGCTGGCGTAAGCGATCGAACGATCTGCGTCATATTGAACCTGGGATAAGACTGCCTCAACTGCCAGCTTGGAGGCATCACACGTGAGTATGAATGGTAAATCAAAATTCGGATAGGCCAGCACGGGTGTGGTACAGAGCTTATCCTTCATCCTTTCGAAAGCCTCCTGTTGACTAGGACCCCATACAAAACCTTGGTTTTTCCTAGTCAAGGACGTCAGAGGTTTTGCTATCTCAGCAAAATTTGGCACGAGCCGTCGGTAGAAAGAGGCGAGGCCTATGAACGCTCTAACGTCTTTAACGTTTTTCGGGGTCGGATATACTTTTATTGCCTTCACTTTATCAGCGGAAGCAGAGATCCGTACTCGGACAGGTTAAAGCCTAGATATTTCACCCGCGGTTGCGCGACTTCGCACTTTCCCGGGTGCTACTGGAGATTGGCTTTGTCGAATCTCTGTAATACGTGTTCTAGCCGCAGAGCGTGTTCCTCTACCGACTTAGAGAACAAAACAATATCATCAATAACACATACGCTTCTGAGTCTATAAGGTCTTTAAGACCGTGTCTATACGTCGTTGAAAGTTTGCCGGGTTATTCGACAAACCGAAACGCAGTATATTAAATTCATACTCCCCGAACGGCACAGAAAATCCTGTTCGCCCCCGGTGCTCTTCCTTTATAGGAACCTGCCAGAACCCGCTGTAGCAGTCGAGCACTGAGAACTATTTTGAGCCAAAGAGAGCGGAGGTTGTCTCTTAAAAAACGGGGAGTGGATACGGGTCTAATTTCGTTACCGAATTTAGGGCCCGGAAACCTACACAGAGCCTAAATTTCGGCCTCCCGTCTGGGCTCCGTTTCGGCACTAAAAGCGCCGGGGCACTCCAGGGTGAATTGCTCTCCCGAATAACTCCCTTGAGCAGCATATCCTCTATCTGGGCCTTCATTTCACCCCGCAACGCGTAGGGTGTGCAGTACGGTGGCCGCCTAATGTGTCGCGCGTCCCCCACTAGTATTTCATGTTCTATAACATTTGTCCCTTTAAAATCATTAGTCGCCTCATCGTGAAATACGTGGGCGTATTTCAGTAGGACAGGTTATAGTATCTGTCTCTCTTCCGGGGGTAGATAATCTAGTTTCCCTTGCAGCAACTTCTGTTAAAGTGCTTCGTTCCTCCTTTTCCTACACGGCTTCGTAGGCCGATCAGAATCTGAGTTAATACAGTCAACTAACGGTTCAGAAATCTCCTCGACTACCCCTAGGATTGTTGCTTTTGCAATGACCAGTTCTCCGTTAGTGAAATTTGATACCATGACGTAGACACAATTTCTGGGTACTTCAGTTTCTTTACCACTGAGTTGCGACTTCACCCGGGGCACTTGGGCGCTCGACTTGACTCGAGAAAGCGCCTTTGCGGGGAGAATCCCTTGTATGGGTATCTGCGCAGGCTCTACGCAGATAAGCGGAGGGAGGTTTTGCTCCTTTTCACATTCTATCCTTCCAAGAACAACTTGTCGGCATTTGGGTTCTACAGTAATATTCTCCTTAGCCCTAACAAGCCAGGTCCTACTTTGTTCAGTAATTTTCTCAGGGCGGAGATCAGCTGGGGGCTGTTGGCATGTATGTTGCGTCTCCTGTAACCTGAGCTGGGGCTGTTCTCTACCTTACCTCAGTGAACACTTGAATGCTGTGTGCTTCGCGTGCGGAACACTAACGCTCGCGACACTCTGCAGATGTCAGCAAAGGACATCGTGGCGTACTCAAAATTTATTACGGCTCCTGTTTTTTTCCAAAATATCGGTGCCGAGCAGACCAGCTGCCTCTGTGGGCAATGAACACACTAGGAACGCGTGAGTATATTCGCGTCCATTTAGCAAGAAAGAAACTGACTGTAATCCTTTTATATCAAGGAGATCTCCTGTTACTCCATGCGGTTTCTGTGCGGTAACTCTGACGTCACAGCTCGATACGTCAGGTTGGAGTATCGAAACATTGGAACCTGTGTCTAGAATCAAACATCTTGACACTCCCTCCATTTGCACTGAAATGGTGGGGGTGCCGTGCTCCAATGACATAGAAACTGAGATCATGACAGCTTTGTCAGAGGCGTTAGGGCGGATGGAGCTGTCGTCATTCACACCAAGTACTCGTTTCCCTGACTCGTCTCTCGCTCTCTGGCTTCCCCTTTTTGAACACGAGGGGGCTTATCCGGGGGTTGCGATCGTCTCGAGCGCCTGCTCTGGTCCCTACTCCCCCATGAGCCAGAAGGGTGTGCCTCCCTTTTCAGCCTGGTGGGGCAATCTCTGGCATAATGGCCCAGGCCGTCACATTCGTAGCATCTAACAGCAGCTTTTGTCTGCTCATTCTTAGTTCCTGAATTTGATGGCTTGGTAGTGCTACGTGGAGCCCTGTAGCTCTGATCACGCGAGTGATTGACCGCCTGCGTGTCAGCTGAGCGTCGAGAGCCACTGCCTTCTCGACGCGGCCGACTGGGTGATCGCGATAAGAGCCGAACCGAGTTATCGAACCTTGTATAAAAAGTTTAATTGGATTTCTCTTGATTTTCTGCTTCCTGAACCGTAAGGACAATCGACAGCGCATGTTCGAAAGTTCGGGGGCGGCCGTACCTCGTTTGTTTCCCGGGAATGCCTGCGAGCCCTCCCACAAAGCTGGCCATAAGCATGCGGTCGGCATTTTCTCGGTGGATCCGTTGGGCCAACGGGTCATCCACTTTACACATCACTTTTTTGCGCGAGTCCTTTACATCTGTCTGCGAATTCCCGGACACTCTCTTTTTCTTTTGTCTCGCTGTTTGTAGTTGCAAAAAATAAAACTGATCTGAATGCGTGTCCCTAAACCTCTGGGTAAATGCACTTTTAAAACTACCCCATGTCACGTCCTCGGCGTGGAGCTCGGGACACCCATATAAAACAATTTAGCAGCTCCTGTCAATTTTAAAACAGCTATCCTTATCTTGTCAGATTGCTCCCAACGTCCTATTTGCGCTGACCCCTCGATACTAGATAAAAATTCCTCTAGCGGGACCCTTGATTCCAAGCCAGACCACTTTGGGACCAAGGAAATCAAGGAGAAGTCTTTGTGGACCGTGGGCACAGCTGTGGACAAGCGTTCTCTTAGTCTCTGGATCTTCATTTTTGACTCTGTCAACTCTGCCTGGAGTCTTGCCTCCGTCATGATAAAACTGGGATGCGTGCTGACTAAATTTCGAAATTTTACCGGCTCTAATTCTTCTCACGTACCTGTTCCTTAAAATCACTACTAAAATTCCCAATCCCGTCTCCAAAACCTGCTCGTAGTAAATTCTTTCTGATCTAATTTAATCCTAACGCTGCAAAACCATTTGTAGTGTATTGGGTGGTAGCGTATTTACTTGTTTGCCGAGCAGGGCATGCTGAAATGCAAGATGGTTGCTAGGAACTTCACTATTAACACTCACGGATTTTATTCCAAACACCTACGTCGTGTGAGCGTATACTGAAAAACACTTATTTCAACGACAAACGGATTGGGTTGACGGGAGTGTAGAACAACTGGCGGAAACTCTAAAAATTTAATTATCAATCTAGCCGTGAAAATAATAAGGTATATTCTATTTAAATAAAAGAAGCTAATATAAAATGTTAAGTCAACACTAAAACAATTTCGTTCTGGAATTTTAAGTTGGTTATAAATTTCACCTCATACAAAATAACTGTTTCGCCTTGTA
>JGI20166J26741_11803029_pt1 | contig 10153 bp, 9 predicted proteins | sample TergutCu122P5_FD_26741 | JGI IMG/M metagenome (IMG submission 26741) | reverse complement strand
CTTTAGATCTCAATCTCTCTAATTCTCTAAATTCCGCTGAAGCTGTAACACTTCGATATGCATCTATAACTTCTTGCACAAAACTCACCTCCAATTTTTCGATTCTCATTAATGCCTCTTCTGTTTTTGCATTAAATAAATGTAACAATAGTTCTAAGATGTTATTTGCATTGATTTTTCTTGGTAATTTCGGCAGTTCATAATAAATTATCCTCATTTTGTCTGTCAACTTAGTATGACGTTTAATTTCCAGAGGCGGAAACTCTGAATAATACTCCTTACAGTCAAATTGCTTGAAATTAAGAATGCTTATAATTATTGTGCATGGCAATTCTCCATAGTTCTCTCCTTCAGGAAGGGATGAAGAGTAATCACGTGCCCAATAAAATAATGAACGCTCCGGAAAGTATCCTTTGTTCTTTTCCTGTTGAATCTCTAAGTCTACACGCTGTCCATTTACTAGCATATTTATGTCAAGTCGACAAAATTTGCTTCCAATGATCTCTGGTGGTATTTCAGAATTTATTATCTCAAATTGCCAAATACTTTCATACTCGATTCTGAGCAGTTCTGCAACAAGTCTTTTTAAAAGCCATGGGTATTTTGTAAACAACATCTTAAATAAAATATCATTTGTTAGCGTATATTTTAGTTGAGTCATTTGAATATTCCTCTCTATATATAATATAAATTATACCACATTTAAATGAAAATATCCTAAAAATTAAATAATATTAAGATTTTATTCCAATTTTTAGTATTTTACCATTTTTTATCTACACCCGATATTACAGTTATAATTGACATTTATATAAGACTATAGTAGTATAAATATAAAACTACTACAGTCTTATAAAGAGGTACTTTACGATGGATATAAAACTATTCGATTCTGAATTAAAGATCATGGATGTCCTTTGGAATGAAGGTGACTGCACTGCTAAACACATCTCTAATGTTCTACAAGAAGAAATTGGTTGGAATATAAATACAACATACACTCTTATCAAGCGTTGTATCAAAAAAGAAGCTATTGAGCGCATGGAACCTAATTTTATGTGTCACGCTTTGGTTTCAAAAGATCAGGTGCAGAAGATGGAGACAAATGAACTGGTGAATAAGCTGTTTGATGGTTCTGTGAATAAATTGTTCGCATCCCTTTTAGGTAGAAAAAATCTTACAGCTGAACAGATTGAAAAACTTAAACAGATCATTGGCGATTTAGAGTGAGGTGATCATGGTGAATATATTGCAAATGAGTCTTTCTGCTTCTTTACTGATTTTAGTTGTAATAATTATAAGATCCTTAGCAATCAACACTTTACCTAAAAGAACATTCTTAGGATTATGGGCTGTTGCTGCGCTAAGGCTGATGTTGCCCTTTTCTATCCCTTTGCAATTTAACGTGTATCCAATTATTAAAAGCAATATAACAATATCAGATACAGCGGCTTCCATTCAAGTACCATTATTCAATATTTCGTTAATATTGACAATCATATGGATTTTTGGTGCTATAATATGCTTATCATATTTTGTAATTGCTTATATTAAATGTTATAATGAATTTAAAGCAGCTACAATTGTTCAAAATGATTTTATTACTGCTTGGTTAGACGAATATAAAATTCTGCGCTCTATTAGAATAAAGCAATTTAACAAAATTTCTGCACCTTTGACTTATGGTATTTTCCGTCCTATTATTTTGATCCCTGAAAATGTAGACTGGTCCGATGAAAAAAAGATGCTATATATCCTCGCTCATGAGTATGAACATATCCGAAATTTTGATTCTATTAAAAAACTATTTTTAACTGCTATCCTCTGCGTTCACTGGTTTAATCCGTTAGTTTGGGTTATGTATATATTCTCAAATCGAGATATTGAATTATCCTGTGATGAGTCTGTATTGCGATCTTTAGGGAAAACTGTAAAATCTTCCTATGCACGTGTTTTAGTGAGCATGGAAGAAAATAAAAATAAATTTACCCCTTTTTATAGTAGCTTTAATAAATTTGCTGAAGAAGAAAGGATTTTAGCAATTATGAAATATAAAAAACCATCAAAAATAATCATCATACTTTCAGCCATTTTAGTCGCTTTAACGTCAACTGCTTTCGCTTTTAGTATCAATACAGCTTCAAATTCCACAGCTTTTAGTAACAAAACAGTCTCAAATTCCACAGCAAATTCATTATTTAAACCTTTAAAAAACATAGAGGATTATCAGACATGGCCAATTGGATATAATGTTCACTTTTTAGGAGAAAATGGAAATGTTGAGCAAAGTAAAACTTATACGGATGTTGTTCATGGAATAGAAGATACCAAAAATACAGTAAGAATGTTTTATACAGTATATATTACATCTTATCTAAATGATTCCAACGGAGGAAACACCAAAATCAAACCAGTAGAGGTACCATATATCAAAGCAGTAGAGGTACCATCAGGCAATGCAGTAGAAGTAACACCTATAAAAACACAAGTAGCAAAGTAGTTATAAAAACAAGGAGGCTTTATTAGATGTTTTTAATAGATTTAACTTTCACAAATTTAAAAAGGCAATTCCGCAAAAGCATCCTTGTTCTTCTTCTTTGCTCTGTGATGGTATGCTTTTTGTGCTCATATATTGGAAATATCAATGCAAATGAATCTCAGCTTTCATCACTGCCTCAAGCTATTCCAGTGTCAGCTTTTATTTCTAACTTAAATGGTTCACAGAATGTAGGTTTACAAATAAAGGATTCCATTATAAACGGTATCGAAGCTTCAGGCTTTGCACGTGATATGGTCTACAGAGTACAGATGGCTGCCAATTTTGCTCCAGAAACTGAAGAAGAGCAAATTAAACCAAAAAAAATACAATTAGCAGGAATCAATGATATCTCAGCTTATCCATCTATAGATGAAAATAGTTTAAATGGTGAAATGGATTTTTTTAATGGACAAAGTGCCCAATGCATTGTAACTAAGCGTTTTCTCCAAGATAACGGGTTAAAAATAGGAGATGAGATAAAGCTCGCTATGTACAGATATCAATACGAGAATAATATGTTTGGTACACTTAAATATGTATATTTAGCAGATGAGTCTTTGAAGATTTCAGGAAGTTTCGATTTAATTCCAGATGCGGTACAAGAAGTCATGCCAAACGTTATAGCTCCAATCAGCTGGATAAAATCTATTTTTAACGAAAAAGGTGTTGATTTTTATGCTGAATCTGCTTCATTTAAATTAACAGATCCAATGCATTTGAACGAATTTAAAGCATCGATGAAAGAACTCTCGCTTCTTCCTGTAAATCCTCAAACTGATAATTTAGTGTCTGGGAACGCTCTTGTAGTAAACGATGAGACTTTTATACGTTCCGCTACCAGCATTCAAAATAACTTGAAAGCTTTAAATTATTTTTTTCCACTTCTCATTGCAGCTGTGCTTATGGTCGGTTATGTGGTATCCAATTTAATGATTCAGAGCCGTCAACGGGAATTTGCCATCATGCGCTCTCTTGGCAATGGAAAGTTTACCTGCCTATCGCTTTATCTCATAGAAAGCTCGATTTTAGCTTTAACCAGTGCAGTAATAGGAGTATTTGTTGCTCTTTTGTTTATGAAAGTTCCTCTATTGTCTGTTCTAACTGCATCAATAACTTTTTTTATGAGTTTTATGCTAGGTGTCTTTATTGCAACTATAATACTTGGACGAGTTTCTGTGATGAATATGCTTTCTAAAGCTGATTAGGGGTGATATCATGCTTGAAGTAAAAAATGTTAGCTATGCATATACTGGCAAATACCAGACAAACGAGGTTCTCCATGGTGTATCCTGCTCTTTTAAACCAGGATCCATGTATACGATAATGGGACCATCAGGCAGTGGCAAAACTACGCTTTTATCTTTACTTGCTGGACTTGATCTGCCTTCAAAAGGAGATATTAGCTTTGATGGAAATTCCATTGCCTCCATTGATCGAGATAAATACAGACGTAGCATTGCTTCAGTGATATATCAATCTTTTAACTTATTTCCACTGCTCACCGCCCTTGAAAACGTGATGTTTCCATTGAGGATGAGTGGTAAATCTAAGACCGACGCTGAAAACCATGCAAAAAAATATATTTCAGCGGTAAATTTAAATGATAATATCTTGAAGAAGCGACCATTAATGATGAGCGGAGGAGAACAGCAGAGGATTGCTATTGCGAGAGCCTTGGCAGCAGAAGGTAAAATACTGCTTGCAGACGAGCCTACTGGGAACCTAGATGCTGCAAATGGAACATCTATAGTGAGCATTCTTAAAAGTTTAGCTCACGAAAAAAACTATATTGTAGTAGTCATCACTCACAACATAACTATAGCGGAACAAGCAGATGTGATTTACAAAATCATCGACGGCAAGCTTGAGGGCTCTATTTAAAGGAGAAAATTATGTTTATAATTATAAATGGTGTAAAACAGATCTTTCGCACACCAATTAAGACAATATTGTTTCTTCTATTAATAGCTACCTCTATGGCTTTTTTATCCATCGGTGTAAACCTTTGGCTTATAAGCGAGAGGAATTTACAAGCATTTGAAAATAGTTTTACTACAATTGGAACAGTTGAGCAAAAGCCGAATATTATGAAAGAAGGATCTGGATGGGATGCGGGATTAAAAGAGTATTCTTATTTTAATTACCCAGTATATGACAGTCTTGTCCCTGTCTCCATTTTAGATTTTAAAGGAGCAAACTACATACATACTCCTGAAAATCGTCCATTTTATGGAGCATATAGTGAGAGCTATGTAACGAGCGAAGGTCAAAAGAATACAAAATATCAATGGCTTATAGTAGAAGTGGAGCCTCTTGAAACTTGTATTCCCAATAAACCAGTGAAGATACACGTAAAAAAAGTATTATATGGCTTTTTAAATTTTATAGATGAGATATGGTTCTGTGATCACTATAACGATAATCCTCAAACGTTATATGCTGGAAAAACATATGTAATGTCATTGCAGATCAACCCAATGTCTACTTTCGAAGGATTTGATGGAATTCAGGCTATTGAATATGTTCCGGCTAAAGGAATTACATCTGTTCAGTACGATAAAAATGGAGTGCGTGTATCTGATGAAGTGAACACTACTTATGATGGCTATGAAGAAGTTACCGAAGGATACTACGATACCCCTCGTGGGCAGAGATGGAAGGAAATGATAAAAGGGATTGAAAAATATACTAAGACCATACCAGTTGTCCCAACGAATGCGACAAATCTATTGATGGATTTTTATAACAGCAATGCAAACATTATAGATGGACGAGATATCAGTAAGCAAGAATATTCTGATGGAAGCAAGGTGTGCCTTATTCAGAAGCAATTTGCAAAAAATAACGGGCTTAAGGTCGGTGATTTTTTACCACTTCCATTGTATTACGCCAATTATAAAAATTCTGCTAGTCAGTATTTTTTTGCAAATGGAGGAGGAATAAGTCCATTATTAAACGCTCAAGGGAAATCCTATCCAGTATTTGAAAATGATAAATATACCATTGTGGGCATATATCAAGCATTAGGAGGATCTTTTTCACCTTCAGGTTTTGATATCGGAATGAATACTGTTATTATTCCTTCAGCATCTGTGGAAAACAGTGATGAAAACAATATATCAGATTGGGGACCTATGAGAGCTTATAATACATCTTTTGAAATACCCAATGGTACCATTGACAAGTTTGTTGAAGAGTGGAATAAGCAAGGAATCGAAGGGCTTGACATACAGTTTTATGATAAAGGTTATTCTCAGCTTAAAGATGGCCTTGATCAGATGCGCATTATTTCTGTGATACTTATTATCGTCAGCGCAGTAATAATGCTGTTAGTGCTCATATTTTTTACATTTTTGTTTATAATTAAAAACAAGAAGAGAACCGCAGTTGAGCGTTCACTTGGGTTTAGTAGAAAAAAATGTACAGTATCCCTTTTGAGTGGAATGCTTTTGCTATCTATTTTAGGAATTGCTATAGGAAATATAATAGGATATTTTCAGAGCAATATGGTCATAAATTTAATAACTACAACTGGAAATAAAGAAAAGTTTAGCTTACTATACAGCAGTTGGGTAAACAGTGCAGATAAAGTAGCGACAGTGGAGATGAATTTTCAGTCAGCTGGTATAAATGTATTTCTTTCCATTGCTTTTATAGTTTTAATTATCAGTATTTTTATCGCTTCAATAGGAGTTTGGCGGAATTTAAAACATGAACCTATTGCGCTTCTGAGTGAGAGAGAGGATGAATAAACTAGAAGAAATCTTTAAACTATAGTTTGAAAAATCGCTAATGAGATAGAAGGCGCATCCTTGTGCTGCTACTTCTACCTCAATATAGTGCGTTAATAATCTTGACAACGTACTTAGAATCCATACTTAGCCCTCAAATTTTCAAGTGCCTCTTTCGCATCAATTTCTTCCCCATTCGAAATTTGTTTTTCTGCAACTGCTAATTTTCTATATACATCTGCTAAAACAAATTCTTTCTCATAAGCTTCTAAGCTCATAATTACCATATCTCCGTAACCATTTTTAGTTATAAATATGGGTTCATTAAGTGCATGACAAGTTTCAGAAATTTCTGTAGTATCACGCAATACTGTTATTGGCATGATTTTAGGCATAACCAAACCTCCTTTAACTATTATTATGATATAATTATAACATAATTATGTTGTTCAATCAATTTTAAAATAAAAAGGCTCTTTGTTAATTCAAGCTATGAACGTAATTAATATATTTCAGTAATCTCTAGCCATTAACCACTAGCCACTAAGGCAGACGCTTACACCCTTTTGTTAGGTTGCGGACATATTCTGCCGTATGATATAATAAACTTGTTGTTTTTAGTATCGCTTTTTTTAAAATTGAATAAAATGAAAGGGGATAAGCAAGTATGAATAAAGAGAAAAAAGCTGAGGTAAAAGTAGAAGCAAAGAAGGCACCTAATATACATGATCAAGAATATTTAACTAAAATTCTTTATAGTATTCATACAAAAATATTAGAGAATAAGCCTCATATTATAGAGTATACTAAAATGAGAAAATTACATGGTGTTATATTGAGCGATATGATGGAATATTTTTATGATGGTAAATTTAAATTTAGTGTTAACACTACTGGGTTAAGTAAGAAAATTAATGAAGGTGACTTAAGGATAATAGACTGTCATTTTGACGACACAACAGGATTAGGACGCCATGGCTTAGCTAACATAATTATATATAAAAACAATTCCAATATAAATTGCCTGACAGAAGTATTCATAAAAAATAATACATATAAAGACCCAGAAAAAAAAGCTTTTTTAAACAGCATGTTAAAATCATCTGCTGGATTGTTTGAAATAACTAAGACAGACATGGATGAAGGATATGTTTATATAAAAGATGTACTTAGTGAAACAGAATTTTGCATAATAGATATGGGATTGAGTGTTGCGCTTAAATATGATAATATATATATTTACATGAGGATCATTACATATAAGGATATAAGCTTTGGTACAGGGCTAAATTTAGTCTTCCGTAAAAGTGATCCTTTTATACGAGATTGGATTAAACAAAATAAAGAAAATTATAATCCAAAAGAAGAATCAATGAGATTTTTAGAACTTTATAACGAATATGTGGATAACTCAAAAGGAATTAATATAACAACACATGACATTTAATTATTTAAATCATAATACCAACTTATATATTTATTTGCACAAAACCAGATAGTAGCTACCAAAAAGGAGACAAATTTATGTTCAAACCAACTCTTGAAGAATCAAAGTTCATAGTAAATACAGCGAAATATCATATTATACCAATCAGTATGGAAATGTATTCTGATATGGTTACTCCGATTAAAGTGATGAAAATATTAAAAGGTATCAGTCAGCACTGTTTCATACTAGAAAGTGCTGAGGACTCAAAAAAATGGGGAAGATATACTTTTTTAGGTTTTGATCCTAAAATGGAGATAACGTGTTTAAATGGTGTAATGACGATTAAGTCCGATGATGGAGTAAAAAACGTTAAAACAAATAATCCAAATAAATATATCCAGGAAATTTTAGATCAGCATAAAAGTGCGAAATTTAATGATCTCCCTCCATTTACAGGAGGACTTGTTGGCTATTTTGCTTATGATTATGCTAAATACTCAGAAGCCTCTCTAAAATTTAATGATTATGACACAGAACGCTTTCAGGATGTTGACTTAATGCTCTTTGACAAAGTGATCGCTTTTGATCATTATAGTCAAAAGATTGTTTTGATTGTCAATATCAGAACCGAAGATCTTGAATCTCAATATGAAAATGGAATTGCACAGCTTAAATATCTAAAAGATCTGATCAAGACTGGAATTCCTGAAGAGCCTGCTATACCTAAACTCAAATCTGAGTTTAAATCACTTTTTACAAAAAATGAGTTTTGCCATATGGTGAATAGGGCAAAAGAACACATTAAAGAAGGAGATATCTTTCAGGTAGTATTATCGAATCGGTTTGAAGCGAATTTTGAAGGAAGTCTTTTTGATACCTATAGGGTTTTGCGCACTATAAACCCATCACCCTATATGTTTTATTTCAGCTCTAAAGATTTAGAAATCGCTGGAGCATCACCTGAAACACTTGTAAAACTTCAGAATGGCAAGCTATTTACATTTCCACTTGCTGGCACTCGTCCTAAGGGTATCACAGACGAAGAGGATCTCCTTTTAGAAAAGGAATTGCTTAAAGATGAAAAGGAACTTTCCGAGCATAATATGTTGGTTGATTTAGGTCGCAACGACTTAGGTAAAATCAGCAAATTCGGCACCGTAAAAGTAGAAAAATATATGTCAGTTTTGCGGTTTTCTCATGTCATGCACATCGGTTCAACTGTAAGTGGAGAAATTCTTGAGGATAAAGTTAGTCTCGATGCCATAAATGCTGTATTACCTGCTGGGACACTATCAGGTGCACCTAAAATACGTGCAATGCAAATCATCAGCGAGCTGGAACAAAACAAACGTGGCATTTATGGTGGCGCAATAGGTTATCTTGATTTTACTGGCAATATGGATACATGCATTTCTATTAGAATCGCATATAAGAAAAATGGTAAAGTGTTTATACGTTCTGGTGCAGGTATTGTTGCAGATAGTAATCCAGAATCTGAATATCAGGAATGCTTAAATAAATCTATGGCAGTTCAAAGTGCACTTAGACAATCCGAAGGAGGGCTCAACTGATGGTACTTTTAATTGATAATTCCGAAGGAGGGCTCAACTGATGGTACTTTTAATTGATAATTATGACAGTTTTTCGTATAATCTGTACCAACTTATCGGATCGATCTTAAATTCTTACAGCAAAAAGGCTGAGATAAAAGTTGTACGAAATGACGCAATAAGCTTGGATGAAATCAAGGAACTCTCACCTGATCACATCGTAATCTCTCCAGGTCCTGGAAAACCTTCTGAATCTGGCATATGCATTCAGGCTGTGAAAGAGTTTTATAAAAAGATACCCATTTTAGGAATTTGCCTCGGTCATCAAGGGATTTATGAAGCTTTTGGCGGTAAGGTATCATATGCAGTCAAATTAATGCACGGAAAAGCATCAAAGGTTGTAATCGATGAGAATAACATCTTATTTAAAGGACTTTCAGCCACTATACAGGCAGCAAGATATCACTCCTTAGCTTGCGTAAAAGATACTCTACCAAATGAATTAAAAATCATAGCATGGACTCTAGATGATGAAATCATGGCAGTTTGTCATAAAGAATATCCTGTATATGGTCTACAGTTTCATCCTGAATCTATACTTACACCTAGTGGGATAAAAATTATTGAAAACTTTTTAGAAATTCACTGATAAAAATGGGACTGTTGCATAATGAATAAACATGCTGTCGCATGTTTATTCATTATGCACAATTAATATGAATACTAACAATTCTCTATATAAAATACCCCACAAGCTCTCTCCCCTGCATGAGCACCAACCGTACAACCAATGGTGGATTCAAGAAACTTTATGCCCCTCTCTATGAGCTTCTCCTTCGCAAAATTCTTTAATTCTGAATTCAAAGAATCCATGAGCATTAAATCTAATATTTTATCCGGATGA
>JGI20166J26741_11802918_pt1 | contig 10154 bp, 3 predicted proteins | sample TergutCu122P5_FD_26741 | JGI IMG/M metagenome (IMG submission 26741) | reverse complement strand
ACAAACCATCTTTTTGTTTACAAAGCAGCGTTTACTTGTGTTTAATGTAGGAAAAATAAGATTGCATGTTGCATACTAACATTTATATGTAATATATCCAGTTCAATCTATACTAAGTTATCGAAAATTTTACGTAATGACAAAATACCATTTTACATTATTGCCAATTAACCAGATGTGATACGGCGAAACGAAATGCATTTTTGAATTCAGCACAATGAAATTAGTAAAACCCACCTATTTTGGTTTTTACCGCAGAAAAAAAGGGGGGTTTTTTTTTGCAGGCTAGTGTTATGTAAGGTCTGAGGATTTTGAGGCAGTAAAATAGTTCCCTCTAAACAATGGTAGTACCCACTTACCACACTAAACAGTATCATGACAAAATTATTCTTCATGGGCTTTCCTGTCCTGTATATGATGTGTAATTTCTGCTATGGACTACTACATTGACCCCAAAGTGGCAAGTGTGTTTGTTGTATGCCGAGGCTTTGGAACAGGTCAGGATAAGACGATGTCATATTTTAGAATTCGAAGTTATATATTACGAAAATACGGTTACATGTTCCTGTTAAATTGGTCCTGGGGTTACCCTGGCCTAAACTTTCGGGAGTTGTAGTTAACCACTCACCTCCATATACTGCCGAAGTTAAGAATTAGTGGACTATACCTCTACTCCTTCTATATGCCTACATACATAGGACAACTTTACCTTTTAAGGGTGGTCTTCTGCGTTTTTTTTACCGGGTAGGATAACAACTGGTTCCGGATTCGGAGGGAGTGGCTGTATCCGTCTTCAGGGTGACCGAATTTTGTTCAGGTGGATGTTTCAGGATCTTATTACATGCACAGTGTAAGAACCTAGAAGATCAACAGTGGGAAAAACACCCGCAGTTAAAACCTGAAAACTCATACCAGAATATAGTTATAATGAAGTTTAAAGGACCACGAATATTCTTCCCTCTTACACACATTTTCTATCACAGCAGATGGTAATAGATTAAAATATTTCACGTTGTGTTTGTCCTGTATTTATGACACAATCACATAATAATTACACTACACTGTGTACAGATCCGATTGTTCTTAGTGCTCTTATTCCTTCTTGTGCTTCATTCGCAGTGAATATACAGGACGTACCAGGAGAAATGTCATATTGCGGGACAGCATTACTCCTTTTAAATTTAATCGATATAACCATACATACTTATATCCAAGGTTGAACAATTACGAACTTAAAAATGAGATAAATTTTAAAGAATGAAAGCTGTTGTATCTATATTGATTACGTAATACGTGTTAAAAAGAAGAGGAATTTGTAGTTTATTTAAGTTTAGCAGATGTACTTAACATATGATTGACATTTGAGTGATATAAAGGTGTTATGCCGTACGAATTCGTACTCTTTCATAAAATTGTCATTGGGGTTTCAAGTAATATACATAACATGACCTAGTCTGCATGTAGCTTGGCTTGGTGCAGCTTTCGGCTCAAGGACGGGCGTCCATAGTGTACGGATATCACATCGTGCTAAACCGGTACGTGGGGCCTCAAGATCATATTTTTTCGCGTCAATATCTCCGCACTTTTTCAGTTTTGAATAGAAGTCTGTTTGGTTACATCGACGTACATTAACGTAAGGGAACTTTCTTCTGAAGTATGCCAAATTCCTCTTGGTATTTCCTTTATGAAAACACATACAAAAACTTCGTTATATGTATGTCGATTCACTGTTGGATAAACTCTGAAATTAATGGGTTTTACTGACACTTATCAACATATTCTAGTTTTGGTTAAAAGGTGACAACATGCGACACTGTACTTAAAGATCCGTATGCTTTCTGCGCGTATTTTTGTAGCCCAAATTTTTATGGGAGCGAAAAATGTTTGGAACAGCTCTCGTTCTAAAAGTGTAATGTACTTTTCACGTCTATTACACATTTTCCATACGCCCTTTCGCTTTCGATATTCTTAAACAAATGTAAACGAGTGAAACAGAGTTTTACATCTCAGCGCACATTCTCTACATTTGAAAATTTTTGGCATTTGTGATTTCGTGATAGCGATCAACACAGTCTTCTGGGACATGGTACCGTGTAATTTTATGTAAGGTTGCCAGCGCCTGTGGGCAAGTAAGTTCCTTCTTCAGGTCAGTCACACATATGAAAAAAATGTACTTTCCAAGCTCAATCCTAGGAAATACAACAAACGAGCAGAATATTTTCATTGTCATATATACCTATGCTAAACCTTCCCGTTTTAAAAATTTTTATGGCATTTTATTTCACACAGCAGCGTTGAAAATGAGTCACAGTAAGTATTTGCCAGTCGATACGGCGTAAGAAACCAGTATGTTTAAATTGTATTGATTTTTTATCAGAGGTCTTTTTGTTCTTTTTCAATACGGTATTCTCAGAACCAGAAGAGATACCTGATACCGGCTGGTTCTCCCTTTCGCTTAAAAAGGTTTTTAACCTACAGAGCGAATAATAATTCTTGCTCTTTGGCTTATACGATACCACCGCGTTGTCTGCTGAGTCTCTTACGTACGGATAAAGCAAAACCTAATAAGGTTTATGGTTTCGTGGCCATCTCCTACAGCTTTTCCATACCTAATTTAATGGCGCTTACTTAACTTAATGGATCGTAGCCCTACGATGTCCCATGGGTAATAAATTATTGCTATATTTTGTGTTTTTTAAAGGCAGTCCATCATCTTGACTAGGCCGTATGCTGTCCATAGTACATGAATGAATATGAATATTATCCAACACAAATCCCACATGCAATGCTCTGGAAAAGAACACGTGCACCTACGGAATGTAGCCGGCGACTCACCGCCTGAGCTGTGAGATGTCCCGCATTGTGGATTACGTATTGAGGAGCGTATAAAAGGAAACGTTGGCGGTTTACCTTAAATTACTCTTCCTGCATTCGGTAAAGGAAAGGATTGAGGGATATCACTGACTACCGTAGTCGGATTAGCCTAACACCTTTCATAGAATCGATCCATGGGCTTCGCAGATGAAAAGCTCTGGGCTATTGTTGACAGTTTGTGGAGAAGTTGAATATTTTGGGGCTGTACATTTAGGTATTAATGTGGATAATCTGTCTCTATCTTCAGTAAATGAAAACACATCTATAAAGTAGCTTGATTCTTATATCACTTCTTCCAAGTAATGAAACAGTTGAAGCGATGAGCGTATCTAGCCGAGCAGTAACCAGCGGAATTGGGCTGGAAACCATTCTAGAATATTCTGAAATTTCGGTATTCAAAAGGTCTTCCCACACATTCACTTGACTCTCCCTTCACAAATCCTCCTGCTATATTTCTTGATAAACGTACGATGTGTGTCTACAGAGAGCGTTGCTCGTAAAAAGCCTTGTGATTTAATAAAAATGACCGCAAATTCTCGATGTAATATTTAATTGCGTGCCTGTCTCACATTTCCTGTTTGTCAATCCTCGCTCTGAACTGACAAAACGTTTTGAAATAATTTTAAAATTTCGGCCCACGAAAAATTCCAGCGAGAATGGTAAAAATTACGTAGTGACGATCTTGAAGTTTACGTTATTCATCATAAAGCTATGCTAATGTTAGGGAATAAAGATGAAAGAAATGGAAGAGAAATGAAGCATGAAAAGAGATAGGAAATAATACTAAAATTGAGCTTCGAGAAATATGTTATAAAAATACGAACTGGTTCAAATCTCTGGAGCTTGTAAGTTATCTCAATAATATTTAAAAGTTTAAGTAGTCTGAGAGAAAAACCACTGCGTCGGTTTTACAAAGACAGTGCTGTTTAAGTAAATAATCCATTCTTATTACAGAAGTGTTACGAAACAAATATGTCCACCCTGCGTGAAAGAATGTCTTCATGTGCTCGCCACAGTGTTTTAGAGGGTTGAACTGTTGCAGGGTATGGAATTTCGTGTTCTGTAATTACATGAGATATGTTGATACAGTCAATAGTAACCCGAGTGTCAGGTTGTTACGTGATTGAGTCTGGTTGAGCTGACCATAAGTGAATGTGAAGGCAAGATACTGAGCTGTCGGTGATGGTCACGCACCTATTGATCTGTTAGAGAACATTTATGATTAATTATCTTGATTTTAATTGATAATGTATAACATAGGAATTTATCCCATTATAAGTGCACGTGACCAATTCACCTATTCCTCGGACGTGCACACTTTTGTTTTCACAAGTTACGTCGAACAGCAGACTCATTAACATTTTAAAGCGCCATGGTATATTCTTCACCCTCTTTAAAACTTAAAATTTGTGCATTTTGACCTCGCTGTGCAACTGCATTTTCTGTGATTACCAAAAGAAATAATCAAGATGCAGTGTTTTATTAGGTGGTAACTGAATTTTTAAATGTTATCTTGATAAACCCGGCATTTCTTTGCTCACTTGTGACACTACTGTAAATTCCGTACGCTTACTGTCACTTGTGCTTAGTGTCTTCAAACAATTCCACATTTCCAATATCCAGGGACTTGAATTTGTAGGAGTCAAATTTCTAACAGTTCTTGGGCGGATACATAAGATTTCCATAAAGGATTTAGCCCACACTATGATATAACAAAATACTTAGGTCTTTTTTTGGCCGTAAGTTTTTCATCTGTTATGATATATTTTTAACGCAGGCAAGGCATGTACTTAATCGACCCACAAGAGAGCTGGTTCTGTTACACTTATTGACAACTAGCGTATGACAATTCACGGTGGAGGACACGTGCTGTGTTTTTCACAACCGTTACCCCAAGGCATCGCTGTTGCTGCCGGAGTGGAAATGATTAGGAAATTACATTATACAAATGAGAAAAAATGTCATGGAACATAAATTTGTTGAAATGAAAATTGTGGATCCTATACGTATTTTTAATATCTCTACTCTTTCCTTGCTGTAAGCTGGTTTTTAAGTAAGGTAATGGAAAAAGTTCCGTGTACTCTTAATGTAAAGTTGAAGAAGTGTTAGAAAAAAATTCATTGTCATCTGTCTGCAATGAGTGCTAGACCCAAATCGCATCAAAATCCACTGCTTAATTTTGAACATCTTACATGAAGATACACAGACATAACATTAATTTCTTACTATATGAGGACACACAAATACAATCTGACGTTGATATTACGTAAGAATACACAGACATAACCTTACTTTCATATTACGTGAGGACACAGATAAAATATTCTTTTTATATCACATGACGACACACATATAAAATGTAAAATTTATATTACGTGAGAATATACAAACATAACCTTACTCTCATATTATGTGAGAACACACAGGCATGACCTTATTTTCACAAAACATGACGACACACATATACAATGTAAAATTGATATTACGTGAGAATATAAAAACATAACCTTACTCTCATATTATGTGAGAACACACAGGCATGACCTTATTTTCACAAAACATGAGGACGCACAGATGAAATGTAACATTTATATTAGGTGGGAACACCCACACATGACTTTGTTGTCATATTACGTGAGAACACACAGGCATGACCTTAATTTCACAAAACATGAGGACGCACAGATGAAACATTCTTTTTATATTACACGAGGACACAAAAAACTTGCTTTGAGGGTACCTTCTGTGCAAAGACCTGGGGCTTTGTTATACGCTTCTAATTTGATAATGTACACTTAATAAATTTTAAATATATTTTACTCCAAAAATGGATATTTTACGAAGTGTGTTGGGAGTGCCATTTAAACTACAAGTCTTGTAGTAAAACTAAAAAAAAAGTAAAAGTAAAAACCCCTAGTGTGCGGAATTTTTTTTAAGTGGAGTTGGCGTCCTTAAGTAACGAGACTTGAAACGGACTGGCTGTATTTTTTTTTCCTGCAGGAGGGAAAACAGTGAAGAGTGTTCCTACTTTTGCAACCCAAAACACATGCTGGTCACAGCTTGTGTATTCAAACACCTTGCTAATTCTTTTCGAACTATTCGAAAAATTTTCAGTCTGTCTTCACTCTGACGTTACGTTTTCCTTATTCCAGTGTCAATAAAAAACGACAATCAGAGTATGTTACATGAGACAGATATCTATAGATGACAAAACGGAAATTTTTTAGTTTCATTCTTGGAGTTGAAATTCTTCTGTTAACTCCTTGTGATAAAAAAAAAATTCGGGCGGAAAATATTAATTGTGATTCAGTGGCCATGAGATGCATCTCGATAAATCGCCCAGTCACAAGACCGTTAAGAAAATTTATGTAATTTCAAATGCAGATTGAGGAGGAGCTATGTCATTTTGGGAGTACACAACACCTCATTCATTCAAAGGCTAATTTTCCAAAAGATGTGGCAGTTCCTTCTGCAGAAATCGTAGGGATTTCTCTCCTGAAGACGTCCTTCGAAGATTAAGGGACCAATTGACTGATCATCTACAACTACACACCACATACTGATACTGAAACTTATTTGAAGAATCTTGTCACTGTGGCTTGAGGATTCTCACCTGACCGCACATGAGAATTGTTTGTATTATTCGTACCGTCGTGGTTAAATTGCGATTGTTCAATAAATAGGCTGTAACGATGTAACCGGCGATTGCCATTGAGTCAACTGCAAACTGGCAGTCTAAGAGAACATTGCCAGTTTCGAGGTATCGCGCTGGATGCATGTGATGTGGGTACATGTTATCAGCATGTCCCCTTCTGCCTACTATTTTGAGAAAAATCAGTGTATTGTAATTCTTCGCGTAATGTACATACGGACTACACTGTACAACTGAACAGTGTTTGCTTGTTCGTCGAAATCTCGATTAACCTCACGGTCATCTGTAACGCGAACGTGAGTAAGTATACCGGTATCTTGTAATGTCTCATAAAGTAGAGTAAATATTTTTCGGGTTGGTACTGTGCTCTTCGGAGAAGGTCGCTGCTATTCAGTTGCGGCATGAACTGCATTACCGTGACAAAAAACGTAAACATAAGCCATATCCGCGTACTCTTAGATTGAACACGTAAAAGGAAATTTGACCGCAACCCATACACCGAGACCAGAGTACCAATCGAACTACGCGTACTTTAGAATTTGTTTCTTGTACCTCCTCCACATTACGAACTTACAGTCGTAGGTGGGGGAACACTCTTCTAAACTGCAACGACCGACATCTTACATGTCTGAGTTGGTAACAATGAAGGCGGGTAAGTGCAAAAGCTAGCCCGGAGTTTGTTTACATCTCTCGCCTTTGGTGGTAGAAACGAAGCTGCTGGCAGTCGTATATTGTACAATGGGCTCCATGAATTTCGCTCGCTTTTCACAGGAGTGTGTTTATGAGAACTGAAAAAAATATCATTTCACCGTAACCATTGATAAAAGGACACATACTAATTGAAAAGTTTATGATCGGAAGAGTCTAGAAAATCATCTCCAACAGTTATGTCCACCACCGTGACTCACTGTGTGTAATGCAATTAACAATAACAGTTTCTTTTGTAAAGATGTATTAACATGTCATCAAACCAAATTTTCAGTAGCTTGCATCTAGCAGGACAGTTTTTCTACGGAGAACCAAAAACGAACATAGAAAACTCTCTAAGATACCGAGTGGGAACACCGAACACCGTTGAGGACCGAAAGGGTTGAAAAAATTTCAAATCGTTGTAAAGATCAGTAACACATAGTGTTCTTCAAAGTTAGGCCTACAGTCACGTAACGTACTAAGTTTCAAATACTCTAACACCTTACGTTAAATATAACGCACGTGGGGGGGGGGAGGATAATAATACCGCTAGAGGCGCTCCTTGTTTAACTGGTGTAAAATATAACGTCAGTGAATAATCAAGGGAAGAAAACGGAGAGTTGTCAGTGCTTGAAACACCCAGAAAATTCAACTGATCGGTTTAGTGAAAAAATGAAGTTCCGAATCAGTAAGTAATACCAGTACGGGTACAGCATTCACAAAATTTATAATTATAAATTATTTAAATTTATGATTATAAATTATTGAGTTTTGGTGGAGTACTAACTTTAATTGTATTACATGTAATTTTAGTGTAATTAATAACACACCGACAACATTAATCGTAGCAGAATATAATCATTATGTCATATAACAGCACAAAAAGCTAATGTTTGTAGAGAAAAGACGTGTTTTCTCATAGACTTCATAAATAATATGTTGCGTAAGTCACTTAGGAATGTATGGGAGAAGAGAAAGCATGACTTTGCTACAGGAGAAACACTGCAGAGTAAAGAAGTAATTCGTTGAATTTGACGAAGATATGTTTATTGTTGGGGCCTAGGGTAGCGTAGTGGTTAAGGCACTGTGCTAATAGTCGGACGGTCCTGGGATCGTTTCCCGGTGGTGTCACTGGGGATTTTTTCTGTGGCTCCCCTGGCAGAACCATGTGCCTTGAGGTCGACTCAGCCTCTGAAAGTGAGTACCAGGGATTTCTCCTGGGGTAAAGGCGGCCGGTGCGTACGGCTGACAACCTACCACCCTTATAGTGCCGAAACGTCAAGATAATCCGGGGTCTTAACCTACCCGGTACCCCTAGGGCCACCTCGGCCTGTTGCGGGAGACCTTTACTTTTACTTTATGTTTGTTACGTAATTTGCGACCAGCCTTCATAACCATCAGGAAGCACAAACTATACAGTTTATGAAGAAGCAAGGCTCGAGAGATAAGGTCGAAAGCAATGATATAATAAAACTGATGGTACGAAATTTACAAGAGGTTTTGTAATTCACGGTAAGTATACGTTATACGATATATATATGTGTAATGATAGATTTGAAGTTAGTGAAAATATGTTGTAAATGATTTAAATTACACATTGAATAGTGAGAAAGGCGAGCGTGCAAAACAATTCAGAATAATGGAGGAAAAATGTTAAGAAGATAATGGGTCGGCAATTGGTAGGAGGGGCCTTGTTGCCTTCTCTGCAAACGAGAACAGTTGTCTATTGTTTCCACAAAACAGGAAAATCCTGGTGAGATAATACGAGGTTGACAGTGTGTTTAAGAACAGGTGCAAATATTAAAAAAAAACCCGAAACATCGCTAAGTGCGACAGATTTAGATATCGGAATCGGAAGCATGAACTAAAGATAAAATGTCAGAAGGCCCCTGGTCAGGATGTGTCATCGATTAGTTGGATATGTTGTGTAAAAGCATCCGCTTTATCACAAGTTTAAAATAAATAAACACACACAACCTCTATCCGCACGAAGAAGAGATTACTTTCCCCCTGTGAAGTTATATTTCTAAAAATCCTTCAAATTATCATTTACTGACTTCAACGAATGAAGTCTGTCAGACTCAGTAGTAGCTTTTACAAGTTTTCAAGAACAAGAGGATTTCGTATAAAAACAGTCAAGTCTTTTAAGGGGACCTAGAAAGTAACTTTCCTTCCGAATAATATACCTAGGACAGCTAGAAAACCAAGACTGAAAATTATTCACCCAAAGCCTCTTACACAGAACATTTAACGGTAAAATTAAGAGTGGTGATAGAAGCATCCACAAAGACTACAATATAACCGTTATACATTATATATATATATATACTCTTCAACATAAAATATAAAATGAGTTCTCGTTAAATATATACAACCTTTATTACAATAATTGTTCTTATATTGGGATTTTATGTATTACCTGGCGATGGCCCATTTCGGCCGAAAAATGTTGTAAGCGAAAGCTCCTCACATATGTAGTAAATATTCTTAGCTGTAATCGACTCTGTTTTTATATTATTATTATTATTATTATTATTATTATCATTATCATCATCATCTTCATCACCATCGCAACTTTAGGAATCAATTTAAGATCCACAAAGGGGTTTACATAACAAAGAACGATGCATAAATAAGCAGAGTATTATATACCAAGTGTAATCCCGTGAAGCAATTTTTACGACAGAACACACACACATATACACAATTTTAAGTACAATATAAGTTCAGCACGAACCATATAGCTAAACTACTCTCACACCCTAATGAACTTACGTCCAACCAACTTATTAAACAAGGTCCGGGAAGACTAAAACGCTACAAACCACTTGATTTGGTAACCAGATTTCCATAATTAGCTTGGAAGTTGTATTATTTTGAGAATATTCACTGGAATATTGCTCTTCAAGTCATGTCTTATACTGCCATTTTCTACTGT
>JGI20166J26741_11802807_pt1 | contig 10156 bp, 7 predicted proteins | sample TergutCu122P5_FD_26741 | JGI IMG/M metagenome (IMG submission 26741) | reverse complement strand
CCGGGAAAAAATGCGTACAGCTCTACGTCAGCGTCCCCGGCGACAGGCTCAACCGGGAGTACCAGAGCCTCGCCGCCTTCGCCAAGACCGAGACGCTGGCGCCGGGTCAGTCCCAAGAGCTCACCCTCGGCTTTGATCTGACAGGGGTTGCCGCCTACGACGCCCTGAGCGCAAGCTACGGCTTGGAGCGCGGGGACTACATCCTGCGCCTGGGCGAGAACGCACAAATGACAAAACCCATCGCTGTCCTCGCCCTAGACGGCGACGCCGTCGCGGAGCGCTGCGCCAATGTGTGCAAATTGAGCCGAAACCTGAGAGAGATCAGGCCGGAGAAGCAGCGGATCGATGATCTTTCGGACGGTATTCCGCGTTTTTCCGTCGCCGCCTCTGACATCCCCTGTAGGGGAGACAGCCCCCGGCCGCCCGCGTCCTCTCCCCCGACGCCCGTCGCCGCAGAGCCCGTTCCCGGCCCAAAAATCGAGGCCGTCCTCAAAAAGCTTAGCCTAGACGACATGCTCAGAATCGTCGTGGCCACCGGCCCGTCGGACTTTAATCCCTATTTTACCGTCCCCGGCGCGGCGGCCTATACGACCTCCCGCCTGGTCAAACTGGGCGTTCCCAACGCGGCGCTCTGTGACGGCCCCGCCGGCCTGCGGCTCCAACGAACCTCTGTCAGACTGAAAAGCGGGAAGATCAAGCCCGTGGACGCCATGATGGAGTTCATGGCATACATGCCCTGGCCGCTGCGCAAGTTTTATTTTGGCAACCCCCAAAAAGGCACGCCGCTCTACCAGTATGCCACGGCCTTCCCCGTGGGCACCGCCCTGGCTCAAACCTGGAACACCCCGCTGATCGAAGAGGTCGGCAAAGCCCTCGGCGCGGAGATGACCGAATTCGGCGTGACCTTTTTGCTGGCCCCCGGCATGAACATCCAAAGGAACCCCCTCTGCGGCCGCAACTATGAGTACTACAGCGAGGATCCGCTGCTCAGCGGCAAAATGGCCGCCGCCGTCACAAGAGGCGTACAGAGTTTTCCCGGCTGCGCTGTCACGCTCAAGCATTTTGCCGCCAATAATCAGGAGGCCGGGCGCAGTCACAGCGACAGTGTCCTGAGTGAGCGCGCCCTCCGCGAAATCTACTTAAAGGGTTTCCGCATCGCGGTGGAGGAGGGCGGGGCGAAGGCGGTCATGACCAGTTACAACAAGATTAACGGCGTCTACGCCGCCAACAGCGGCGACCTCTGTACAAAACTGCTGCGCGGCGAATGGGGTTTTGACGGCGTGGTGATGACCGACTGGTATTCCACCGGGAAGGGCTTGGCCGGGAACGGACGCGCCGTCAAAGCGGGCAACGACCTGCTCTGCCCCGGCGGCAGCCGGTATCGGAAGGCGCTGAAAAAAGACCTGAAGGCCGGACTCGTCACCGAGACTGAGATCCGCCTCAGCTGCGCGCGCGTACTGGAGGCTGTCGTGGGCAGATAACGAATAACAGATATTGGCGTTCCTGTCATCTATTCTATCTGCTGTCTGAGGACATGGATGACCAGCCCCGTGCTCAGCTTCGGGTAAAAATAAGTGGATTTTTGGGGCATTTTCTCGCCAGCCAGCGAGACGTCGCGAATCTGGCTGACCTTTGTGGGGTCTAGCAAAAACGCGCACTGAAATGCCCCGCTGTCCACCCCGGCGATGGCCTCCTCGGCGGAACGTGTGTAACTGAGATTTTTTTGCTCCGCCATATTCGCGCTGTCGATGCCGAACACCGGCTCCAGAATCAGGCTGTGCAGCACGGCCACGTCCAGGGAACGATAGGCGACGCTTTTATCCGGCAGCGCGTGTTTCATAAAAACGCGGTCTTTCAGCGTCAAGTAATAAAATCGACCGCCGGTATAAAACGCGATGTCCCCATCCTTTTCACGGATGTCAAAGATTTTTGCCAGTTCATGCAGGACGCTTTCCGCGCGGAAACCTGTAATTCCCCGGACGAGCCGATGCGTGGGGAGCACCGCAAGTCCGGGGTGGTTCATATCCACGAGCATCATCATGATGGTGTCCGCCTCCGGAAACTCACCCCGGAAGCGGAGCGCGGTCTCATAGCGGTGGTGCCCGTCCGCGATGAAGAGCGGCAGCGCGGCGAAGGCGGCGGTCAGAACTGCGATCACGGCGGGGTCGGAGACGACCCACAGCCTGTGCGTGGCGCCGTCGTCCGCGCTGAACTCAATTTCGGGCGGCTCAAGCATCGCACCATCGAGCAGCGTCTGAATCGCGCCGCCGTCGTGATAGAGGGAGTAGACGGGGCTGAAGTTGCAGAAAGTCTCGCGCATGAGCAAAAGGCGATCCTCCTTGGCCTTCGATAGAGTCTCCTCATGGGGCAGGATCACCCCGGCGGAAAAGTCCTCCAGAGTGACCCTGGCGATCACGCCGCTGATCTTCCGGCGCTCTCCGCCGAGGCTGAACTCCTCCTCATAGAGATAGAGGCATTCCCGCTCGTCCCGCCGGAGTTGGCCGCCCGCCTGCCAGTCGCGGAGACAGCGGGCCGCCGCCGCATATTTATCCGGGCCCCTGGGCAGCTCCAGCCGCACCATATTATACGGATTTTTCGCCCGAAGAGCGTCCTCCTCTTCGGGACTTATGATGTCGTAAGGGGGACAGACCAAGGTCTCGATGGGCCCCGCCGCCGCCTCGTTATACCTGAGCCCCCGAAACGCGGCAATCCTCGCCATAACAAGCCACTCCATATTTTGGAAATTTATAGATCGAAATAACTGCGAAATGCTTCTAAAATCTTTTCTTGTGTCTGAGGATCCGTTATCTTGCCAACAAAATTTGTCAGGCGGTTATGCGACACTGTACGGATTTGCTGCACCATTGCGACCGAGAGTTTGGGCAGATCGGTTGATGCGGTGTCCAGTATGATCTCTGTCGGATATATTTTGTCTCTGGGTTTTACAGAGGACAGCGGCAGAACTGTGCAGACTGGTAGACTGTGGTTTACGGCGTCGGTCGAAACGACAAGAACGGGCCGCGTACCTCTTTGCTCGCTTCCCACAGTCGGATCAAGACGGCAAAAATAGATTTCCCATTTGTTCACCATGTCCCGGATACCTCACTGTCCACCGCTTTAAAATCCTCAGAACAGCTGACAGTACGGGCAAGGAATGCCGGATCCCGCCCCGCTTCTCTCATAAGGGCCGCATATCGTGCGGCTTTTTGATCTTTTAGATATCCCTCCAGCGCCTTATTGATCGCATAATTCACAGATGGGACTTTTTTCTCTTTTGCCATTTCTTTGAGTTCCTCGATATAAACCGTTGGCAAAGTAGCGGTATATCGTACAGTCTCTGACTTCATAGAAAACATCCTCCCGTCTCAAGTTTTATGGGTCATTTCTACTATACTATACACAAATTCATCAAAATTGTCAACACTTATATGGTGTATATTGCGATGATAAATATTCATCTCTCAAAGAATCGCTTGATAAAAATTTTTTTGTTAATATAATAATTTTAATAATTTGACAAGGATACAAAATAATAGTACAATTTTATATCTTTATATATTTTATAATCGAAAGGGGATAGCGCGTATGGAGAGGAGCCAGGTATTCAATTTCTCCGCAGGCCCGGCCATGCTGCCGGAGCCGGTACTGGAAAAGACCGCCGCGGAGCTCTGCAATTACCACGGCACCGGCATGTCGGTGACGGAGATGAGCCACCGGGGGAAGGTCTTCATTCAGATCGCGGCGGAGGTGGAGCAGAAGCTCCGGGACGTCATGGGTATTCCGGAGGGGTACAAGCCCCTATTTTTACAGGGGGGCGCGACGCTGCAGTTCAGCGCGGTGCCCATGAACCTGATCGGAAAAACCGGGCGGGCCGACTACGCCGTCACCGGCAATTTCTCCAACAGCGCCTACAAGGAGGCGCAGCGATATGGGGAGATCAATCTCGCCTGTTCCTCCAAGGACAGAAACTACAGCTACATCCCGGCCCAGGACAGTTTAAAGCTCGGCCCGGGCGCGGCCTATTTCCACTACTGCATGAACAACACCATCTTCGGGACAAAGTGGAACTACATCCCCGATACGGGGGATGTCCCCCTGGTGAGCGACGTGTCCTCCTGCATCCTCTCGGAGCCCATCGACGTCTCCCGCTTCGGCCTGCTCTATGCGGGCGCGCAGAAGAACATGGGGCCCTCCGGGCTCACGGTGGTGATCGTCAGGGAGGACATCCTCGGAGAGCCGCTGCCCTGCACCCCCGGTCTGCTGGACTACAGAAACCAGATCAAGAATGATTCCATGGTCAACACACCGCCCTGCTTTGGCATCTATCTGCTGGGGCTTGTGCTGGACTGGGTCGTGGAAATGGGCGGGCTCGAGGCCATGAAAGCCTACAACAAAGAGAAGGCCCAAATACTCTATGATGTCCTGGATACCTCGGATTTTTACATCGCCGTGGCGGAGAAGGATTTCCGCTCTCTCATGAACGTCACTTTCCGCACCCGCAGCGAGGAGTTGGACAAGCAGTTTGTCAAAGAGGCCGCCGAAAAGGGATTTTTGACCCTCGCCGGCCACCGACTGGCCGGGGGGATGCGGGCCTCGATCTATAACGCCATGCCCATGGCGGGTGTTACCGGTTTGGCGGCGTTTATGCGGGACTTTGAACAGAAAAACGGATAAAGATAAAAGACATACCAGCCTGTCAATAAACCCAGGCAAGCGGGCCGCCGAGGGCGGCGGCCCCTAAAGGCATGATCCATATCAAGGGGTGTAGGGAACGCCTCCTTGGGCGTCCCGCTGCGGCAAAACCTTTTTTGACTCTGTCATTCTAATACGCCCTGTCATTCTGAGCGAAGCGAAGAATCTTTAAGATTCTTCGGGCAAGGACAGCCCTCAGAATGACAGGCAATCGCAATAGTAGGAGGCATTTTCATGTATCACATCAAACTGCTGAATAAAATCTCCAAAACCGGCCTTGCGCGCTTCGATACGGGACACTACGCCGTCGGCGAGGACGTGGCCGCCCCGGACGCCATCGTGGTGCGCTCGGCGGACTGCCAAAACCTCGCATTCAATCCGGAACTCCTCTCTATCGCCCGGGCGGGCGCGGGCGTCAACAACATCCCGATCGACCGCTGTTCGGAGGCGGGTATCGTGGTTTTCAACACCCCCGGGGCCAACGCCAACGCGGTCAAAGAGCTCGTGCTCTGCGCCATGCTGCTCTCGTCGAGGGACGTCTACGGCGGGCTCAAATGGGCGGAGACCCTGGCAGCGGAGGGGGAGGCGGTGCCGAAACTGATCGAAAAGGGCAAGGGCGCCTTCGTGGGGCCGGAGCTCCTGGGCAAAAGGCTGGGCGTAATCGGCCTAGGGGCCATCGGCCTGCTCGTGGCCAATGCCGCCGAGAAGCTGGGTATGGAGGTCTTCGGCTTTGACCCCTACCTCTCCCTGGAGCACGCCTGGGAGATGTCCAACGCGGTTCACTACGCCCGCGACCTCAAAACCATCTACGAGAGCTGCGACTACATCACCCTGCATCTGCCGCTCACCGACGGAACAAAGGGGATGCTGGGCGCGGAGGCTTTTGGCCAGATGAAACCGGGTATGCGCCTCATCAACCTCGCCCGGGGCGGCCTGGTCTCTGAGCCAGACCTGCTCAAAGCCATTGCGGAAGGCATCGTCGCCTGCTACGCCACCGACTTTCCGAGCGCGGCGATGATCGGCAAAAAGGGTGTGCTGGCCATCCCGCATCTGGGCGCTTCCACGCCGGAGAGCGAGGAAAACTGCGCGCTCATGGCCGCAGCCCAGACCGCCGACTATCTGGAAAACGGGAACATCACAAATTCCGTGAACTTCCCGGAACTGAAGAGCCCAAAGACTCCGGGCATTTCCAGACTCTGCGTGCTCCACAAAAATATCCCGAACATGATCGCGGGCGTGGCGTCCGTTCTGGCCTCCGCCGGGCTCAACATCGAGAGCATGCACAACCGCTCCAAGAGCGACTATGCTTACTCCGGACTGGATATTGTCGGCGACATCCCCGGCGAATGCGCGGCGGCCGTCGCGGCGATCAGCGGTATTTTGCGGGTTCGGGTGATCCCGCGGGAAAACGGCGGATGAAGAACTTTTTCGGAGGCCCATCAAAGGCGTCGGGCCAGATCGCCTGGAAACGCTCGACAGGAGCAAAGCCTGGGACTATCTTGCCGGCCTCCGGGATGCGGGCAAGGCGAAGAACATCGGATTCAGCTACCACGGGGACGCCGACACCCTGAACCGCGTTCTCGACGCGCGCGGCTGTTGCGAATGAGGGCGCGGCTCTTGCAGAAAAATGGAATATCCTTTTGTGTTGGAGTTGTAGCAAAACGGGGCGTCCTCGACGCCCCGTTTTGCTACTTTTCTGTTTATGAAAACATTTAAAAGTCAAACAGCCCGTTTAGCTCCCCAGCTTCGGCGTCCAATATTGGTTGCCGTAGATGTCGGTGAAGCGGAACGCCGCCAGACAGGGGGAATCCCCGACGCTGACGTTGCTGATTGTGAGCGGGCCGGTGACCGTCAGCTGATCGCCCAGATAGTAACTGTCGCTGTATGTCTGGTCGTAGGTGTAGTAGTCGCAGAGAAAATCCAGGGTATCGCCGGTGTTGATCGCCAAGAGGCCTTTAGCCTGCGTGTCCGTCTGCGCCGCGTCATAGACGATCTGCGCGCCGAGAACGGCGCCGTTCGGATTGCCGCTGGTGAACTCCAGCATCAGATTCACGCGCTGATTGTTCAGCATCGCCGGGACATAACCGTCGATCACATAATTGTCGGCTGTTCCGGTCTCGGACAAAAAGTAGTAGCTGACGACCTGGCCGTCGATGGCCAGCCAAGTGTTATCGTAGCTGGCGACAAGGTCGCCGGCGTCGTTGAAATTGAAGCTGTTGTCCAGTCCCAGGTCGATATAGCCCCCGCCGTCGTCTAAAAAGACATTCAGCGCGACGTCGCGCACAAGGCTCCACTGGTCTTCGCTGAGCCGGACAACGGGGCCGTCGCTTGTCGAAGTGAAGACCAGGCCCGCGGGATCAAAGCGATTCTGTTCGTAATATCCGGCGGAGTTCTGGATGAGGTCTTTGTCCACCCAGCTTGGCATGGACTTGCCGCCGAACAGGCCGCTCAGCAAAGCCCCGGCCCCGCTGCCGCCGCTCCCGCCGAGGACAGTCGAGAGCAGACTCCCGATGTCGAGGCCGCTGCCGCCGCCGGAGCTCTGCGCGCTGCCGGCGCCGCCGCTGCCCAGAAACGAACTGAACAGCGATCCGATTGAGGACGTCTGCGCCTGACCCGAGACGATCTGCCCGCCGACGCCGAGGTTGGCGTAGTCCTTGATGCACTCGCTGTACCGCGTGTCAATGCCGAGCTTATTGTAGGTCGTCAGGGCGGTCTGCACCTGGTTTGTCGGCTGGGAAGGGAAATAGATCGAGATACCGCCGCAGTCATTCATGCTCGAGCTGGTCAGGTTATACTTCACGCAGCCTTTGAGCGCGTCGGCAAAGCCATTGCTCTCCGTGGTGTTGATCTGCTGGGCGAGCTGGATGAGATCGACCTGGTCGAGCCCGTGGCCCTGCGCGAACTCCCGCACATTGCTCCGCGCGGTGGAGACAGTTTTATAGCTGTCAGATGTGATGAGATTTGCCGTCGACTGCGCGAAGGACTGGAAGGTACTCGGAATGGTGCCCTTGAGTTCCGCCAGATCGATCAGCGAGAGGGTTGTAGAGCCCGCGTTGGCGGCGGTTTTATTGACAAAGTCATCTATAATCTGTTTGCCCAGGTCGAGGGTGCTGATGGACGTATTCTGGCTGAGCTTTGTGATCCAATCGGTGTAGTACCAACCGCTGCCGGGTTCCGTCTCCTCCGAGGCGATGAGATAGTCCGCGTAGGGCTCGAGAGTGATCGCGGTCTCCAGCGTCGCCATGAGGCAGGCGTCAAAGCCGATGAAATCAAAGGTGCAGCCGCCGTTTTTCAGCGCGGTCTCGATTTTGTCGAGCGTCATGGAGGAGCCCGGGAACTTCATATCATAGCCGTAGCCGGTCAGGCTGCCGCCGCCGTGATCCCAGAGGATGAGCTCATATCTGCCGGCGGGGTAATTCGACTTGCAGAACTGGATAAAATCCGAGAGCGTGATCGGATCCACCATGGACTTCGCGCCCAGATTGTCTTTGACCAACTGCAGGCCCTGTGAGGTGACGCGGTAGATCTGGTTGGTTGAACTGCTCACGACATTGTTCTGCCACTTCGCCGCGCCGCCCGTCTCCACAATAATGTTGACGTTGTCGGCGATCGTCGCGCCGAGCATCTCCTGCAGATCCGCCGTGGCCGCGCCGCCGTTGGCCTCCAGGTCGGTGCCGCACATAAAGACCATGACCGTGGCCCGGTTGTCCGCGGTATTGATCCCGCGCTTGGGCCGCGCCTGACTGGAGACCGAGCGATTGAGCTGACCGGTGTTCGCGACCGACAGGGAGTTGCCGCCGCTATTGCCGCCGCTGTTGCCGCCGGTGAAGCCCGTGAGCGAGCTCGTGTAGCCGCCGGTGCTGCCGCTGCTCCCGCCGCCGAGGAGAGACGCGGGGCTGCAGCCGTTGCCTTTCAAAAGAAAATAGGCCACGACCGCGATGACGATGATGAGCAACGGCGAGGTCTTGCCCGCGGTTCTCAGGGCGCGGCGCTTGCCGGACGCCGACGAACTCCCGCCGGACGAACTTCCGCCAAGGAGGCCCGCCAGACCGGACACCACTTCTTCTACCGGATTCTCCGTTTGACCGCCTGTCTGGCCGTTCGTCTTATTCTCCGTGTGACTCTGCTGATTGAAAAAATTTTCTCCGCCGACAGGGCCCCCTCCGAGCCCGTCGCCGCGCTTATGTACGTCTCCGCCGCCGGAGGTCACGTTCTTTTCTCTTCCGAAGGGCCTGTTTGATCTATCCATGTGCGCTATTTCCTCTCCAAAGAATATGATATTACTATACTGCAAGTGCGAAATTCCGTCAAGATAAAAAACATCTTGACATTATATGCGGTGGAGCTATAAAATGAAAACATCTTACAACGCGCAGCTTAAAAAAATCATATTAAGGGAGAAGTGAAAAAATTTTGAAGTACTGGATCTATGAAGTCTTCAACAAGAAAAGGCCCGTTGTGATCCACCGGGCCGACTGCCGTTACTGCCGGGACGGCGAGGGCTTCCAGGACGGAGACCAGGACGGCGTAAACGGGCAGTGGCACGGCCCGTTTTCTACCCTGCCGGAGGCGGTGGACTTTGCGAAGACCGAGCTGGAGCGTGAGATCCATTATTGCATCCCGTGTCAGCCGGATCGGTCGGAGAGCTACTGGCTCTATGAGGTTTTCAGCAAGAGAAGGCCCGTTGTGATCCACCGGGCCGACTGCCGTTACTGCCGGGACGGCGAGGGCTTCCAGGACGGAGATCAGGACGGCGTAAACGGGCGGTGGCACGGCCCGTTTCCAACCCTGCAGGAGGCGGTGGAGTGCGGGAGGACCGAGCTGGGCCGCGAGATCCATTTTTGCATCCCATGCCACCCGGACAAGGACGACGCGGAGCATGAGGCGGCCGAATCTGTGTCCGCCGGGCCCGTATTGGCAGAGCCCGCGCCGGAAGAGCCCGCACCGGAAGAGCCCGCACCGAAAGAGCCCGTACCGGAAGAGCCCGTGCCGGAAGAGCCTGTACCGGAAGAACCCGTGCCGGAAGAGCCCGTACCGGAAGAACCTGCGCCGGAAGAGCCTGCGCCCGTATCGGAAGAGGTCGTGCAGGAAGAACAGCAGGCGGCTCAGCTCAAGAGGGACAAGATAGCGCTATATACCCGGCTGAAAGCCACATTCCCGGATACCTACATGCGCGCCGGAAAAATTGTGTTGCCCGGCATCAGTTTTAAGGATATCAAAGACAAGTGCCCGGACGTCTCGACGGACTTGCTGCTGGCTGATTTTTCCGATGTCTCCGAGGAGATAGAGAAACTGAACAGCTCTGGTGAGACCGAATCCGCCAAGGCAAAGGTGAAACTGCCGGAAGTCAAAGCCGATCTGCCTAAGGTTGTGTTGCCGGAAGTGGACGTACAGCCCCCCTCAGCTGACATACAGCCCCCGGAAGTGGATGTACAGGCCCCGGAAGTGGATGTACAAACCCCGG
>JGI20166J26741_11802585_pt1 | contig 10157 bp, 6 predicted proteins | sample TergutCu122P5_FD_26741 | JGI IMG/M metagenome (IMG submission 26741) | reverse complement strand
AGGTTCTAACCCGAGCAGGAGGGAGGGTGAAGGTTGTGGCTTCACTCTCTCAAGGTCGCACAGCTGCTGCGCAGTGCGGCTTGTTTACACACGTATCAGTCCCGATCATATTTGAACCACCTTGTATTTAGCAACTTATACTCAGGATAGTGACAGACACACAGAAATAGCAAAGGTTTTTACTTAATGATGTTGTCAACTGCTAAGAATATACACAGCTGACGACGTGTATAGAGTATTGTTTGAGAAACTGAAGAAATCACAGAAAAACATGCCCCAGCATCACTCTGTCCACTATAATGTCCACATCCTGAGACTGAACCCAGGCCTCCATATTGACAGGACAGTGATTAAATGCCTCAGCAATGGCATGCAAGATGTTCACAAAGATGCATGTAGGTTGTCATGTAATGTGTCCATTAAAATTGCATGACTTCAGCAATTCTTCCAACATTCCAAAAAAATTGGTGACACTTGGGAATATTAAGTTCATTAAAATTTGTGCAGTGGTTCTCAGCTTGTTACATGCACACAGAGAGACAGGCAGAGAGAGAGGGAGAGACACACACACACACACACAATGAAGCTAGCAGGCACATATTTTCAACTATTCATTGCAAATGTACCTAAAATTGGTAATGACAAAACACAGACCTCATTAATTATACAACTTCCACCTACTTATGCCATCAGTAATAAAAATGTACTCACCAAGAAGAAGGCAAGGGACACACTACAGTAAATCAAGCCTGCATAGTACCCAGTTTTGTGAAAAAGTATGCTCAAGAGTATTGCAAAAATTATCCTGAAATATAAAACAATGCAGCATATGTAAACATGATGTTAAGCTAGAATAATACAAGAAAAATATGTATTGAATAAATCCCAAAATATACTGGTTTTATAATATTGGTATCCAGGCTTTTATGGCAGGTTCTGAGACTATGTAGGATTGGGGGCTGATAATGTTTCTGAGGAAAATGCTGCCTCCAACTTCAAGGTAATGGAATTATGTCCAGATACATGCTGAAGTGATATGTAAGAGAAAACTGGTCAGTTACACAAACCACAGACAGGGGAGAGGGGATAGATCTTGGTCCTGGCCAATGAGAACTGTCAAATGGTAAAGATGAAAAAAGCAGGATGCTAAATGGCCCTCTTCAAGGGCCAACATAGTGAGAAATGTGAAAAAGAGTGTGTAAAATTACAAACAATTCTTATGCTTTTCATACTCTTTTGCTTCCAACAATACTGGGGGGGGGGACATTCATGAAGTTCCCATCATGTAAAAAAGAACACTGGCCCACACACTTGTATAGAATTACACGTGCTTTGCTACATAATCCTTCAGAGGTCATGGCACAATAATGACGGAAAGAACTGTAATTTTTACATTGCCTTAACTGTGTTCTATATCTCATTTCACTTTATTTTATTATTTTAAAAAACTGTTATCAATTATTTCATCACAATGTTACAGATTTACATTGTGCAGATACACTTTCACTCTCAGTGACTGCCTTATGTCAATGGTGTAGAGTACCGATGATTTACGGTAAAAGCGTTTTGTATCTGATTTCAAACAGAGTTAAAACGTGCAATGGAAAGAGTGGTTTTTCCTAAGACTTAACATAACTGATGTAATGTCAGGTTTTGACAGTTATTTCAAAAACTGAATACACAACAAGATGCATCAATGTAAATATCTGGAGGGACTGTGGTTATGAACACTTCACTTTGTGAAACAGTAAAAGAAAGAAAATTTAAACAAAGAGACATGTGGGATCAAATTACACAGCTTACTCTGAAAATAAATGCACTTATGCCAACAGAGATGACATACATGTAGGGGATGCAACCTTGATGTATCAAAGGGGGAAGAAAATACCCGTTACTGTAACTGCCAAAGCAAGAACTGGCTAAACCCGTGACAAAGTACATGACAAGATTACTGAAGCTAGCAAGTGCAAAACCAATTGTACAATGTTCTGTATCCAAGCAAATTTTTTAATATGATTTCACAGAAATTTTAGTGAACTAGTGCATTTATTGATAAACTGTAGGAAATTCATCTATGAAACACTTTAATATAAATGTACATACAGTGCTTAATAAACTATAAATTTTTTGCTTTTAAATTTTGCATCTGCTCATAGTTAAAGCATTTTTAGTAAAGCACTGCATTTTTGGGGGAAAATATGGATATGTCCTCTGTCAGTTGAATAAGGTTCCCATTAAATGCCCTCCATCACTGAATGGTTAACATTTGTAAGACTTACCCAACATATTTATATCCTCCATATGCTAACAAATCCAATGTTTTCAGGTTGGTTTGTATACTGGTAATGTACATTGTAACCAGCTCCACTATAATCTCAAACACTGTCCAAGCAAGTGCTGAACTTGCATGAATGCCTAACATCTCTGGAGAAAACCTGGAAATGGGAACAGGACATAACACTCTTAATACTAAATAGAACACTGGATTACATACAAATTCCTGATGCCAATTTTGGAAGATAAAGGTCCTTAATTATATGGTATTCCAAAAAGACAGACTCCCTGTGAATTTATACATTGAAGTTTGGGAGTTCTTGAAGTGAAAAGTTCCACAGAAATTGATTGGTAGATGCAGTCATATCGCTCGGCTACCTCATTCCTCTAATCTTACACAAAATTATTTCCCCTTCTGGGGGTATTACTTGTACAAGAGGATGCTTCATCCTTCTACCACTGTTCATCACTGGCTGAGCACGCAAAGGGATGGTATACAACCTGCTGCAGCTGGAGTTACAAGTGCATTTTTACAAATGCATGGAATGAACTTGAATACAGATATCACATGTGCCTGACTACTCAGACTGCTCTGACTGAATGTCTGTAAACTGTCGTGCATATATCACAGGAAGGGGATCGATCATATATCCTACCAATGTAAGTTTCACTTTCATTTCCGCATCTCATACTCCTTGAGCAATATTATGTTCAAATGGTCTACATTTGATGTATTCACCCTCTACTGGGCTCATTATACAATGAATCTACTTATGCTCTATTTTCAATTCTTCAATTATTTTATTAGGAATAGTGTAATCATTATGACTATATGTTAATGTTACTTTATGACATATGCTTTCAGTTTATACCTTAACCATTCTGACATTTATCTGACAAGGATGAAGAATTCAACATTTCAGGGTTAGATATGAATTCACAGGACACTAATTAGGAATATGGCCAAATGGGAAGACTTGATGCAGGATCCAAACAACAGTGGTGTATGTTACAGTCACATTTTAACTATATGAAAACTGGGGAAGAAAGGGTGATGCATTTGAGAAAATCTTCAATCTTACACTTTCCAGCCCTGCCTAACAAGTCCCCTGCTCCAACCTTCATCTAGTGCTGGGACCAAAAATACACAAAGCTTTACTTTCTCTTTGCTTACACTTCATGACTGTATGTTGCTTAGGCTTGGCACTTTTGTCTACCTCTATCTGCTTCATTGATACATACCTATCTTGCATGCCCAGCACTAGCCCAGCAACAAGGACATAAGTTACATATGCCATTGTAGGTATGTACAAATCTGGAGCATTTATTTCAAAGCGAGGCTGAACAGGTTCATCTTGTTCATATTTAATAGACCAATCCTGAAGAAAAGAAAGAAGAAAGTTTAGTTTTCCTGAATAGTAGGTTTTATATTCCTTGACATCAAAATGCACAGTATGTAGGCCTCATCCTGAGCTGAGTTCGTTTGCTTGAACATGTCATCAAAAAATAAGATTATCATTCATCAGTGATATATAATATTTAAACACATATATCACACACACACTCATTTAATAAATTAGATCTAATTCATGTATGAGTATTTAAACATAACTATGTACTGTTTGATTAGCTGTCCACTTAGTAGTGGAAGGAATCTACACTCATTAACATGCACATGATAAAACACCTTCATCAAGATACAAAAGACTCATTACGACATGTAACCAGACTCACTGAATGAGTAAAGGGAAAAAAGAGAAGCCCCAGTTTCTTGGTAACATATCCCGTGTCCACAGCAAAGTAGTATTTCAGCCTCGAAATGGGGACATATTTCTCAAGTTCTCGATCAACCAGCTGCTTGCCTGAACCAACCAGTGCCTGACCATACTGCATTGCAACATTTGCTACAAGAGGCTCATTCAGGAACTGACTTGGAATGGAAAAGCCCTGGTCCATTGGTGCAGCATGTGGATACACACGTGAATAACCTGTTGAGGAAACAAAAGAACAGCAAATATTGAATAGTACAGTAATGGTCCTTTTACTGATTTTTTTTATGTATACTAATATCAATCCGAGGATAAGATTTTTATTTACGTCATCTGTAGCGCATCAAGCATTAGTGTTGCAATGTGTAGCAGGATATATCAAAGACCACAAGTTAAGCTCATGGTCATTATATTATTTATGTTTTAAGACAAATCTCCTCAATGTTATAGTCAACATGATATGGTAAATTTAGTTGTGTGAAAAAAAAATACTTGTACAAATATTGTAGACATCGCCCCTTCCACAGAAACTGAATGTCCTGAAATGCCTGTAGCTTCAGCAGTTTCACATGCAGCTCAACAAAAATTTTCCTTCTGATTTTGACTTTGGCTTATGGCATGTCTCAGTGACTTCAGAACAAAGTTCAGAATTTACAATGTGTCCAAATTCCATACAGTCCAATTCAATTCTCATTTATTAAAGTGCTGGCTTAACAGCACAAAGGCCAATAATAAAACTAGAACCAAATAATTATAGTACAAATTACATGAATAAACACATGCACAAACAACACAACATGTCAACAAAATTTGGATTCATGACTTAAATTTAATCACAAGTTATTTCATATTAATATTAATATTACTTTGAACTCTTTTGGTACATCTGAAAGTATAAAAATAATATAATCTGCATGCAAAGTAATGAGACTACCAATGCTGCACATCTGCAGGAGTCTAGATCAAGAAGATGCATTTGTTACACTGAAGCATGAAATGCACTGAGTCACTGCTACCAAGAGCACTATTATACTGTTAGGGGTCAATTTATACAAGTTACTTGACCAGAGAATGGTATTTCATGTTTTAAGGCAAAGATATGCGATAAAATTTTGCACGTAGCTATGAAAAAGCAGTAATGAGACATTAGAGATGTTACAGGAAGCCTATGGTCCAGAAGGAATCAGAAGACCTATCATTTTTTAAGCATTTTAAAGAAGGACGACAGATGTAGCAAACAATGTTTGAAGGAGGAGATCAGGCAGGGCCATCAGAATAATCAATATCAAAAAGCTAATAAACTGCCAATATGGGCAGAAGATTAACATTATAGGAAATGTCTGCTAGTATAAATTTCTCATTTCAAAGGTTCATCACATTATACCAATGATATGATGCATATCCTGAGTGTAAGCATGGTTGGTTCTCTGTCATCTCAACAAGTGAAAATGAATTTGCTTGGAAGTCTGCCAACAAAATTTGACTCTTCTTAAGCAAAATACCAATAAATCATTCACAATCACTTGCAACATATCTTGAACTAGACACTGTGACATGAAAACAAAACACCAATCCAATGTCTGGAAACACAAATGCTTGCTTCTATTGGAGAAGCTTCATATGATGACCTTTTCTGGAGAAGTGATGTTTACGTTTTGACTCCAAATGCATTATTCTTCAGCACTGGGTATCCCAAAAGAAAACTGTAAATGTTAAGTACTATGCAAAGACACTAAAACCTGTTTTGTGGAACATAATTCAGAATAAAAAAAAATTGAGTGTTTGGCAAACCAGTGAGTTCTGATCAAGACGGTGCACTACCACAAACTGCACAAGTGGTGACAACAATGTCAGCAGACACTGGTGGAACACCTGTAATATAACCACTCTACAGTGCAGATATCACCCGTTGTGATTTGTGGGCTTTTCCAGTGCTTAAATATGAGCTACAAGGTCACAAAATGGGCTCCAATACAGAGGTGTTGTAAGCAACTACTGCAATCCTAGGCAACATGTCAGCAAACAACCTACTGCATGCATCTCAGAAGTGGTAGGAGTGCTTAAAAAAATGCAGAGTTTGTAAATGGAATCACTTTGATAGGAAAACAATGCTGATAAATCAGATAAAGAAGTGTGTGAGTAATCTCACTTTTCACAACCCTGTCAGACATTTGTTCTGGGGCAAGGTTCTCTAGCTTCTGGTTACTTGAAGATATCCCTAACCAGCAAATGGATACCATTTTGGCCTTAACATTGTTAAAAAAAGTGTGATATTATACAACTATGACTGAACAACCATTCTAGGAATGGCACTCTCCAAAGAAACCACAAGCATACACAGGTTTACTTGATTTCTAGATGGTACTCATTGTCTAGTATTCTCAACATAACATGTTTTGCAAACAGTATCTATTTCTATACTCAAGTTAAAATGTGCTGATACACCTACTCAAATGGTTCCAACAGTAACATGTCCAAAAACGAAGTAATCCTAAGAGCAATAGACCAGTGTCAGAACTGCCTCAACTACCTTCTATCATACGTTGGCTTTGCGAGTAAATTACACAGGATTCCATGTTTATGATAAAGAAGAGTTTCTTAGTGACATCACACCAAGGCTAGGGTATTGATATCAGCACTGATATACATGATGTCCTATAAGTTACTGTACTGAGATTATACTTGTGCTCCAGACAAACAAACTTTATTTGCAATAAACCAGCAGCAGAAGTTTACACAGGGGAGCTACAGACAATGTTCGAAGTGCTGTCCACCACATTCAGTGTTGTTAACTGTATATGAGCCATCTCTAATTAACAAACATTTCATTTGAGTTTTTTTTTTCAAATTCATAATGTCATTTGAATAATTAAGCTTCACTGAAATATTAAACAGTGATTATAAAAAATTGGAAGCCTTTTATGTGATTGAAAACTAGCATTTTCTATTGTTACTAAACAGAACATGATATCCTTTTATTCTATTTAATTGGACTCTTAAAATTACATATTTTAATAACCTTTGTTTTATATTAAAGATGTTACATGTACACAGGAATTGTTACATTAATAGATTTTATGCTTCTAATTCAATAATAACTGTTACAACCGCAAAAATTTCCTGCTGATAACTGTTACAACCGCAAAAATTTCCTGCTGAAATTACAACAGGTTTTGTGCCAGTAAAGGATACTGTTACCTTCACATTCAACTATGTTACTTGTGTTACCTGGAGCGGAAGCATATGGAGGTGGAACTGCATTTCTGTCATCATACATGCTCATGTTAGGTGGCATATTTCCTGGAACTGCTGAAGCATATGGATTGTATGGAGGAGGATAAGCTGGGGCATTCATGGCAGCTGTATCACTCACACGTTTCTTCCTACTTCCTTTCTGAGCAGCTGAACAAAGAAAAGTAAAATTAATATCACAGACAGCAACTTTTGGTACTATACAGTCAACATAAATATGCTCAGTTCAACAATATTACAGTGCCAAAATAACATTTACAACAAGCTGTCCAAAATTAAAACCTTCCCATACGTCTAAACTAATACCTGTTCACTCTCTAAAAGAGGGCCTTTCACTTAGCGGTCCACTTGTAACATTTGGACTATAAAACTATATTCATTATCCCATGAATGGATAAAAGAAATCAAGAGCCATTAACTTTACCCAATTACATTTGGCATGCCTGCTAAAGTTCTGACAGACTTCCCAGGGCCTTGGCAGATGAATACTAGAACTGTAATCCACATGTATTTCAGCAGGGATGGAGGACAAGGAGGAGAACAGTTATCCCAGAAACAAAGAATTTATATGGTGTTAGAAAAATGGCATGGTTTACATGATTATGGGTTCTTCAATACAAATTCTACATTTTATTGCCTCTGATGTGAACTGTTGCAAGTCACATTCTGAAGTAATAACATTAACCTGAACCATATTAAGAGGTCATTACATATAAAATTTTAAATAAGGAAGGCAAAAATTGTTACACGTAAACTACAATCATATGTTAAAAAGCAAATGACAGTCATTGTTTTCATTTGCACTATGAATGGAAGGAACTTTATAATATTCCCATAACCTTCAATTACAAAAATAAAACTAATGCTTATGCATTACTACCTGGCAAACAATTACTTCACCCTTTGATATAAAAAGAAGCGTCACACAACATCAACAAACAAAATATTTTAGTCCACAATGTCACTACATTCTACTCGTAGTGCAGTATCATTGCAATATGGTCATCACAATACAGGTTAAATCACAAATGAAAATAAAAGATGTGGTGAAACAAGTTAAGCATGCTGGACACACAACACTGCAACTATCGCAGGTATCTTTCATAATAATATAAGCTACTCAATACGCAATTGTAATATAAGGTAAAACTTCGGTCCAACACAAAGTATGAATCTCTGCACAAAATATATATGCATGCACAGTAAGCATATGGACCACTTAACCTACAAAACAACACCCGGCAAAACCGCCTACCAATTACACTTGTTATAACATACTTCCAATATAATCGAATAAAAAATTAATGCAACACATAACACATTTATAATTAATTCACGCAACATTTAGTGTCACTATGTACCAAACAGAATGTATATCAATTAGCAAACGCAGGACCAAGTCATCTGTTCACCACAACTTATTTCACTGTGATCACCTACACTTACGATGTCGTACACCGGACGTTGCGTTGAAATTCATTTCTGACAGCCCTAATATTTAACAACTTTTACAAAGGAAGTAACTAAAGAAAGGAACACGAATTATTTACTAAATGTATTCTCTGTTCACAATATCTACATCGCTACTGACGCCATTACCAACACTCGCCACAAAAAAAAAAAAAAACTATTGGAACACGTCATATGAGCTGCAACGAAAGAATATCTGTCGTGGTAAATGACGGTGTATGAAGCATGGTAAAATATGGTAAAATAAAATTGAATTGGGGAAGAATAATGTGAAAAATTTGAATTTAATTACAAAAAAAAAAAAAAGTAGGCAGGGGGCACCCGGGTTTGAACCGGGGACCTCTCGATCTGCAGTCGAATGCTCTACCACTGAGCTATACCCCCACGTGCTCGAAGTTGCTCCGAAAAGTACTATAGTTTTCTCAAACATACTGCATTTTGTTAGTAATGAATATTGTTATTCCAAACTTTGTTGTATTGTTATTCTGTAATCTACGCAATTAGACCTCCCAAACGGCCTCTTCAGGTTATCCAGTCACAAAGTTCTACGTATTTCTCATCTCTTTCAGCCCCGCCCAAATCATTTGTCGTATTAGTACATCACTATTTCTGGCCAAACGTATAATTTTTAAAGAATTTCACGAATAAGAACTTTACGAAAATTTTTACAAATCGCACAACAGTCGTGGGGCTCTATATGGAAACACAGATTCAATCTACGTTCGTTTTAAACTGGTACTGGTCTCTGGTATTTACTCTTACAATTTTTAATCTTTTTCCAGATACCAGATGGTCGAGTGGGGTGGTGGAAGGGATGATATCCTTGGTGTGCACTTTTCTGCTGGTGAGCATGTTGTTTTGACCTATGTGATAATGTCTGGTGTAGAGTACATATGAAGGGTTTATAGCACCTAGATTACAAGCCACACCATCTTAATTTTATGGGGCGAAGTGGTTTTCATTAAGTTGTATAAATGACAATATTCTACTATATAACACAAACATAATATATAACATTGTTAATCTATCACATATTTCACTGGACCTATCAAATTAACTCTATCCTAAATGTGCCTAAAAATTTTATCACTTTACATCCTTCAGTCACTAATGATCCATCACCGTTTAATATTTTGAGATAGCCATCTGTTATTGCCAGCAGGGATTCCATTTCTTAAAAGCCAAAAACTGGGTCACTTAACAGCATTTAGGTGGTTGTGAGGTTAGCAGAGGTCAAACTTTTTAACCCATCATGCAATTAAAAGCAGGGCAATTTATTAAGACCACAATGAGATAGAAGAAGAAGAAGAAGAAGAAGAAGAAGAAGAAGAAGAAGAAGAAGAAGAAGAAGAAGAAGAAGAAGAAGAAGAAGAAGAAGAAGAAGAAGAAGAA
>JGI20166J26741_11802474_pt1 | contig 10157 bp, 8 predicted proteins | sample TergutCu122P5_FD_26741 | JGI IMG/M metagenome (IMG submission 26741) | reverse complement strand
GCCACCTGTCCCTATCCTGAGCCAACTCCATCCAGTCCGCACAACCCCCTCCCACTTCCTGAAGATCCATCTTAATATTATCCTCCCATCTGCGTCTGGGCCTCCCTAGTGGTCTCTTTCCCTCAGGAAAGTATTTATATTACGTTACTGAAAACCAACGTGTCTGCGTGGCACGCAAAGGTCGAGTGTAAGACAAGCGGGACTTGTTAACGGATCATTGGTAATGGCGTGACAGTCACGCGCGTGGTTCGTAACAAACCGCAGCCGTTCACGACGCATTTAGTCAAATTTCGCGCGACGTCGGAATAACGCGCCACACTTCTTGCATTTGCAGATGCGTGGATCTTGAAACCCAAGGCGTAAAAGGACCAGGGGCGTCGAATTAAGTTCGCGCGAGTTTCCGCCCGTGATTAACTTTTGGTTGGTTTGTTGCTTCCCCTCGCAGCCTACTCTTCTTCCCAGAAACTATACTTCTGACTGTTAAGTTCAGCTGTTAAATTACACGGCGTCGCATCTCAAGGAGCCGCAGTATTCATTGTTCGCTGCGGCGCAGCACCATGAAAACACCAATATTAACAATATAATATTATAAAATAACTACAATAATGCGATTTGTTCATGTGCATCTCCAAGCGTGTGTTTTGATGAGCTCATGGCGTGAGACACATGTGGATGTGTGAGTCGAACGCCGAGCTGTATTTAAGCAGTGCCAGTAGTTTCTTTCGATGTTTGCCTTTAAAACTGCCAGCATTCCACCCTAGCTCTGCTGTCGGCTGATTAACATGACCGTGCACGAACGTTGCAGACGGGGAACGTGGTGTGAGTCACGTGCGCACATGATGTAGGCTTTTACCATTTGTACCGGGGAGGATCTTTGGTGAATCGACCGGAGCAGCGTTCATAAACTTCGTAATGTATATAAAACGGAGGCAGACGAACGACGATTTTCGAACTTACTGCTGTACCTGGAAATTGCTGCTTCTTCGGCGTTCGTATTAAACGAGATATTAGCCGGCGGCAAACTGCGTTACATCACTGCTTCTTTTTCTTGGGTACTCTTTATAAATAAACTCGTTTGTCTGTCCTGACGATTCTGGTCAGACGAGTGGAAGTAGGCCACAGCTGCTTCCGCTGTCGTCCCATTTCATTCGTAATGGTGATAATGGTACTTTCGACCATCTAGGCGCCATCATTTAAGCCACCGCCATTTCAGTTGTAGGCAGTGTCGGGGTTCACTCGTCCAGATCAGTTCCGTTTATCGAGCAAATTTATCCACATGGTAAGTTTACTTGCTTGTATTTGGGAGCTGCCTAATGCTGATCTCAGCCATGGAATTCTGTATCATGAGTTACGTCCACGAAAACGCATCTAAGTAGGCCGCGGCAACATCCTTCCACGTTCCTTCCAATTCTTGCCAATTCATAATTCACTTATCATAACATTTTACGCTGTGTAGTATGAACCTCTGAAATCGTAGTTAAATACACCGTTAATTTATTAAATCATTAATTAATGAATTTTGCATCTCACCCAACCTCTCCTGTGATAACCAGGGACTGCCCGGGGTAAAACAGTACCGCTTTATGCCGCCGTCTGTGGTGCGTACGCATGCTGATAGTTTTCACTGATTAGTTCAGTGTAAGTATTGTAACTTCACTTGTTGAAGACTGTGGGCTGGAATGCATGCATGACGGATATTTCAAGCACAACATAGATCTTAACCATTTTCGTTACTGTACTTCATTTAATATTCTCTCATTTGCATGGGGATGTCGAAAGGGATAAAGATCGTGATCGGAATAGGAAGTGTAGCGTAGTGTGATAGAAACTGCATGGAGTTTTGGAGAAACATACGGCCTCCTTCTTCAGGTTCACATCCCAGAAAGCGGTGATCTTTATTTTGATCGCAGTGACAGTGTCCAACCTCGCAGGGGAAAGGGTAGTTCCTGGCCAGGTTTAAGGTATTAACTCACTATTTGTTTAGCGAATTGGCAAGCATACTGAGTTCTGGAGCGGTCATCGACCTTAGAATCCCTCGAATGCTCAGAAGCTAGAGTGTTAACGAGTGAACCGCGTCAGTCTGCGGTACTAATTCGTTAAACATGATACCGTCCGTGTGGGTATGTTTCACTTGAGCATTAAGTTTGAAGAACGTAACCTTTTGATGCCTGAAATTTGTCAAAATACATACTACAGAATACGTAGAGTATAGACGCTTAGTCAAGGCGCGTTGGAAGAATTCGGAGTTTTCTAATGTTAAAACATGTGGCGAATTCTAATATGCCTGTAATTGTCAACTGTATTGTAAAGGGTGAGACCGAACTCAACATTTCAGATAAAGAATGGTTTGAACACTTTTCTATATCCATTTACTAAGTTAGGTTTACGGATTTGCTGGCGGGTAGACATTTACGAAACGTCTGCGGACTTGGTATCGTCTTGGGTTTAATACGCGTCATTTTATAAATGTTTAGAAATCTCGTTGGGGAACTTGGCTAGAAAGTTGAACTATTTTTTGTTAATACGTTGGGCTGTTGTAACTTGTGTCGGCTGCTGCTATCCACAAGACGTCCAAATGAAGGAGGCTGATACGAGGTTAGGTTAGGTTAGGTTAGCCTGCGTGAGAGTCTTGCATTATGTCGCTGTGCTTTGTGGCAAGGTCCTGTGGATATGAGCGTGTCCAGCTGTATTCTGATGCAGCTTGCCCTTACCGTTGTAGAAATCCGTAGGGTGGTTTCAGAGATCAGATGTAGGCCTATTTTCACATTCTGCTTTCGCAATGTATTGCATGCTAATACGTGTAACGATTTGATATCTCAAAACGCGAAAGTGTGTGTGTGTGTGTGTGTGTGTGTGTGTGAGTGAGAGAGAGAGAGAGAGAGTTGGTGACGCTACGATAATGATAAAGACAGAGTCTTGCATTTTTCTAGTGTTTTAAGTTTCAAGAGCCCTTCCTATAGAAATGTGTATAGCGTCTTGAAGTCTGTAATTCATCTAAGTAACGTTTCAAAATTCAGTTCATGAACATTGTGTTTTAGGGGAAGCAATTGGTGTTTATTCAGATAATCTTAACGAACCGTAGAATTGTCTTCTGTGGTTGAAATTCGCATTTTTTTAATACCGAATTGGGTGGTATATATCATAACTACTCTGCTGTAACGGGATAACGCTGGATTCATCGACCTGCTGCTGGCTTACTGTTGTCCTTTTCTATTTTTCCCAATTATCGGTGTTACCACACGACAGGTAATTTGTTGATTTACTTTGAGCTTTGCGTATTTTACCATTAAGTAGAGCCACAGCGATCCTGAAAACAGCCGTCGAGTCTGTCCCATTATTCTGACTTGCGTGTATCTGCACCCGAGTCACTGGCTGGCTGCGGCTTGCCGCTTGTGGTCGAATCCTGACAAGAGCAAGATGTTTTTCTTTACGGCACACCTCGCCAATCTGGGTCACCCCGGTTGCTACTGGCATTCTTTCGTCAAACATAAATGGGGTGGGGCACGAATCAGCCCGCTCATGTGCTTGTAGTGTCCAGATTTTTGTTAAGTAGTGGCGTACTTTGCGCAGACGATTGTTTTCTGTTAAAGTCTACTGTCAGTATGTGAGCGTGGCTTGGTATGGCGTGGTGACGAAAAGTGGCCGCAGTCACGTTACGTACTGAGCTATTTTGGCTGCTCGCCGTCACTAATTTAGGCCATGTGGAGCGCTCTGTTTACGTGTTGTAGTTTTGGTCCAAATGGTTTCGCCTTGGATGTTAATTTGTGGCCAGAATTTTGAACGTTCGTAGTCTATTTGAGAGGAATATCCTGGCAGTTGCCTGACGATACTGAGGAAAACCGCGACAGTAGTCAGCCATTATGGCTGGTAATCTGACTGAGATTCGAACCAGATACTTGTGGAGTACACGATTTTGGAAGTCGGCGCTATTTGGCCAGTATCCCATGTCTGAATGCCTCCCTGTATATACGTAGATAAGCGGCCAGACGCAGGTGTGCTAATAGGTGTTTTTTCCACTCCCGAAATACACGTAATGATTACAAACTGATGACATTCTTGTGCGTCAGCCCACTCACCAGTCGCAGTTTGCGAGAGTGACTAAGATAACGGCAACTGTTCTGATCGGAATGGTCAGTGCGTTCTGAGACTTGTTTGGTAGTTGTCAGCGGTATAGATTTCGATGGCACTTTCAAACCAGAGTGGGGCATATCCTTTAGCCCTTGTAGGATACGTGCTTTATGACAGACCGGTGTAGTTAACAGTCCTACTTCATAGCCAAATGTGTGACATGAAGGCTGGAAACGAGCTACACGTATAGCGCGAAGAAAACGTATTAATAAATTATCATACCACCACCACCTCCTCCTCCTCCTCCTTTCTTTCAGGATGCGACTAAACAACAATCTTTCACGATGCGAAAAATTTTCGTTTCAGTAATAGTAGTAGTAGTAGTAGTATTCATGATGGACTCTCTGTATATTCACGCGCTGTTGCACGGCGTCTATCAGCTGTTCATTCTATATTGTTTAAAGCAAACTAAGCGTTACTTTAATCAGTTGTATAGTATCGATTAATATCGATTAAGAGCGGTTGTTTGGATTACTGTTGATTATTACCTATTATTGTGGATTACTTTTAATTATTTTCGACCCCGGTGGATTAGTTTTCGTACATGATTCACGCGAATGTACTCCATACAGAGGGAGACTATGGAGGAAGAACTGATTTTGAGGAGATTGTTGTTGTTGTTGTTGTTGTTGTTGTTGTTGTTGTTGTTGTTGTTGTTGTTGTTGCTGTTGTTGTTGCTGTTGTTGTTGTGGTGGTGGTGGTGGTGGTGGTGGTGAAAGGGATGACGATGACCGACTGTGCGCCATTGTCTCCTTGAGAAGCTCACAGTGATTTCGTTACTCAATAAATTCACTCCTTTTGTGGAACTTAATGATTCATTACAGTCCCTTAATTACACGCCGCTGGAACCTGTCCGTAGCTAGTCCACAACATCCCACCCAGTTTCTGTAAGGTCCATTGTAGTGTTATCGTCCCGTCTGTGACTAGGTTTTTCAAAAGGGTTTTTGGTTTACATTTTCCGGTTAGAATGTTGTTCACTTTTCTGATTTTCATGCCCCTCTTAATGGCATGGTGGAAGGATGCAGTTTTATAGGCGCGTTCGCGAAATTGTGAAAAACGACTGTAAGCTTCGTCATGATTCCGTCCGCATGGAACAACTCGGCTGCCACTGGACGGATTTTCATGAAATTTGGTATTTTAATACCCCCCCCCCCCGAAATTCTGTTGAGAGAATTCGAGTTTCATTAAAATCGTTAAAGAATAACGGGTATTTTACATGAAGACCAGTATAAATATTTGATCACGTCTTGCTCATTTCTTCTTAGAATGAGAAATGTTTCGGACATAATTGTGGAGAAAATCAAAAGACGCATTTTATATTCAATAACCGTTTTTCGAAAATCTTACCGTTTATGAGATAACGTGGAAAAATATTGTGGAGCCGGACAGCCCCCAGATGACAATATGGCGCGTGTGCATCGCGTGCTGTATACAGAAGGCTACAAACACACACTCAGAATATGTAATACTTTTTGCTTTCCCACTGCAACAAGGATTTTACGAACGCGCATCAATGCTACGTTATACGTACATTGCCTGTCTTAAACTGCGATGGTGAAGAAGAGGAGGAATTGATTTAATTTTAAAATTTCATCAAAACCTTTTTTTTATGTCTTCTTTTATCAGAATGTCGTGGTTCATTTCCTGATCACACTTCTATGGCTAGGCCGTTTCGTTACTCGTTACTGGAAAGAAATTCGACCATATGGTCGAATTTCTATCCCGGCTGTAAGATGTAGGGTTTCATTGCGGAAAGTTTTTCATTTCTTAGGCGTACAGGATGATAAAGTGAACGGAAATTTGTTTTCTGCATTCATGGTTTCAGCGGGCTTCTCGTCTGTTCGTTGATATTTCGAGAGCATTGCGTGGGACTGGCGCCTTCCGTTGTTTCACTGTTCTGAGTAAGCCATGGGTGATTGGCCGCAATGCCTATTGAGGGCTCATCTGTAGAGAATGGGAAAATAAACATTTCATGGCCTTAGGTGCAGAACTCCAGCTTCGCTGTGCTTCAGTCTGTCTTCTTGCATGATGGAGACGCTTTCAAACCGGCACGTCTGTTTAATGCGCCTACGCAGAATATAGCTGATTAATATACTGAAGATTACTTTTGGATATTCCGAGCCAGTTTGTAAATTTCTTCTCTGCCTGGATGGATGTCTTAAGTCAGTGTTCTTCAACATGTAAATTACGTAAACCAACAAGATTTCTCCGCGAAGTAAACTCTTTATTGGTAATTATAATTATAAACTCGCTGTAACAAGAGTACCAGCATTAGATGTATGAGTTACGGCAGTGTATCTCGCAGACTTACCAGAATTCTGCACTCCAGCACTGCAAGAAAATCCTGGCAGTTAGTTACAGAGCACTTTCTTTCAACAGGCTGCCCGCAATGTTTAGGGGTATTTCCCATTGAAAATATTCCCGAAGGTTTGATTTGTCGAGGAAGGTATACGAATTGGCTGGTATCCACGGATTGTTATGTGTGGGATTTTCAGAGTCTATTGATCGTATTAAATGCTGGAAATGTAGAAGTTTATTAGTAGCTCGAGAATATCGTAAGTAACACCACTATTAATTAGAACAGACCGAAACATAAAGCATATATTCTAGCATTCTTGCCAAAAGCATTTCATTGTTTCAATTACCAGCGACGTTATTGGACTTGGTTTTTAGTATATTCTTTTGGGGACACCCGGTATTTATTTGTCTGCCGTAAGATCGGTTTAAAAAATTAAAATTTATGAGACTTCTCATGTGTAGAAACGGCCCTTGTCTTGAGGGATAAACTGCGAATTAATATGATGTAAACATTTAAGATGGTAGTATTGTTTTGTGGATTGTTGAATTCTGGATAAGGGAAGTCCGTAACGTGATAAAAACTATCGAATTTCGAACAACTGTGTCTTTTTTTTTTTTCGATGTCGCCGTGGATAGTGGGTTGCAGGCTTACATTTCTATTGCTCTACGTTATTCAGCCTGTCGTAAAGGGAATATGGTTTACATATTGCCCCATTCCGTCATTCTGCTCTTTGAAGTTCTGAAAAGTCAAATCAATACAAAAATAAAAGTGTTCGTGGTATAGGAGACAGAGTTTGTATGTAGACTTGATTGCGTTATTTTCCTTGATCGTATCTGTTACTGGTTTAACATTACACCTGTGACGTCATGTTTGTGATATTCTTACTGCGGGCACCAACTCGGGCTGAGGTGTTTTTAGATACTGCTATTAGGTGAATTTCGAAAAAGGCGAAAACCTCCCATTAGCATAGTTTTGTCCGTCGTCTTCGCATCTTAACGCCAGAACGCGAATGACCAGACACGTAGGGTACAAAATAACGTGGAAAACATATCAGTTTCATCGGTGCACGGTTTAATTTATTTATAGTCCCATGTTTAAATGTAGTTTATGTAGGTACGTTACCATCTGGTCTTTCTGCTTGTGTGAGGATTGTTTATAATAGAGTGAAGTAGTAGCTGCATGGGAGTGTTGCCGTCGTGGCCTGAGGTAATATCCCAGATGCTTAATTTATCATGAGCCTTACCACACCCTTGTTCATGGATTGCTATGCAGTTGGATGATGTCCAGGTCAGTAGAATTTAATGTGGTAACAGGTCACACTTCGTTCAGTTCCACAATGCCAATTGTCAGTTTGCTGAGCAGGTTGCCGTGATGGTGACTGCTGTGGAATAGTCTGCTTGGCGGGCGGCACGAATGCACTTTATCTATTTACGGTTTCCTAATGACTCTATAAGAGAGGAAGTCGTCCGTTGATAACGTGCCGTCGCGTAGGTATTACATAAAGCTTTATTGTGCTGTCTTTGCACGAACTACGTAATTTGAACTCGCAGCACAAAGATCATTTCTGTTTATCGCCCAGGACCGCCGTTGTTTTATGGATTTTTGGTTTTGTATTTGAAAATCGACCCTTGAAGTCGGTTCTTGCTGGTGTTGAGGTTAAGAATAAACGAATGAATTTGTATTTTCCACTGCCACATCCGTGTTTATGGCGTGGTGCGAAGTGAAACACAGGGACATGTTGGCGGTTGAAATTCTTTTTGGTACGCATAGTTACCTTTTAACGGTTCTTTGTATGGCACTGAAATTGAACCTTTCAAAATACTGGTAGTTTCAAAATACAGACCTCATTTTTTTGTGCGTATAGGGTAACATGTTAATGAACTGAGGTAGCTGAGTCAGTGTAGTGACCAACTACGAACTGGAGGTCGGGATTCGATGGCCGACAGAAAAGGGATTTTTTTTATCACTACCACCACCAGGCGTCTTAGGATTATGTGTCCCATCCACAAGTTACCATGGGCTCTGTACCCAGTAGGGAAGCTGCCGGAACGTGAGTCTGAGCTCATCTGCTAGTATGGTGATCACGAATACTTGGGCTTATACCTCCTCTCCCGTATACTTTTTTATGGGGTGACGCTTCTTTAAGCACGGTGCCAATTGTACTACTGTGTAAGGAAGGAAGCACTTTTTTTATACAGCCTGTACTTTCCCATATACGTCGTCAGTCGCACCGTTATTAACGTCAAATTGCGTGGGCCACCAAAATGCCTGGTTGGAAATAACATTTATGTATGTGCTCATAACGAAACTCGTTCTCTGGAATGGCCAGCATCAGCTGTACCTGTTTTCCCCGCAGGCTTCTTGCGCAACATAAGCAGTACTTGTACTACGAGTTTTATTTTTAGATTGTTGCATGTACAAGAGAGAAGTGGTGTGCCAACCGAGCGGACCGAGCGTAACCTGTCTGACGTTTTGTTAATTCAGCTAAGTATTTGAGCTGCTCAGTACGGTTAAATTTTTGGCCGCTGTAGCGTTGCTAAAGGTATACGCGTTTTGAGTAAAAAATGGGATGCGTTTCTAGGTTATTTTAACGCAAAAGTTTTGCGTTTTGTGTCAGTTATCAATATTAATGGAAAGTGATTTATACCACACGTGTGGGTTGTAATAAATGATGCCATATAAGAAGATTCGAAAGGGCGCGATGGGGGTTTTTTTTTATATACGAGGGGTTGCTGATAAGTCCTTAGCCCGACCTACTTCCCGATGTCGTGGGAGACGGATTCGATAGTTTGTTCATGTGCCGAATTGCAAGGCTTTTCTTTTTACAGAGGCTGAAAGGGAGCATATCAGGCGACGCGCGCGATTTCAAAAACGTCGAGACGCGAGCTGTCATCAAGTTTTTTTCCCCGCTGCAAGGCAGGGCGCCGAAGGAAATTCACGCCATTCTGACAGAAACATTAGGGGAACATGCACCATCGTATGCCACCGTCAGAAACTGGGTGGCCCATTTTAAACGTGGTGATTTTTCCACCTGTGATGCGCCTCGTCCTGGACGACCCAAAACAGTAACCACCCCGGAGATTATTGATCAAATTCACGAGCTAATATTGGAAGACCGCCGGATTTAGGCTAAATCAATAGCTGAGGAACTGGGCATCTCACGTGAGCGGTTGGGTCCATTATTCATGAAGATTTGGACATGCGAAAGCTCTCCGCGAAGTGGGCCCCGAAATGCCTGAATGCGGATCAAAAACGTCAACGGTGCCAGTTGTCTGAGCAACTTTTGGAATTTTTTCGTTAGGCGCGATCGAAATGATTTCCCGTCGGGCGCGAATGGTGACCATGGACGAAACGTGGTTATATCACTATGACCCGGAGACAAAGCAACAATCAGTGGAGTGGCGGCATAGCGGCTTACCCTGCCCCAAAAAATTCCGAGTGCTAAAATCCTCTGGAAAATTTCTCGCCTCGATTTTTTGGGATGAAGACGACATCCTACTCATTGATTAACTTCCAAAGGGCCAAACTGTCAACGCGGATTATTGCTTACCTCTGCTGGTGCAATTGAAGGACATTTTGAAGGAAAAATGCCGCGGTAAGATAACCAAGGGGTTCTTGTTCTTGCACGACAATGTCCCGGCTCACCGGGCACTTGCAACCCAGAAGAAACTGGCCTACCAGGGTTTCCAGTGTCTAGATCATCCACTCTATTCTCCGGATCTGGCCCCGT